>JAEEGL016000723.1_pt1 | contig 30249 bp, 22 predicted proteins | sample 9134231 | NCBI WGS metagenome assembly JAEEGL01 (sample SAMN16246548, study PRJNA631951) | gut metagenome | biome: gut microbiome; feature: rumen; material: fiber-attached | host: Bos | place: Iran: Karaj | collected 2018-10 | reverse complement strand
GTAGAGAATCCACCTTTAAATAATTTTGCTAAATCAATTTGTAAGCAAGTTGTTGTACCCATTGCTTCGAAGTCCATATCATGAATATGAATATCTCCTTCTTCATTAGCATCAGCAAAGCTCTTTTTAATTAAATAAGCTTTAGCAAATTCTTTTGATACATTAGATCCAAATTGTAACATTGTACCCATTGCTGAGTTTCCATCAATATTACCATTTTCTCTTTTTGTATCATCTTCAGCTGCACTTTTAAGTGCTAATCCTTCTAATGTTTTTAAGAACTTATGTGCTCTTTTATCTTCATAGAATGCTGCTCTTGATTGAGCTCTTCTTTCTCTATATTCAGAGAAGCTTGCATAAACATCTTCATATTTATTAGCTTTTAGTGAAGTTTCAATCAAGTCTTGAATTTCTTCTATTTTTATTTTGTCTTTATCTTTGTATTCTTTTTCAATTCTTGCCAACACATCTTTGAATACTTTTTGCATATCCTTTTCTGTGTATTTAGGTGCCTCGCCATCTTCAGTTGTCTTGTCTATTACGTCGTCAAAACCCTTTTTGATGGCAATAGCGATTTTAGAAGCGTTAAACTCTACCTTTTTACCGTTTCTTTTGATAACTTGTAAGCTATCAGTCATTTTTTCCTCTTTTGCCATTTTAAAAAACTCTCCTTCTACCTTTTTCCTATATCCATTATATATGTATTGCTGACAAAAGAAAAGTGAGTTTTTTATTTTTTTGTAAAATTTCATTTTTTGAAAAAATTGCATTTTTTATTTTTTTAAGATTTTAAGGCAAAATTTCGATTGTCATTTTTTTACATTTATTTTTGTATGCCCCTATTTTTTGGCTTATATATGCCAAAAAATCACTTTTTTTAATATTTTTTATAAATTTTACATTGTTTTTACTAATTGTTGAAAATTCATTTTTTAGAAAATTAACATTTTTTCAAAAAGTGTTTTTTAACTATTTTTTACAAATCAAAAAAAGCTTGAAAAGTCAAGCCTTTTAGTATTATTTTTTATATTTTTTTATTTATTTTTTTTGTTAAAAATACTATTTTTTATAAAATGCTATTTTTCTATTATTCAGAAAAACCAGTAAATGATAAAGATAAGTTACTGATTCTTGCTCCACTATGGTCTTTTTGACCGTATTCAGCAAGTGTAAATGCAACGATAAATGGAGTATCTCCAACAGCGTTTTTGATTGCTACGAAGTCTTCATCAATTCTTTCACCAATTTTATTCTTTCGTTCTGAACTGTGTAATAGTATTAATCCTGATGGTTTAAAGTCATTTGTTAATTCTCTTATTGTATTAACAGCACCACCAATTAAACCATCTTCATCATTTTCTAGTAAGATAACTGCTGTTTTATCAGTTATGTTAGCACCAAGATTTATTGAACCATTTTCTTCCCCTACTAGTGGTTGTCTTACGATTGTTAGAGATCCATCTAGTGTTTTTATACCAAATGGATGATTAGCAGAAATACTAATTAAGTTAGCTCCTAATAGATCACTTGGATTTTTTTCTAACCAATTAGCATAAACATTTAATGCTGGTTGGTTATCTATTTCAACTATTTTTCTATTTGCTTCTTTTTTAGTTATAATTCCCATTGTTTCAGTTTCATTATATGTTCCTTTGAAGATATTCTTTATATCTCTACTTGTATAGAAGAATACTAGTGCACAACCATCGTTTGTAACGACATCATCAGTATATACTTTCCAGTTTCCTGATATTTTATTATCGGCAGCTGAACCACCAAACATTGGGATTTCTCCAACTACGTCTTGTACTCCTTTTATATACTCTTCTTCTTCTCCAGGTGTTGCAAAAAGTGAGAATGCATATGGAGCAAATTTCTTACCAGCGTTTTCTAATGCTGCTTTAGCTAATTTTCTTCCTGTTAAACGAGGATCGTTACCTCTTGGAGCAGATGCTACTCCTACACATAGTTCGTTGTCATCTAGAACTAGCATTCCAGCAAATCCATTTGGGCTTGTTATTATTCCGTCAGGGGTCATTATTGCACCTGATGATGTACAACCAATTACTTTTAAGGCTGGATTTACTGATTTAATTCCTTTAATAACTTCTTCTGGATTATATAATTCAGACATGAATAAAAAACCTAAAGTTGGTGTTTTTAATCCTTTAGTAGAGTTTTTAGTTAATTCAACTCCAGCATCAAAGCTGTTTTCTAATATGCTTGATCCTACTAATGCTTTCATATTTATCTCCTCTTTATCCTACACTTCTCTAGTTTTAATTTTAATATTTTTTTGAATTAAAATCAATACATATAAAAAAGGCCTAAGCCTTTTTATTTGATAGTACATTCTCCTCCTAGAGATTTTTCTAGTTCTTCTGCAAAGTCTTCAGCTGTTTCTTCTTTGTCACCATCTTTTGCTTTCATTTCTGATGTGTCTAAATCAACAGTAATGATTGCTTTTGAATCTTTAAACTCTGATTTACAATTAGTAAATGTTGAATTGCTTTTAAATGGTTCACAAACATCTGTTTTTTCGTAAGCTTCTTTGAAAGCATCTGACATCTCTGAATAGTCATAAGTATACTTAGCATAAGCATTTCCGACTTCTTGTTTCTTTTCGTTGAATTCAACATTTGCATAAATTCCGATTTTGAAACCACTACTTTCCATTTCTGAAGTACATTCAATTACTTTGAAATTTTTTGATTTTTTTGGTGAATCATCGTCATCGTCTTTATCACCGCATCCTACTAGCATAAATGGTACTACCAATAATAATAGTAATAATAAAAACTTTTTCATTTTATTTCCTCCTAACTATATTATATAAATAAATGCAAAAAAAAGAAAGAACAATAATCGTTCTTCCAAATCGCATTTATACGTTTTAAAATTAAACTCCCATATAGCAGAATGAATTTAATACTATTTTGATAGTTTTCATAACCACAAACGATATCAAATCATCCATAGTTCAAATATTTATACATTCACGCTTAACTATACTGTTGTATAAGAATTCTCCAATTCATCGCTAAATTTTATTTATACTCGCGAACACGATATAGCATCTTGTGTCTATCCTTTCAGTAGCTAACCGATAGGGTTTACACTCAACATTTGGATTGCTTGATTCTCTTGCAAGACAAGTTTAAGATTCTCCAATTTTTAAACGCGGTCAGATTTTCTCTAATTATTATACTTACTTTAACTTCCCAATAAGTAATCCTTTATACGCTATTTCGCCAAAGAATTATTTAAATTCCGTTAAAATAGTTTTAATAATCTTTGAAAAAATGTACTACAATGCATATCATACTTGAGATTTTATTATAAAAATAAAATCAGTCTAGTATGAAAGCTATTCATCGTTTCGATTACAATGTTATCACTCATATTGAGAATGTAGAAAATGCTAACTACTAATAACACAATAACGGTAAGTGGTACTCAATTTCTTGAAAATGGTCATTTGGGGATGAATGGGTTCCAAATAACGATTCATGAAGATAGCAGAATATATGATAAACATATACCCTCTTCAGTCATAGTTTCCTACGCTGGAAAAACTTGTTTGGCCTAGCACGCAAATACTAGTATACAAATAAGCTGCAAACTTACATGTAACAAGTTTGTTTGTTTATTATGTGCGGTAATAAACAAGATAAAAACTGGTTTGCGGTCCAATTTTTATATTATCTTTATACAATGTATCTTTTCACAAATGTAATATAAATTTCTTTATACTATCGCTATGTTTCAAGCTTATGCCCTAAGCTACACCTTTAAGATAAATTTTGGCACTATCTCCATATGCCTCCTTTACTATATACATTATATATTTTTTGTAAGGTTTAGTCAACCATATTTTTTTAGCAATATTTGTGTTTTTTCCTTATTTATGCTACCATATGTAACTATTGTTGGGGGTATATTTATGGCTAGATATTCATGGAATGTGAATTCTCTTATAAGAAGTTTAGAGAAGATTGATAAGTTAATAAATCGAGAAACTGATGAAGTAGAATTAGCTAGATTACTTCACTCATATGATTTAGTTAATTCCGCTATATACAGTTCTTTTTTGCGTCCAAGTGTAGAGATACCTTTAAATAAAATAATGCCAGAAAAGATGAGTTCCTTTATTTCAAATGGTCGTCGTTATAATCTATTAATTCCTTATTACAATGCTATAACTGATAATGCCGATTTATTTGATGAAGTTCGCGATAAAAAATTCGCAATTTCTGATCAATTAGCATCAGCAACTGGTGCTTATGTCACTAAAGAACAAGCTTTAAATGTTTGCTATCAATTCTATCAAGATTTAGATGATGAAATGTTTCAACATTTCAAGAATTTTTATGATATGAGATTTAATCATTTAAGATTTGTTAAACCAAAAGATGCTAAAGACTTAGATTATTCAGGTATTCAACACTATTTATATGGCGTTAATGAAAGTTTTGTTGAAGTTGTTGGTAATAACAATCCTGATATGACATGTACCATGATTCATGAAGCAGCACACGTTATAGATAATTCTATGAATCCAGATAATTATTTATCTAATGATTTTTACTACGAAGTTATTTCTATTTTTATGCAACTTGTTTTTTATTATAAAAGAGCCGGTGGTTATGATGAATTATTCTATTATAATAGTTTAGTTCGTTATCTTAATTCTTATGATAGATTTGCTGTTGATGCTTATACTTATTCAGATATAATGAAGGCTTATGGTGATAATGGTTATCGACTTACAAAGAAGTTTTATGATAGAGTTTATGACGAACATAATATGTCCAAGGATGATGTTTTTGAATTTTTAAACAATTTCCTTTTTAAAGATATATGTTATCCAATATCTGCAGCAGTTGCTCTTTGTTTCTTTAATATCTATAAGAAAGATGAAAAAAAAGGTATTGAAAATCTTAAAAGATTTATTAAAACTAATAATAGAGATGATTATATGCCTTTAATCCTTTCTGACGAGTTCGATGAAATAGTTAGTGGTGAGGTAAAGGATTTGCTAACAGAATCTAAAGAGTGTTTTGAAAGACATGCAAAATAAAAATGAAGATTTATTCTTCATTTTTTTCTATGTATTTTAAATAGTTATCTAAAATATTAAACATTTCTGTACTAGATTTACTTTGGCAGATCTTATTTTTTATTTCTTTATTTTTAGGCATTCCTTTTAAGTAATAAAGAATGAATGCTCTTATTTCTAGATTGGCTACTTTTTCAGGTTTATCTTGTAGTAATAATTCATAATGCTTTTTCATCATGTTTATTTTTTCTTCATTAGTAGGTGGATTAGGGATTGTTCCATTACTTAAGTATTCAACACAATCTCTTATTAGCCATGGATTACCAAGGACTCCCCTACCTATCATAACAGCATCACAATTTGTTTCATCTAACATTTGTTTTGCTAGTTGTGGTGTTGTAACATCACCATTACCGATTACTGGAATATTTACTGCTTCTTTTACTTGTTTAATGATATTCCAATCAGCTTTACCACTATATCCTTGTGATCTAGTTCTTGCATGGACTGTTATGGCGCTTGCTCCGGCTTTTTCACACACTTTTGCTACTTCAATAGCATTTATATGTTTCTCATCCCAACCACTTCTTATTTTGACTGTAACAGGTGTTGAAACAGCATTTACTACTGCATTAACTATTTCATAGATCTTATTTGGATTTTTTAATAAAGCACTACCTGCTTGGGCTTTAACTGCTACTTTAGGAACTGGGCAACCCATATTAATATCAATAATATCAGGATGTTGTGTTTCTTCTACTTTTTTAGCAGCAATAACAAAAGATTTGATATCACTACCAAATATTTGTTGTGCTATAGGTCTTTCTTCTTCGGCCATCTTAAGTAATTCAAATGTTTTGTCATTATCATACATTATGGCTTTATCTGAGACCATTTCAGCATATATAAGACCAGCACCCATCTCTTTTATTATTTTTCTAAAAGAGGTATTAGAAATACCTGCCATAGGAGCTAGAACTATTTGGTTTTTAATTTCTACATTACCAATCTTCCACATATAGATTCCCCTTTAATCGATAGTATTATAACATTATTTTACACTTTTATAAAAAAGTTTATAAAAAATTAGCACTCTCTATTGACAAGTGCTAATTATAGTGTTAATATCTAGTTATAGAAAGAAGGAAGTATTAATGAGTTTAATACCAAGAAATTTTTATTTAGATGACATTTTTGATGATTTTCATCCTGCTCCACCAAGAATGGATGCAATGAAATGTGATGTTTATGAAAAAGATGGTAATTACAACATAGAAATGGATATTCCTGGTTACAAGAAGAACGATATTAGAATTGAATGCGAAGATGGTTTATTAACTATTTCTGCTGAAAAAAAGTATGAAAATAACGAGGAAGACAAAGAGAAAAAATACATCCGCCGTGAAAGACATTATGGTAAAGTATCTAGATCATTTACTTTTAATGATATAGACGATGAAGCTATTAGAGCTGATTTCCATGATGGTATTCTAAAGATAGTAGTTCCTAAAAAAGATAAAACTGATTCAAAGAAAGTCATCGAAATAAATTAAAAAGTAGTTCAATTGAACTACTTTTTTTTATTGTTGATTATTATTCATTTGATTTGGATCTGGTTGCGCTGGTTGTTGCTGTACATTTTGACTCTTTTTCATGCCCATTTTCTTAGCAAGTATTACTAATACAATAGCACCAACTAGCATGCAAATTCCAAGTATTGGCCTAAATACAATCCAAGAAATAGCTATTACGATTAATGAAATTGCTAAGCCAACTAAGAATGATACAATACCTGCAGCACCATCTACTAAACCTCCAAGAATTGGAACATATGATGATAAAGTTGTTAATGGACCAAATACTGCTTTAATACCAGCAATTATTAATAATGTTCCGATTAATCTTAAGATCCATTTCATTACTTTTTTGCCTTTTTCAATAGAACTTATAATATATGCTCCATCATGAGTTCCTTTAGTAAAGTATGTTACTCTGGTTTTTTCTTTTGTTGTGTACTCAACAATAGTATCAAAACTTAATTTACCCATAACGGTAACATCACTATAGTCTGCATATGCAAAACTTATTCTTATATCCCCTACTTTAGGATTTTCAGGTTCTTCTGAATTAGTAATATAGTTGTTATAAACTTTATATCCTTCAGGTAAAGTTACATTTTCTAAGTTATCAAATGTTTTTTCTGCAGATAGTTTAGAATTAAATGCATCTGATAGTTTATAAACACCGACTTTTAATTCTTTTGCATTAAATGATTGTTTTTCATATGGTATTGATTCTGGATTAGTGTGTCCACTTTTTTCGTGGAAATTTTTAGATTCAATTAGTTCATCAGACCATTCTTTTGTGTAGTTATATGTTGTTTTATCATCTGATTCTTCTTTTTCTTCTTTCCATTCATATACTTCTACATTTCTAACAAGTAATGGAGTTGTAATAGTAACACCAAATTTTTCATCTTTTAGTTCTTCTTCACCAAAATCTAATTTTCCATTTGTAACAATTAATTTTCCATCATTTTCTTTATCAATTGATGTACTTTTAACTTCAACGTAAGCATCTTTTAATTCTTTAACATCATGGATATTTTTAACGTTACTCCTTTCATTCCATATTAGAACACCTATACCGATAATAACGAATAGAAGTCCTGTTAGAATTCCTGAGAAGGAGTTCTTCATTCTTGTTCCAAAGCCTTTCTTTTCAACTACTGTGTCGCTCATCTTATCACCTCTACAATTATTTTATCATAAAAAAAAGAATATTAAATATTCTTTTTTATTTAGCCTTTCTTGTAGTTCTTTTTGGTACTACTTCTTCGAAAGTTTCTTCTTCTTTTTCGTCAATTACGAATTTGTAGAATAAAGCTGCCAAAGCTGCACCAACTAATGGAGCAAGAATAAATACCCATAATTGTTCAAGAGCTACACCTTTTTGTAATAATGCAGGTCCTAATGATCTTGCTGGGTTAACGCTTGTTCCAGTGAATGGTAAACCAAAGATGTGTACAACTGTTAATGCTAAACCAATGATAATTCCATTAGCTTTTGAATCTTTCTTAGTTACTGATAATACTACTAAAGCAAATACGAATGTTAGAATGATTTCTAGTACGAATGCAATTGGCATAGTAATTGTTTTACCAAGAGCACTAGCTGCTTCGTATCCATTTGCTCCTAAAGTGGCAGTACCACCGAAGAACCAAGATAGTAGTAATGCTCCAACGATTCCACCTAGTACTTGAGCAATGATGTAATAAATGAAATCAACTACTTTCATTCTTCCATCAATTAAGCAAGCTAGTGAGATAGCTGGATTAACATGACATCCTGATACCTTTCCAATTGTGTAAACAAGTGCTGTTAGGATTAAACCAAATGCTAAAGCAATTAAGATTCCACTCCAAGCTAGTCTAAATAGACTTATTTCAGCTGGAGAAATACTAGAAGCTCCGTAAAGAGTTCCAATTACTTTATATGCAGCAACAGCAGTTCCACAACCAAATACTACTAGTAGCATTGTACCTACAAATTCTGATATAAACTTCTTTACCATAACAAAATCCTCCTTAACGTTATTATAACACTATTTTGCGTATTTTGTTTACGATTATGTTATAATTTTAGTAGAAAGTATTAATACTAGGAGGTATTATTATGAAATTTGTTAAAACTTTTGTTGAGTGGACTGGGACTTTAGTTGGTAAGCTAGTATTACTTGCTATTACTATTGTTTTATTAGCAGCATTAGGTGTTGCTGGATATTATGCTTATTTAGATACTCATTCAGCTGCTGCTAAACGTTATTTAATAGATAAATATGATTTAGAAGATTTTGATTATATGTGTACTAGTTTAGTTGAGTATACTTATTCAGATATTTCTGATTGTGATAATACTTGGCTTAAAGAATGTACAGATGATCCTGAACTAGCTTATAAGTATGTTTTTACTAAAAAGAAAACTAAAACAACTATTACCGTTGTAGAAGATAAAAATGGAGACTTCCAAGATGATTTTGAAAATACAAATAATTTGGATGTTGTTGATACTAATAAAGTAGTTCAAAATAGTGAATAAAAAAAGAATAACATTGTTATTCTTTTTATTTGAATAAGTTTTCATCATAACCACTTGGTAATACTTGATTAATAATGAAATCAATTAGTTTTTCACGATTATTTTTCAATTTACCATTGATGATGCTGTTGTAGATGTTTTCCAAAACAGGACCTACTTTTCCTTGCTCTACTCCTAGGTCTAGCAAGTCTTTTCCAGATATTTTTAATTCATTCTTTTTAATGAATGAAGATTTACGAGTAGCACTCTTTACTTTTTGATAATCAGCATCAATTTTAGTTAACTCTGTAGCATATGCTGGATTTTTAGCATAGTAGTTTGCTTTTTTAACTTTAAATAAATCTTCAATATCATCTGTTCCAAATTTAACTAGGAATTGTCTTATTTGAACATCACCATCTGGAATATTGTAATCATGATATTCAATTAGTTTAGTTACTTTTTGAATTGTTTTTTTATTATACTTCAATCTATTTAATATTTCTCTTGCTATTTCAGCACCTTTTTGGGCATGATTCTTATAATGAGAAACACCATTTTCATCTTTTGAATAAGTAAAAGGTTTTGCTATATCATGGAATAGCATAGCAAGTCTTAATTCTAATTTTGGTTCGATTGCTTTCATAGAAGCAAATGTATGATTTAAGGCATCATAGATATGATGAGGATCATTTTGATTGAAGTTTTCTAGTAATGTTAATTCTGGAATTATTTCAATAAAGATATCAAAATACTTCTTTATATAGAATTCACTTCTAGGAGTAACTAATAGTTTTGATAATTCATCTCTTACTCTTTCTGGAGCAATATTTTTTACTAGTTCTCTATTTTCCATCATGTATTCTTGAGTATCTGGATCAATACGCATTGCATATTCCGCAGATAGTCTAATAGCTCTTAAAATACGTAATGGATCTTCTTTTATTAAAGCATCATCTTCACCATTAATCTTAATTATTTTATTATGAATATCTAGTACTCCACTACTATAATCAATAAGACCATCTTCATCAGAGTATGCTAAGGCATTCATAGTAAAGTCACGTGTAGCTAAATCTGCTTCAAGGGTATTTTCTTTAGTACGATATTTAGATATTTCCATTGGGAATTTAGAGTTAACAATACCTAATCTAGAATCATTTTCTCCACAATAAAAAGTATTATAGTCTTTTAAGGCTTTTTTAATTTCTTCTAGTGGAGCATTGGTACTTATGTCATAGTTAGATGGTTTTATCTCCATTACCCAATTTCTAACTGCTCCACCTATGATATAGGCTTCATAACCATGCTCATTGATAATGTTTAATACTTCGTTAACTGGTTTTGGAATTACTATATTCATAGATGTCCCTCCGTATCTTTGTTACCCTCTATATTATTATACTGAAATTTGTCAAATTTGTATAGTCCAAAAAAATAATATAGACTACTCTATATTATCTTTTTTACTTGTTTTTTCTTTATCTTTTTTCTTTTTATTTAATCTCTCGTCAAACATTGCAAATAATATTAATGTCAAGCCGATTATTAAAATGTAAATATAGATTGGAATACTTGTCCAGAATTCTAATGTTTGCTTAATGATATGAATTATCATACCTGCTAGTGAACAGTAAAGTAACATTTTGTATTTATTAACAAATGAGAATAATGTTATCACAAATAATACAATTATCATTATTACTGCATCAACAGGTTCATTTATTATTAACAGTGATATTAGTGTAAGAATAATAAATGCTATGCATTCAAGTATTGGTAATTCTTTACTATTTTTATTAAATACTAGTTTTGTTGTAGCAATTAAAGCCATATATAATCCTAAGAAATAAATTGATATATAGCCTACATCTAAGTCACTCATTCCTTTTAAGTATAATCCCAAGATACTAGCTATTGTTGTAAGTTTAAACAAGTCTTTATGACTTTCGTTAGCAATTAAATGCGTAATACTCCAAACACCTAATGCTAGAAATACAATATAATCACTTGCTTCTAAGAATGGTAATCCTATAAGAATAGATATTAGTGATACAATAGTATATACATTTACTTTTCCTTTAAAAGCTGATAATAGTGAATAAACTAGTACTAATACTGAGCAAACTCCAATACTTAGTGGTGTTGGTTCTTGGAAGAATAATGATAAAGTTGCTAATGTAGGTATAAATACATATTCTTCATTTGTTTTTTCTAGTTTAGAATAACCGATCATTAATAATAATGGAATTATTACGGTATATACATTATCTTTTGTAATTGATTCAAATGCCAAGATTATAGATTCCAAGCATAAGTATAATGGAACTACATGTTTAGATGATGAATCTTTCAAGCTTGGGAATGCTTTTTCTAATAAATATATTAAAAGTGCAACTACTATTAATGTATATTTAGCTAATTCATCAAAATTTAATCTATAGCATAGACTTGTTAGTAATAATGTAAAAGCAATATAGGCACCAACCTTATATGCAGTCTTCCCTTTTTCAAAGAATAAGTATTCTAATACGTAAATAATCGTTGCTATTAAGAACGATAGTGTGTCGTAATATGAATTATCCATATAAGATATAATTGATAAAACGTTTAATGTTGTGAAAGCAAATATTAACCATTGAAAAATACTCTTTACTGAAGCGTTTTTTGTAAGTCTTGCAAATATTAATAATGGAATCGTACATAATAGATAGAAGAATTGTCTTGGTACATCTAGACTACCAATATATGAAATTGTACAAGCATAGTTTATAAAGAATAATACTAGACAGACCTTTTGTTCTTCTGAATCTTTTTTTAGATAATACATTGCAAAGAAGAAAACAGTATATAGTATAAATGGAATATAATATAAGAATACTTTTTCAGTTGTCACCAATATATTTAGAATAATAACAACAGCAATAGCAATTAAATTGATAATATTATATGCCTTGCTATCGATATAATTCATATGAATTAAAGAATAAATTATTATTGTATATATTGATAAGAATAACATTGGTATGAAATCTAATTCATTTGATTCTAACATAATAAATGAAGACAAGCATAAAATTGCTAATATTTCGATAATATAACTAGTTGTCTTTATGATTCTATCGTCATTTTTCTTAGTGTAGATTTTATAAATTACGTCAGTGATAATAAATGATACCATGAAATAAATATCTTCTAATTCTCCGCCAATAGATAATGAATTTCCGACTAAATTAAAACAAGAGAATGATATTAATACAATTGGTATAAAAGCAAATGATAGATATTTGAAAACTTTACCTGTTTTGGGAATATCTAGTTTGTCTGTACACATTTTATATGATCCAAAAAATACTAATTGAATAAAAATTAATATGAAAGGTTTAATTATATTTGGTATTGAATCCCAAGATGATGTTAGAAATACTACTGTTCCAAATACTACAAGAGCAGCTCCTACAATCATTAAAATGGAGTTAGAAATCTTTGTTTTATCAATTGGTTGTTTTGGTTTAACAACTTTTTTTGGTTGTTGCCTACCACTGATAATTGGTCTACCTGTTTGGGTATCATAACCAGTTACTTTTTCACCTTCGTATAAAGGTACTCCTGTTCTTGTGTCATAACCTATTATTTTCTTTTTGTTTAACAATTCTTGTTTTTTTCTTTGATCATCATATATTGCTAATGCAACAATAACGACAATAATTAATAGTAAAAACATGTCATCACTTCCTGTTTTATTGTTCTTCTTCTGTTAGTATTTCTCTTAAGTTTAGAATGGATGTGTTTAATCTAGAATAATTAAATTTATTAGGAACTTTAAACCATTCTGGTTCTTTTGTTTTTGTTTTCTTTAATAATTCTATTACTTTATTAGATACTCCAAGTTCATATGATATAGGTAAAATATCTAATAGATAATTCTCATTTAATTCTAATAATCTATCTAGTTCTTCATCAGTTATATTGTTTATAAGCTCTTTAAATCCTTCTGTTTTATTATAAATATTTTGACCATAAATAGTTCTTTTTGGCATATATTTATAGATAAACAATATTATTATTGAACATACCAAACTAACAATAAAAGCGATTATGAAACCAAGATTTCTTTGAAAAGATGGTACTAGTAGTAATACCGTAAACATAACCCCTATGGTAACAGCTAGTACTGTTTTGTTTTCTTTAGTTTTTACAATAGTATTTTTTACAAACTTTATCAAGATATAGAATATTGCAATACTTAGTATTACTGATAATGGTAATAATTCTAAAACATTTATTTCTACAAATGGTAGAGATGTTATTAAGATTAGAATTAATGCTATCATTAGTATCAAGTTACTCTTTATTTTTTCAGGTTTATCTTCAAAGTATTTATCTTTTTCATTTTGTTCTTCTAAGTATCTTTTAATAGCTCTTGAAGCATTTTTAAATTTTCTTTTTAAGTATTTAGGTTCAATACGATCTGTTTGATAGATTTTCTTTTTGTTATCTCTTTTTTCGGAGATAATATTTAGATATTCAGATAATGAAATACTTTCTCCTGCTCTAAAGATTGTCTTAAAGAATAGTGCTTCTACATAATTAGATTCTTTATAATCTTTATTCTTCTTAATGTAGTATTCATTCTTTTCTTCTGTAATTGTTAAATAGCCTTTTGATGCTAAATGTAACAATAAATAGAAATTATCTTCGTCTCTTATTTCACCATGATTAGCTAAAGCTATGTGTAATGGTGTAATGTTACGAGCAAATTTAGCAGTTTTTTCTATTCTTTTTGGCAAGTCTTTTCCAAACATTAACCATAATAAACCACTAAATAAGGTAAGAATTATTGGAACTATAATACATACTAAAGTACTAGAATTAATATAGAACCTTCCATAGTCTATTATTACTTTTATTTCTTTTTCGCTATTTATGGTTTTGTTATAAGTTCCAGTTATTGTATTTCCTTTAACCGAATAATCTACTAAATCAGTAATATCATATTTGCCATTCATGAATGTTACGTTGTTTTTATTAACAGAGTCTGGAAGTTTTATTGTGAATTTTGTTCCTTTTACTTCAGAGTCATAATTGTTTTTTAAATAGAATTCATAGTAATTATTTTTAGGTTTTTCTTCTTTAATACTATATTTTATTTCATATGTATCAGATGCATTTTTAGAATATATTTTTAAGATACTTGTTTCATTTGTTTCTATAGCATAGTTTTTATTTGCTTTAAAATCTCTTTCATTTTCATCTAGATTTCTTATTATATATCTTTCATTTCCATAGAAAACTACTCCTACTTCTTCAGTATAATTGTAAGAGTGGTCTTTATTTGTTTCAATATTAATTTCAAAGTTTTCTATATCATAATCATTACTAGCAAATACTAGTAATGGAAATAATAATATCATTAAGTACACTATTTTTTTCACTATTATCACCCTATTTTTTTTCTTACTATCATTATAATATATTTTAGTTATATTCTTCAATTTTTTTTCTTTTATTATTTCTTTTATGTTATAATGAATAATAGGAGATGATTGTAATGAACACACATCCAATAGATAGTAAAATATTAGATCTTTGTATTAGAGTAAATGGTATGAGAGCATATTATCCTCAATATAATAAAGTATCAGATAGTATTCTTGATCCTACTCCTGATATGATTGGTAAATATGGTTGGAATAATGGAAAAGTTTCTTTTGTTACTCCAAATGGAGATTATTATGTTACACCATATTGCGTTGAGGTTGCTGATTATTTAAACAAACACGGATATGAAAATGCATATATATATGTTCCTTTTTCTAATGGAGATGAACCAAGTAATTTAGTACAAGCTATGCATTGGAAAAGATTATGCGTTGCAGCTAGACAATTACATAATGAAAAAGAAAAAGAAAGACGAAGAGAAAACATTAAGAGTATAGCTGAAAGTAAAGGAATTAAAAAACTTCCAAATGAAGTTTTAGAATTATCAATTGTATTACCTGATGAAGGGCTTGAGACTCATCACTTATATGGTGATGGTGTTGCTAGACCTGTTCATGAATCTGAATTAAAAGATTTCATTGGTACTTATTATCAAAATAATGGAAGATTAGTATTCGTTGACGATTTAGGTAGAACTTTAGTAACTCCTTATTGTCATGAAGTTAGAGAACAATTAAATGCTATTGGTTATAAACAAGCAAGTATGTATGTTCCATTATCTAATGGAGAAGAAATTAAAGATCCTAACTATAGAAGTATTTGGGAAAAACTATGTTTAGGTGCAAGAGAAACTACTTTAAAGAGAATGGCTGAAGCTAAAAAAGCTCGTATAGCTGAGATAGCAAAACGTAAGAATATTACTCCTCTTCCTAAGGAATTGTATAGACTAGTATTTGAAATATATGAAAATGGTGTTGAAACTGTATGGTTTGGAGAGAAACATGATATTACTTATCCAGTAGATGAATTCAATTTAGAAACTCATATTGGTACTTATTGCCAAAATAATGGTAGAGTTGTATTCGTTGATGGCCATGGTAAAACTTTTGTTACTCCATTCTGTTCTGAGATAAGAACTTTCTTACAAAATGCAGGATATAAAGAAGGTTCTATGTTTGTTCCTTTCTCTAATGGTGAAGTTCCTGCTAATGCAGTATTTGCACTTAGATGGAAACAATTATGTTCTTTAGCTAATAAAGAATTTGAAAAGAGAGAAGAACAAAGAAGAATCGAAAGATTAAGTGATTTAGCAAGAAGAAAAGGTCTTCGTGATTTAAATCCAGAAGTTTATAGTTTATCTATGAAAATTCCTAAAGATGGTTTTGAAGTTATTTTCTTTGAATCTGAAAAAGATACAGTTAGACCAGTACGTGATTTTGAATTAGATAGAGCTTTAGGAACTTACTATCAAAATAATGGTAGAGTTGTATTCGTTGATAATCATGGTGATACTTATGTTTCTCCACATTGTCAAGAAGTAAGTGAAATGTTATCTAATGCCGGATATTCTGTTTCATCATTGTATGTTCCATTATCTAATGGTGAAAGAATTATTGATCCAAATATTGCAGAACAATGGAATTCATTGTGTGCTAGATTACCAGAAGTTGGTAGTGGACCTAAGATGTAATTAATAAAAAAACTAACACATTGTGTTAGTTTTTTATATGTTATCATTTATTTCTTTTAGTTTTAGATCAAAATCACAGATAGAATTTTGAATTGAATTTACTAGAGTAATAACTGCTTCAGCGAAATCATCTTCTGAATAATTATCTCTAGTTAAATCTGTAATATCACTAGTGATAATCATTTCATTTGGTGTTCCTATCTCTTTACACATTTTGTTAGTAAGTGTTGTAAGCATTTTTAATTGATCTATTACTATACCTTGTTTTTCTTTAAGAGGTAGTCCTTTAAAATAAATCATATATTCATTAAAATCTTCTTGCATTTTTTACCTCCTAAACATTGTGTTAACTCTACTTAATTCATCACTAGTTAGAGTTTCTTTTTGAGACAATTCAGTTAATTTATTAAAGTCTAGTTTAGATATTACTTGTTGTAGTTTATTCATACCATAATATCTTCTCTTAGCTTCTTGAATCGCCTTAGTAGATTCTACTCTTTCTGTTCCATATCCTTCTTTTACTTGAGATTCTTTAATGTAATATAAAGTAAAGAATGGTTGTTCATGGAAGTAATCTCGACATATTGCTACTAAGTCTTTTTCTCTTTGAGTTAGATATGCTGTTTTTTCTTGTTCATTATTCCAATCGATTGATTTATCATTTTTCTTAATTCTATCTCTTATGGTTTCAGCGCATAATTCTTGAATAGCACTTATTCTTTCAGCATAGCTAGCATTTAGTCTTTCTCTTTCTTCTGGAGTAGTATTTGAAGGTATATATCTATAATCTCTTTCTTTATTTCTTACTGCGTAGTATAGACTTGCTATTTCTTCTTCTGTCATATATTGAAGTGAATATTTAAAATGTTGTTGGAAGCCTTCTTTAAATCTTCCGTGTCCATCATAATTAACCATTAAAATGTTTTCATTTAAATAATCATTTCTTATTCTTTGATTAATTACTCTTTTTATTTGTTCAACGGTTGCTATATCTTTTCCTGTTTTACCAAAGATACTAAATTTTTCTCTATAATCATCATATCTTTCTGCGCTTTTATCAATTTGAGCTTTTTCTCTATCGTTTAGTTTGTTATAGAATTTCAAATATTTATCTCTAGCTTCTGCATATCTATTTAATGTTCCATGTGGATCAAATTGACGCACGAATCCAGCCATTTTAGTTGTTTCATAGTTTCTACCGTTCATTAGGTCTTTATAGCCTATTTCAGCTGCTAAGACACCCATTTCAACTATTTTTACATACTTCATTGTTACTGAAAAACGAGAATCATCTTTTGTTGATAAAACATAGAATTCATAAATATCTTCAATGTTACTTGTGTCATAGAATTGACCATAGTAAGTTAATCCATCCTCTTCTTCAAAATGCTTTTGTATTTGTCTTTTTAATTCATAATCTAAAAATTCATCACCAGCAGCTACCTTTTTATCTATATCTCTTTGAATACTTTCTTGTGATATTCTTGGAGGTTGTGTTGGTCTTTCATATTCTGGTCTAGAATATGTTGGTGTGTATGTGTCTCTTGGATAATCATCATACGTAGGAGTTTTATATGTGTCTCTTGGATACGTTTCACTACGTATTGAAGATAGTTCTTCTGCTCTTTGTCTTCTAGTTTCTTCTTGTTGCTGCTTTCTTTGTTGTTCTTCTAGTTTTTTTCTTCTTTCTTCTTCTTTTCGAGCAGCTTCTTGTTTTGCTTCTTCTTTTTTTCTTTCTGCAAGTTGTTCTAATTGATAAACAGAGTTAGTATAATCACTTGCAAAATTAGTTGCTGCTTTTACTGGATCATCATATATTTTTTTAACAATATCTTCAAGGAGAGTTTCTTTTTCTCGATATTCACAGTTAAATCTAAACCTATCGGCTTTTGCAAAGACTGCACGTCTAATATCTGAATGAGAGTTAAATGGTTGAGAAGTTTTTTCTTTAGATATTTCTTTTACTAAAGTACTTCTTTTTGCTTGTTTACCTTTATAAGTTGTTTCTTTTTGCATTTTGTAGATTAAATCTGCAATTTTCTTTTTTTGTCTTTCAACGTTTTTTTGAGAAAATTTAATAAAATCTACAGCTACTTCTAAACCTAATATAGATGCTGCTCTTTTGTTTTCTAGTCTTGTTTGTTCTCTTTCGTAATAAGCTTCATTCATTTTTTACCACTCCTTTTTATGGCCAACAGTCTTGGAATAAATGTTCTGAATTTAAGATTTGATCATTTTTGTCATGTATTTCTAAATGTAAGTGTGGTCCAGTTGAATAACCTTCACTTCCAACGTTTGCTATAACGTCTCCTGCTTCTACACGATCACCAACTTTAAAGTAATCTGATTTAGAAACGTGTCCATAAATTACTATATTTCCGTCATCTTGTTTTACACGAACCCAGTTACCAAATCCTCCAGCATCTCCCCTACCAGCATTAATTACTGTTCCACCAGAGATACAATGAATTGGTGTTCCTTGTGCTACTCCGATATCAGTTCCTTTGTGGTTTGTTGAAGCTCCTGCAACTGGAGCGTTTCTTGGTCCGACACTTGAAGTAACTGGTGCATTTACTCCCTTTTCAAATGGGAATACATAACCAGATTCATTAGATATTATTAAACTTCCATCATTATTATGAATAACTGTTTGGTTGGCATTAGCATGAATGTCTCCACCTGTTTTGATGATTGGCATTGTTCTTTTACCAAACATATCAACAAATTCACCTTTGAATTCAGTTGGTGTTGTAAGACTTCCGCCTTGGAAGGATGCTAAAGCATCTTCAAGTGAATTTAATTCTTTTATATAGTTAGTAAACCAAGTGTGTGAATTTGTTACACCTTTTTTTAGTCTTTCCATTGGTTGTTTTAATTTACTTTTTATGCTAGATAGTTCTGCATCACTAATAGTACTTATATAACAACTATTGAATTCATTATAAATATCTTCTGCATTGGATTTATGTGTCTCTAATTCACTTGATTTAGAATCTAAAGTACTTACTTTAATATCAAAATCCATACTATCACCTCTTTATTTATTGAATTGCCTCTTTTGCTCTATAGGCATACATGAAATTTCCTATTCCTTCGTGAAATGGTTGAGAAGAATAACTGCTATATTGACCTGTTAAACGAATTCTATTAACACTTCCACAATCATATCTTTCCCATAGCCCATCCCCGATTTTATTTCCTAGTAAGTATACATGGCCTGGAGATCCATTACTATCTGGGTTTACAAAAACAACATCTCCTGCTTGTAGTTCATTAACATTAGTTATTTTTTTAAAACCATTTTGTTCACACCAGGATGGGAATGTACTAACTACAACCCCATGTGATTCTGGTTGATTGGTATAACCCATATTGTATAAGAACCAAGCAACACATCTATCACAACTAACTAATTTAGCGTCGTGATTAATTGCAGGATTAATAGGAGCATCTCCATAGGAAAAATTATTGTTTCTAGCATAATCAGTTACAGATTTTGCTTCATTTAGTAATTGATTAGTCCATGCTGTTCCAGTCAAATTAGAGTAGTTATTAGTATTATTATTTTCTCTTTCTTTTTGAGTTCTTTCTTTCCACTCTTCAAACGACTCTTTTTTAGCTCCCTTTTGTTTTTGTTCTTTTTCATATGCTTCTTTTAATAGCTTTTCATCTTCTTTTTCTTGTGACTTTTTTTCTCTAGCTTCTTCAGCTTCTTCTTTAGCTTTTAAGGATGCTACTTTTTCCTTAGAAGCTGATTCAAAACAAGCAATGAAATTCACTTCATTTCCTTTTATTAAACTTGTGAATACGTAATTTATCATTGCTGGTAAAAAGAAGATAACTAAACCTGCTATGATTCTTTTTACTGATACTTTTAAAGCATCTTTTAAATCATCGTCTTTGCCATTCATAACTATTTTAAATAAATGAATGCTAGTTATGATGATTATTATTAATGGAGTTAAATAACAAGCAAGTTTAAATACGTATTTTATGATTAGCATTACTTGCACAATGTATGATTTATCACAAAATGATAATATTACATTCATAGTCTCTCTCCATTCTATTATATTGTACCATAAAAAACGTCATTATATGACGTTTTATTATACTATTTTTTTCTTTTTATTAATTAGTTACTATTATTTCTCCAGTTGTTAGTTCCACATTAATAGTATTTGAACCAACTGTTAATGTGTTTGAACCAGTTTTTAGAGAATCACTAGCAATTAATACATATTGATAATTATCATTTGATGGGTTGTAACTAATTCCTCCAATAGAAATTGTTCCTGATTTGACACCAACTTCTTTAAACAAATACGGAATGGTTGATAATTCTTCACCATCATCATCAGCTACATATTTAGATACAGCTATAAAAGTTCCGCCTGTGATTTTCATCAATCCAAGGTGATCTATTGCTTCTTCTGGACCTCTACTATTACTCTCTATGTAAGATGTTCCACCTTTTATTAGTACAGTTCCATTACTATCAAGGGCGTCTCCTTTAGAGAATACTTTTAGAGTTCCACCAGATATTTCTATAGTTCCGTTGCTCATGACTTCCATTCCTGGCTTTGTGTTTGAATTCTTAGGTGCAGAGTTTATTCCATCATCGGTTGCTACTATTTCGGTGTTTCCACCTTTTATGTACACGTTGTTTGCTTCAATTCCTTCATAGCAATTGGTTATAGATATTTTGCCGTTAGAAATGGTAAAGTTTTCATCGGCGTGGATAGCATCATCATTCGTTTTAATATTTATCGTTCCATTGGTAATAGTTATATTTCCATTAGAGTGAATTGAATCATCTGGTGTATTAAATATATAAGATCCACCTTTTATATTAATATTTGTTTCGGCTTTAATTCCTTTTGAAGACTCTTTACTACTATATCCTCCAGTGTAACCATTTCTTGTTTTTATATTAAAGTTTCCGTTGTTAATAGTTAAATAAGATTCTGCTTGAATGGCATCGCTTTTTGCTGTTATGGTAAATATTCCATTATCAATTACGATATAACCTTTTGCACTAGTTGTATCATTTGAAGTTTTAATACCATCTGCACCAGCATTTAGAATAAATTTACCATTTGTTATTTTTACACTATCTTTTCCTCTAATAGCATCATCTGTTGAATTAACTTCATAAGTTCCACTGTTAAAAGTTAGATTGTCTTTTGATACTATGCCATCATAGTTAGAGTTAATTGTTAATGTACTGTTTCCCTTAAATACTAAATCAGATTTTGAATATATTGCTCCATCTAATGCTTGAGTAGTGGTTGATGTTATACTACTATTTCCTTCTGTATTAATAGTTACTGCACGAGCATTTTCAACATTTATTCCTGGAGCATTTGGACACTTGATTGTTACTTTATTTAAATTTAGAATCACATCACCCGCTGTATTAATTGTAATACATTCATAATTTCCACTTAGATTGTGAATACCACTACTAGTTATTTTAAAAATAGCTGGAGATGAGTCATTTGTTGCATTAGAAGTAGATGAATCACTACTTTTTGATGACTTATTTGATGATTTATTTGTTGACTTGTTCGTTGTTTTTTTATTTTCTTGATTTTCTTCTTCTGGTGTTTCTTCTACTTGGTTTTCTTGAACGTCTTCGTTAGAATTTTCTTCTTCAATATTATTCGTATCAGATTCAAAATCTTCTTTTGCTTCCTCTACTTGGGTTTCTAAGCTAGGAGATGTTTTAGGTTTATTATGTTTTTCAAGATCAATTGAAAGGCATATAAGCAAAGTTAGAATTAGTATTCCAACTAATATAATAATGATATTCTTTTTATGTTTAGTTAGTTTTTTGTTTTTATCATTATTCATGCCTACACCTCCTCATTATGTTTATACTTTAATTATATATTATATTATGATTTATAAACATATTGTTTTACCCTTCAAAACACCTTGTTTACATTGCACTAGTCAAATATGAACTTAAATTCACATAATTACTTTTTATGTTATAATACAACTAGGAAGTGAAGGCATGGAAACAGAAGTAAGAGAGCCAAGACAAAAAAGAGCCATTGAAAAGAAAGAAAAGATCATTAAAGCTGGTTTTGATTTAATATGTGAAAATGGTTATCATTCTACTAATACTGCTGAGATTGCTAAAGAAGCTGGTGTTTCCACTGGTATTGTTTATCAATATTTTAAGGATAAACGTAGTATCTTTTTAGCTGCTTTAGAAGAATATGGTGATGATGTATTCTTCCCAATGTTAAAGAATAATAATGATTTTAAAATTGATGATTTTGATAAAGTAATGAAAGATATGATAAAAAAACATATTGATGAACATAAAATATCTAAAATCGCTCATGAAGAAATAACAGCAATGATTCATAGTGATAAATTAGTTGCTGATTATTATTATAGTAAAGAATTAGAATTAACAGAAAAGATTAAAAAAATATTATTGAATAATCACTTTAGAGATAATCATTTGGATGAAAGAGTTCATATTGCTTTAGGAATGATTGAAAACTTATGCCATGAAGTTATTTATCATAAACATAAAGATATGGATTATGAAATAATGACTGATTTAGTTATTAATAATATTAAAGAGTTATTTAAAAAAGACTTAAATTAATAAGTCTTTTTTTATTTAGTTTTTTCTATAACTATAACACAAGTACTATTAGGTAATTGAACTTTATTCATATTTTCATCATAAAGAGATATTTTATCTAATAAGTGTTCTTCATATCCATCTTGTAAGAATGCTTCACAAACAATTATCTTGCTATTTGGTAGATTTTCTAGTATTAAGTTCTGGTATTGTGTTGGCGTTTGGTAACCAAATTGTTCTTGTACTTCTAGTGGATATGAGTCTTCTCCCCATGTAAATGTGTATAAGAATTCCATTGCATCATTTACTAACATTTTTACTTTATTATTACCTAATGTTTCATATGTTACTTTTCTACCTTTAAAGTCATGACAGTACCTATCTAATATTTCTAAATCTTCTTTATTTCTAAATTCAATTATACGATATTGATTTTCAGGTTCTGTTTTTATACCATCTCTTATTATTATTCTTCCATTAACTGGTAAAATACTATATGCTGATTTTAAAGCTTTTATTACAGTATTAATATTAAATTTTTTACCTTCAAATGGAATATATGAGTATAATTCATGAATTATTGAAGAATAGATAATAGTGTCCAATGATCCTATTTCAAAGTAATCATTAAGATTTAGAGCATCTCCTTTTACTAAATTCCATGCTCTCTTTTCTTTTAGTTTCTTTTTACTTAAGGCATCTATAACATTAGAAGATATATCTATTCCATATACATTTAAACTAGGATCTCTTTCTTCAATAAGATCCATTAATGCTCCACCACCTGGACCAACATCTAAAATATTTTTACCTACCATGTAATCTAATATTTTAGATTTATGATGTAGTGAAGAATTCATTCTGTTTAGGTATTCTATTTCGTTGTAGAAACGATCATATTCATCTTTTCTAAAACCAAACAGATCATATAGTAAATAAATTGATTTTTTGTAAATCGAATCACTAGTGAATGCTACCATACAGAAATCTATTAGTTTTGTTGCTTGGATTGAAAACTTAAAATCAAATAACATTTCATTATTAATTTTTATTAGTTTAAAGCTAATATGTGGACTTAAATATAAGTGATTATTAAGTATATCTTCTATATTGATGTTTCTTAAGTATTCTTCAACTATTCTTTTTTTGAATAGGTTTATTACTCTTTTGCCATTATAATCTATGTAGATTGTTTTCATTATTCTTTCAAAAGTAATGTTATTTACTTTATTAGCATTTAGTGAACAGATGCAAAGGATTTTTATTTGTTCTAACATAGAAAAATCACTTAATGCAATTTCGTAATACCAAAGACCAATATCATTGAATATTTTTTCTATTGTTTTTTCTATTCTTTTATTCTTTAATATTTTCTTTAATTCTATTTCATCTTCTTTTGAAATTCCACCATTTAATCTGTTAATTCTTTCAATAATATCAAATTCGTGGTTAAAGTCATTGTTAATAATATATTCAATTGATTTATTAACTTCATCTTTTACTTTTTCATATAGTTCTTTAGATACTGCACCAATTAAGCATTCATTATAAATTGTTAAGACTTTTTTTAGTTGCTCTTTGGATATTAGTTTTCTTTCTATTAAACTGTATAGTTCTTTATTTAATGAGAATTTTACTTCTCCTCTAATATATTGTCCTATTAAGCCATGAGTTTTTATTAATACTCTAACTATTTCATTATAGTCTTTGTTGTCCTCTCTATATATATCTGCAGAACCGTAGTTATGAACATATAAATCATAACCTTTTTTCTTCCAACTTCTTCTTTCTTTTGAATTACCAGTTTTTCCTACATCCATCCATTTTAACGCTTCACTTATATAAAAGTATGTTTGATCATCAATTTTTTTGCTATCAAGGATTTCTAAACTACGTAATACATACTCATATACTAATTTATTTGTATTCTTTTTTAAGCTATCTAATCTTTCAATATTATAATTTTTTTCCCTAGTGTTTAATAGATATTTTTCCCATTTTTCCATATTTAACCACTCCTTTTTTATTATAACATAGGATTTTATCAAAAAGAAAAAGTACCTTATTAGTTGACTGGTTCTTTCACATAATTTTTATGTGTTCAACTAATTTGGGTACTTTATATTAATAAATATTTTATTCATTACCTTTTAGACTTGTTACCATATCGATATTTTTTATTTTTTTTGCTAAGAATTTAGATACTAAGAAAGAAACAACAAAAGTACCGATAGCAGATATGATATATGTTCTAATAGTTATATATGCTGCAAAGTCATAATGTTCTTCTATTGCTGTTTTAAACAACCAATCAGTAAGTAAGAAGCCTAGAGGTAACCCAATTATTATAGATATAATTGCTATCCAATTGTTTTGTTTAATAAAGATATGCTTTATTTGTTTATCTTTAAAACCTAATACTTTTAATGTAGCGAATTGGTATTCTTTTTCAGTGTAAGAAAGAATTCCTAAATTATAAATAATTATGCCACCAAGAAGGATGGCTATACTAATGATTAAAATTAGCATTGTTTTCATCATTGATAACATATTATTCATTCCTTCTTTTAATGATTCAATATCTTGGACTACTTCAACGTTATCTATTTCTTTAATATTCTTTAAATTGACGTTTGTATATAAGGAATCAGGTTGATATGTTAATCCAAGAGATTCTAAATATTCTCTTGTCATAGAAACGTTTTGATTTTGAGGATCCTTATTAAATCCTATTATTTTAGAAGTATAGTATTTGTTATCACCATATATATGCCAAGTTATATTATCACCTAATTTATATCCTTTTGTTTCAGCTAGTTTATATGTTATGAATACTCCTTCGTTTGTTGGTTTATCTATTATTTTATTCTTACGATTAACAAATCTAACATAATCTTTGGCATCAGTTACAAAGATATTATTTGATTCTCTATTGCCATCTTCATCTTTTATTTCAATACCCAAACTTTCTGATGTATTATCTCCGTATTGATCATATAAAACTTTTAGTTCATTATCATTTAGGTTTTCTTTTAAGTTTAGTTTGTAATCAAAGTTATAGATTGTTTCAAATTGCAGTTCTACAAAGTAGTTCATAGAATCAAGCATTCCAAATGAACAAACTATTAGCATACAACAACCTACTACACCAGCTAAGCCCATTAAGGTTCTCATTTTATTTCTTAATATGTCTCTTACGTTCCAAATAGATTCAAATGATAATCTTTTAAAGAATTTCTTTTTTGTTAAATTGATTATTCTACCTTTAACATTAGGAATTTTAGTTCTTAGAGTTTCTGCTGGATTTTCTCTTAGTATTTTTCTACCTGTTAAATAAGTTATAAGTGACACTGCTAGAATAACAAATAATGCTACTAAATAACTTTTTGGATTCATGGATGGTTTACCATTTGGCATTTCAAAGAATGCCATTTGTAGATTCATAAAGACATTTCCTATAAAAAAGTATCCTAATAGTAAACCCACAATAGCTGCTATAATAGCTATCCAAAAACCATATCCAATATAATGTAATAGTATTCTTCTATTACTAAATCCTAGGGCTTTTAAAGTGCCGATTTGAGTTCTTTGATGTTTTACTACTCTAGTCATTGTTGTTATTACAGACAACATTGCTATAAATAAGAAAATACCTGAGAAAACTCCTACATATGTTTTTCCTTCATCGATTTCTCCTTGGTATGTTACATATGATAAGGTATCTTCTATTTTAACAATTGCTTTTGCATTTTTAATATTATCTTCAATTTCATTTTTAACTTGATTAACATTATCTTTTTTATTAACATCAACCATTATGGTATTGAATGGAATATATTCTTTATAGTTGAATTCTGGTATAGCTAGTTTGAAAGTGTTTTCATCTAAATTGTTTTCTTTCATAACTAATGATTTTATATAATCTTCAGTTATTTCATCTGTGGACATATAAGCAAAACCAAAGTCTTTACGTTCTGGATATAGTTCTGATTCATCTCTAGTGTCATATAAATGATCTGGAACATTAATAATACCTTTTACTTCTTCTTGTAATTCCATAGTTTCATATTTAACTAGAATAATATCCCCAACTTTAATACTGTTTTCATTAGCATAGAATCTATCTAACCAAATACCTGGTCCGTTTTTAAATTCTTCGCCTTCAAAAACATAGAATTTAGAAATGTTATTTGATTCTACAAAACTTAATAATAATGTTTTATCTTCATTAGTTGTTGCTGTTATAGATAGTTTTAATTCAGCATTATTAACATTATCTATTTTTTTTATGTTATTTAAATCTTCTCTAGTTAATAAACCCATTACATTTAAGTCTTGAAGATTGTTTTCAGTATAAAACTTATCGGCTGATTTAGTCATACCATCCATATATGCTTCAATACCAGAATAAGCCATTACACCAATCATTATCATTAAAAAGATTGTTATAAATTGAGATAGGTTATTTTTTATATCTCTAAACATTTTTCTTTTTAACATAATTACCACTTAACTTCATCTATGTTTTTTGGATGTTCATTTATTTCATTTGATTCTACTTTACCATTTTTGATTCTAATAATACGATCGGCAATATCTGCTATTAAAGAGTTGTGTGTAACAATAATTACTGTTGTATCATTATCTGCTTGCTCACGTAGTAGTTTTAATACTTCTACTCCTGTTTTAGAATCTAGTGCCCCGGTTGGTTCATCACAAAGTAGTACTTCTGGATTCTTCATTATGGCTCTTGCAATTGATACTCTTTGTTGTTCACCACCAGATAATTCTTGAGGGAATTTATTAGCATGTTTTAATAAACCAACACTTTTTAAGACTTCTTTAGCATCTTTAGAGGTATTTGTTACGTCTTTAATTAAATTAACATTTTCTTCTACTGTTAATGTTGGCATTATATTATAAAACTGAAAGATAAAGCCAACGTCGTTGGCTCTATATCTTGTTAACTCTTGATCATTATATTTAGCTATATCTTCTTCACCAATTTTAATTGATCCGGAAGTTGCTTTATCCATTCCACCAAGTAAATTTAATAATGTAGATTTACCTGCTCCAGATGGTCCAAGAATAACTACAAATTCTCCTTGATTTATGCTTAAGTCTACACCATCTAGGGCATTAAATTTTTGTTCTCCGACAATATAGGTTTTTCTAACGTTTTTGAGTTCAATAAAGCTGTTCATCTATATTACCTTCTTTCTATTTTAATGACCGCATTTATCACAATAAGGGCATGCATCACATCCATGGCGTTTTTTTGTTCTTATAATTACTAGGAGGATTATTATAAGTAATAAAGCTATGATAACTGTGTTAGCTATATTAATACCATGAATGTGAGATGCTACTTGATAGAATATTGTTGCTAGTAACCACGCATATGTTGTTTGAAATAGAACTGCTTTTAACATTTTCTTTTTACTTCCTAATTCTCTTGCCATAGCACCGATAGCACCAAAGCATGGAGCTGAGAATAAGTTAAAGATCATAAAGGCATAAGCACTCTTAGCATTCATAAATCCAAATGTTGAAGTTTCACTAAATATATCATTGGCTTCTCCTTCTTCACCAAAGCCTGCAATGATAGACATAGATGATACTACTTGTTCTTTAGCTACTAAACCTTGAATAGCTGATACTGTTGCTCCCCAACTCTTTTCTCCTAACATTGGTTTAAATACTATTGATATTTTGTCTCCTACTTTAGCTAGAATACTATCTTCTACTTCGACACCGTATTGCATTTTAAAGTTAAATGATAATAGGAACCAAATTGCTATAGAACAAAGTAAGATAATTGTTCCTGCTCTTTTTATAAAGGCCATAACTTTATCAAAGACATCTTTAGCTACATATTTAATACTTGGTACTTTATATTCAGGTAATTCAGAAATATAAGTACTACTTGTGTTTTTATAGATAAATCTTTTCATTAATAATGCTGTTAATATAATTATTACAATTGCTAATACATATAACGAGAATGAGATAACTCCGGAGTTTTTGCCAAAGAAGTAACCTGCAAATAGAGATATAATTGGTAATTTAGCACTACAAGGAATGAAAGGAGTTAATATAGTAGTCATTTCTCTTTCGTCTTGGTTTTCAATTATTCTAGCACCCATGATACCTGGTACTGAACAACCAGAACCAACTATAAACGGAATTAAACTTTTTCCACTTAAACCAATACGTCTAAATATTTTATCTAAGAATAGTGCTATTCTAGACATATATCCAGTTGTTTCTAGAATACATATACAAATAAACAAGATAATTAATTGAGGGACGAATCCTAGTACTGCTCCTACTCCAGCAATAATACCATCAACAACTAATGATACTAACCATTCAGATGTACCAATACTTGTTAGCCAATTTTCTGTTGCAGCTCCTAATGATTCAAACCAGCCTGCTATTAAATCAACAGTAAATGATCCTACTACGCCTACCGATAAGTAATAAATCAAGAACATAATAATAGCAAAGATTGGTAATGCTAACCATTTGTTTAAGAATATTCTATCTAGTTTATCAGTTAAACTAGTTTTATTTTTCTTTTTAAATACTTCGTTTCTAGTTTTAGATATGAAATCATATCTTTCTGTTGCTATTGTTTCTTCTAAGTCAGTTTCATAAAGGTCAGATAATTTCGATTTAATAGTATCTATTTTAGAATTGTTGTACTTTTTAAATCTTTTATCTTCTTCTAGAAGTTTAACTGCTATAAATCTCTTATGAATTTCTTTTTTAGGAAGTTCTTCTTCTATTTTAGTTATAGCTTCTTCTAATTTTTTATCGTATATTTCTATTTCTTTTGTTTTAGATAGATTATTTATTTCATCTAGTAGTTTATCAATACCTGTTTCTTTCATAGCAGATACTAATACTACTGGTGTACCTAATTTCTTAGATAATTCTTCTACGTCAACAGTAATACCTTTGGCTTCTAAAAGGTCAGCCATATTAAGTGCTACTATTACATGTGAATCTAATTCTAGTAATTGTGTTGTTAAATATAAACTTCTTTCTAGTTGAGTTGTATCTACGATATTAATTATGATGTCTGGTTTATCATCAAAGACATATTGTCTTGAGATATCTTCTTCTATTGAATAAGGGCTTAAAGAATAAATACCTGGCAAATCTGTTATTTCATGTTTTGTTCCTTTAATCTTACCAGTTTTCTTTTCAATAGTGACACCAGGCCAGTTACCTATTTTGGCATGCATACCAGTTAAGGCATTAAATAGTGTTGTCTTTCCACTATTTTGGTTACCTACTAATGCAATTTTCATTTAATCACCTCCACTAGAATACTAGATAGTTCTTTCTTGCTGATACATAGTTC
>JAEEGL011228027.1_pt1 | contig 30251 bp, 12 predicted proteins | sample 9134231 | NCBI WGS metagenome assembly JAEEGL01 (sample SAMN16246548, study PRJNA631951) | gut metagenome | biome: gut microbiome; feature: rumen; material: fiber-attached | host: Bos | place: Iran: Karaj | collected 2018-10 | reverse complement strand
CAACATGAAAAACGACTCGGACTTTGATTTCATTCGCAACGAAAAGAGATTCAAGGCTTTACTGAAACAGATTGAACAATACGATAACCTGTCTGTTTTAAAGAGTGCGGCTCCTTATTCGCATGAAGACACGGACTCTTTGCCTCGGTTTGCATACCAATCAGCAGAAGATGTTTGCCTGAAGCATGTGCGCGAGTTTTTCTCGTTGGATGAGGTTGCAGGCGATGGCGATGAAACCTCGAAAATCCTCAACATACTCCGTTTTGTTCACGATTCCATTCGTCACGATGGCGGCAATTACGCGCTTTGTGAATTTGATGCGATCGATATATACAATTACCATAAATCGACAGGCAAAGGCGTGAATTGCAGGCATTTGGCCATCGCCTTGAATGAAATGTACTTGTCGATGGGCTTCCCTTCGCGCTACGTGACTTGCATGCCCAAAGACCCCAACGACCAAGATTGCCACGTGATTAATGCGGTTTGGTCGTCCCAGTTGGAAAAATGGATTTGGATTGACCCGACGTTTTATGCCTATGTGACGGACGAAAACGGCAATTTATTGGGTATCAATGAAGTGAGGGAGCGTCTTATCGACGGTCATCCGTTGGTGCTCAACGAAGACGCCAATTGGAACCACGAGAGCAAACAAACCAAGGAACATTATCTGGAAAACTACATGGCAAAAAACATGTATTATATTGAGTGTGTTACAGAAAACCGCTTTAACCCGGAAAGCCGTTACAGGGATACAGGCTCGAAATATGTGAAGTTGGTTCCCTCAGATGTTGAGTCGACCTCCAACGAGCGAAGAATCATCACGCACGATGCCGACTATTTCTGGCAGGCACCTGAATAATCGGTTGCTGAGCCTGCCAAAGCACATACAAAAAACCCCTCCTGATGGGGAAAAAGGAGGGGAAAAACAATATAAAGATTATGAAAAAAATCCGATGTTCATTTTGCCAACACTTGGCAACGCTTTTGATGCTGCAAAGATAGGCAAAATATTAATGCATGCAACACATTTCCCCATATTTTTTCCAAAAAAACGGAAAAACGTGTTGCACGCCTTGCCGCTTGCAATCACTGCTTGGCGGCCATCACCAACTGACCTCTGTAGTACAGGTCGCCGTCAACGTAGTAAGCACGGTGCATGACGTGCATAGTGCCAGTGACGGGATCAATGGTCACGTTCGGGGTTTCTGCCTTGTAATGTGTTCTTCTCTTCGCGCCTCTGGTATGAGACTGTCTTCTTTTAGGATGTGCCATTTTCTTTTATTTAAACTGTTAATTATCAATTATTTACATCTTCAAATTTAAGATCTTTCAAAGCGGCCCAACGCGGGTCTATCGCATCGTCTTCCGTTACCTCGGGAATTGCCGTCAGCCTAGCTATGACCTCGGGGTTGCATTGCCCTTCGGGGTGGACGCGATATATCGGCACGGCGAGGATGATGTATTCGTAAATCAATGAACTGACATCAAAATCGTGCGTGTCGGCTTCCACGACGGCTACGTCATCGGCTTCCTCAGTATTCTCAGTGCCCAATTTGAGGATAAACTCCTGCTTGTCAGTAATGGGCAAGTTGAATTCTTCAGCGCAACGATCGCAAGGCACGCGCACCTCACCGTCAAGGGAAAAATGGAGCGTCATCATCGTTTCCGCTCGATCAACATTGAGGTTTACGGTTACCTTACCTTGCTGAATTTCAGAGTAATCCTTTCCTACAAAGAAATCGTCATCGATTTCGAAGCAATAGGAATGGCTACCTAAAGCAAGGCCACTGACTGGTATCCGAAACTCGCTGTTCTTGTTCATTCTCCCAAAATTCGGGCTGCAAAAATACGGAATTAATTTTGAATGGTGCGCACCCTGCCCATGTTTTTTCAACATCTTGCAAAAAAACGGCCAACATTTTGACTTGTTGGCCGCCTTGAATACATCATCATAGATTATTATCTCACCACCAGTTTCCTATAGCAAGTTCCCTTGCCCTTGACGGTAATTCTCAGCGTGTAAACACCTGAAACCTCGGGAGCCTTGATGCTAGACGGTAGCTTCGTAGAAGTCTCAACCGAAAGCACCGCGCCAAGGGCATTGATAATTTCTACTTGTACCTCGCCGCTGGTGTCTTCTGTCATGCCTAGGCTCACATTGGCTCCTCTCGACACCGGGTTCGGGAAGACATGGACTTGTCTGCCGAACTCATCCATGCCTGCCAGACTGCGGAAATGGATGACGTAAGGCTCCATAAGGTCGCCCAAAGTGGCGTTGTTGCTGAAGTTGATCTGCTCATCCGCACCATGGATTTCCTCGCCTGTGGCTACGTCGTATAGGCTGAAACTGAGCGTGGTGACTTCTTCGCCCGCGATGGTCAGGAAGGCGATGTGGCGGTCGATGGGTTCGATGTACATTAGTCTGACGCTGCCACGGCACTCGCCGTTGGCGAAGGCGGCCAGCTCGTAACTGTCGCTGGTCAGTTCAACATCGTCGAGTTCCACCACGGCGGTGACGGTCATGTTGTCGGGATAGGCGTGCATGTCGAGTACCCAGTGGTTGTCGGCGGCGGTGACGTTCTCAGCGAGTTCCGCACCCTTCGCCCCTTCTGGGTCGGGATACACGAGCGTGAGGGTCTGGCTGTTGTTCGACTTGTACAGCAGTCCCGTGCCGGGTTCGATAGTTGTTAGCGTGCCCATCCAGCCGATGCCATCGTAGTAGTTGGCATAGCCGTTCTGGGCCTTCAGCTGGTCGCCATTGGCTGGCATGATGCCCGACATGGCCGTAGTGACGCTCATCGACGCGTTAACGGGGTAGCCAATCCAGTTCCAGCCCGGACCTACGGTGATAGGATGCGCCGCCGAGGTTGTCTCCGTGCCGGCCATCTCCAACACACAGGGGGCGTTGGCCTTGATCTTGTATGAAGACTCGTTATTGATGCCCGACAGCGTTCCCATCCAGCCCATGCCTTCGTAATAGTTCAGGTACTGTTCCTGCGACTTGATCTGTATGCCGTTCGCGCCGAGGCTTCCCTCAAGTTGGGCGAGGCCGTCGATGCCGCCTTGCTCGATGTAGGTCGAGTACCAGTTCCAACCTTGGGAAAGGTTGATGGTTTGTGTGGTTTCGCCTGGCACAGACGAAGCACGCACTGCCCTGACGGATAGCCCACGGTCGCGACCACTGATGTCCATGTAGTAATTGTCCGGATCAAAGTAGAGTGCCCTTGCGTAATCCGGGTTGTCCATGAGGAGCGAACTTGACCAGTAGTACCCGTAGCCGCCTGCAGTGTAGAGGTTGCTATTGAGGCGGTAGCCAGCAGCGGGCAGAAAGAGACTGTTGCCGTTGCTTGCGGTGAAGAGCCTTCCGTTCACGTCGTTCTGGGTTGTCCAAGTGCAGGTTGTGTTGTTGAGAAGTTCATTCCATTCCTCCTCGGTGGGCATGCGCCAGTCACTGCCCCAGTTGGCCGTGGCTGCATCGTCCTCAGGCAGCAAGGTGGTCAAGCCATCACTTCCAGTGTATTTAGTCAGGTTGCTGCCGGCATAGTATTGGTAGGTACTCCCATTGTAGGTGTTCTTCGGCGTGGTCTCACCCCACGCGAAATAGTCGCCATAACTTTCGGGTGTGGCAGCACCCACATTGCAAGTGGCCCACAAGGTGCCGCTCGGAAGGCCGAGGTCAACGTATTCATGGCTAACGCTGCCTGGAACAAAGAAGGCTTCTACATTGACATTTGCCGTTACTGCAAAGACGTAAGGATTGTCAGGAATCAACTCACCGGTGGAATGTACCCAATGGTCAAAAACATAGCCTGGATTGGGCGTGGGAACTAAGGTGCAGGTTTGGCCAAAATTGTAGGTTCCAGCTCCGCTCACCGTGCCACCACCCACCACCTCCACGGTGACTTCAAACGTGTCGCAAACCTCCTGATAGTTTGTGAAATTGCTCCAGCCATCAGCCGCTTGATAGGCTCCCAAAGTACCGCACGGAATGCGAGCAGGAACGGTATAGAGCGTAGTGGCATAATAAAAAGGATTAGACACTAGCGTTGGCGGTGTTATGGGAAGAATATCTATTGAGGCGAAACGCCAGCAATTGTAGAAAGCCGAAATTCCAATCGTTTCAACGGCACTGCCTATGGTCAGGCGACCCGCGAAACCTGTGCAACTATAGAAAGTGTAGTTTTCAATGGTGGTCAAAGCATCGGATAGGGTCAGGTTACCATTGAAGCCTTGGCATTGATAGAAAGCCCCGCTTCCTAATGTGGTCACGGAATTAGGAATGATGAGGTCACCCGAGAAACGAGTGCAACCATAGAAAGCCTCACTACCTATCATGGTCACGGAATTTGGTATGATAAGGTTACCCGTGAAATACTTACAATTTTTGAAAGCACTGTTTCCAATCGTGGTTACAGAATTCGGGATAGTCAAATTACCTGTAAAACCATTGCAACCTGAGAAAGCACTATTACCTATGGTGGTTACGGAACTGCCTAAAGTCAAGGTTCCCGTGAAGCCAGTACAACCGCTGAAAGCATTATTCCCAATCGTAGTTACAGCATTGGGAATGACCAGGTTTCCCGTGAAGCTACTACAATTAGAAAAAGCATTATTCCCAATTGTGGTTACAGCATCGGGAATCACCAATTCACCTGTGAGGCAGGCTCCAGAAAACATTTTAGCAGGTATCCGCTCCACGTTTTCGTCAATAATTAGTGTTCCGCTACATCTATTGAATGGTGATCCACTACAATCCCCGCAATTTACGGCATTATAATGCACCTCCGAGAAGTTAATGGCATTGGAAGCAGGATTGAAAGCACCTGAGCCTATTGAAGTCACAGCGGTCCCTACGGTCAAGATGCCCGTGAAGCCCGTGCAACCATAGAAAGCATTGTACCCAATCGTGGTCACCGAATTACCAATGGTCAGGTTGCCCGAGAAACCGGTGCAACCATAGAAAGCTTGCTGTTCAATTGTAGTCACGGAACTGCCCATAATCAGGTCGCCCGTGAAGCCAGTACATCCTTGAAAAGCTCTATCCCCAATCGTAGTCAAGGCATTGCCAAAGGTTAAAGTACCATTGAAACCCGTGCAACCATCAAAAGCTTGTTGTCCAATCTCGGTTACGGGGTTAGGAATAATCAGGTTGCCTGTGAAGCCATCACAATAATCGAAAGCGTGATTGCCTATTGACATCAAAGTGCTGGGAAGTACTAAGTTGCCCGTGAAATCAGCAATTGAGAACATGTAATTGGGGATCCTTTCCACCCCTTCACCAATGAAAAGCGCAGCGGTAAGGTCCCTGAATGGCGGATAATAGCCATTGCAATTGGCACAATTCACGGCATTGTAATACACCGCTGTGAGGCCGTCACAATACCTGAACACGTGGATTCCCATCGAAGTCAGGGAAGCAGGTACCACAACACTGCTGATGCCGCTGCACCCTTGGAAAGCTAAATCCCCAAGGGTAGTCAAGTCAGTCGGGAGATTGAGCGTGCCTGTGAAGCCAGTACAATTCTCAAAGGCATGAGCTCCAATTGTGGTCACAGTGTTCGGGATGTTGAGAATGCCCGTGAAGCCAGTGCAATTTTGGAAAGCATCCGACTCAATGGTGGTTAAGTTCTCGGGCAGCACCAGATTGCTGAAGCCAGTACAACCACCGAAAGCATTACTTTGAATCGTGGTCACCAAGGGCGGAACAGTCAAGGTGCCCGTGAAACCGGTGCAATTGTTGAAAGCACCGCTTCCAATCGTGGTCACGGAGTTGGGTATCACAAGCTCGCCCATGAATCCAGTACACCCCGCAAAGGCACCAGTTCCAATTGAAAGAAGGGTGCCCGGAAGGGAAAGGCTCGTGAAGTTGGTGCAACCATCGAAAGCATAGTTGGCAATTCCGACCACGGTATATGAATCCATGTGGCCATCATTCTCATAGTAGACCGTGGAAGGAATGGTAAGCGAACCGGAACAACTGAAATTGACATCACAGCTTATCACTATTGCCAGATGTGTGTCGCCATCCAGATGCATAGCAAAATTGCCTACCGAAACATTTCCTTGGGCATACCCGTTTGTCATTCCCGCAACACCCAGCAGCAGGACGAACAAGAAGACCTTACAGGGATCCTTTCTGTTCTTAAATTTTAGTAACATTTTCATGATGTTTAAAAAATTATTGATTATTAATGATTAGTTTTCGGGGCAAAGATAGGAATTTTTCTCTTTGTCAAGAGGGTTGGGGAAACAAATTTGCCGTTTTTCGTTGTTGCGCTTGGTGCATGGGGAAGTCTTTATTCTGTAGTACGAGGAACTTGCTTTTAAGAAACCCAAAGCGGCCACTCCAAAAAAAGAAGCGACCGCTCATAGCATATTAAAAAATGTGGTTTCCGTTTATCTCACCACCAGTTTCCTATAGCAAGTTCCCTTGCCCTTGACGGTAATTCTCAGCGTATAAACACCTGAAACCTCGGGAGCCTTGATGCTAGACGGTAGCTTCGTAGAAGTCTCAACCGAAAGTACCGCGCCAAGGGCATTGATGATTTCCACTTGTATCTCGCCGCTGGTATCTTCTGTCATGCCTAGGCTCACATTGGCTCCTCTCGACACCGGGTTCGGGAAGACATGGACTTGTCTGCCGAACTCATCCATGCCTGCCAGACTGCGGAAATGGATGACGTAAGGCTCCATAAGGTCGCCCAAGGTGGCGTTGTTGCTGAAGTTGATCTGCTCATCCGCAACGTGGATTTCTTCGCCTGTGGCTACGTCGTATAGGCTGAAACTGAGCGTGGTGACTTCTTCGCCCGCGATGGTCAGGAAGGCGATGTGGCGGCCCAGTGGCTCAATATACATCAGGCGCACGCTGCCTCGGCACTCGCCGTTGGCGAAGGCGGCCAGCTCGTAGCTGTCGCTTTGGAGTTCCTCGTCGTCGAGCTCCACCACGGCGGTGACGGTCATGTTGTCGGGATAGGCGTGCAGGTCGGGTACCCAGTGGTTGTTGTCCGAGGTGACGTTCTCCGCGAGTTCCGCACCCTTCGCCCCTTCCGGGTCGGGATACACGAGCGTGATGTTTTGGCTGTTGTTCGACTTGTAGAGCAGTCCCGTGCCGGGTTCGATAGTTGTTAGCGTGCCCATCCAGCCGATGCCATCGTAGTAGTTGGCATAGCCGTTCTGGGCCTTCAGCTGGTCGCCGTTGGTGGGATTGATGTTCGAGAACGCCATCGTGACGCTCATGGGGATGCTGAGGGGATAGCCGATCCAGTTCCAGCCTGGCGTGATCGTGATGGGGTGCTGCTCTGGTGTGGTCTCCCCGCCGATCATGTTCACCATGCAGGGCGCGGAGGTCTGCACCTTGTAGGACGACTCGTTGTCGAGGTCAGAGAGCGTGCCCATCCAGCCGTAGCCTTCGAAGTAGGACGTGTAGCCCTGCTGAGCCTTGATCTGGATGCCTTCCCCGCCGAGATTGTTTCTCAGCATCTCCAGTCCGTCAATGGTGTCCTGCTCGATGTAGGTGTTGTACCATGTCCAGCCGCCGCTCATGCTCGAGACCTGAACTTCCATCTCCTCTAGTGCAAAGTAGGCCACGCAGTCACTGTCCTCGGTCACGGTGAAGGTGTAGGTGGTCTCCTCGGTGGCGAGCTGGCCGTTCCTGGCCCAATACAGGAATTCGTAGCCTTCGTTGGCAGTCGCCGTCACGGTGGCTGTGGCGTTCCTGTCAAAGGTACCGCCGCCAATTACTGTGCCGCCTTCTTCGGGGTCGGCGGTGACGGTGACAGCGAAGGTGTTCTGTTGGAAGTTGGCCACATAGTCACCCGATCTGGTGACAATAAAGCTGTAGGTGGCATTGGCGGAGACCACTGTGCCGTCCTCTGTCCAGTTGAGGAAGGTGAAATTGTCGTTGGCCGTAGCGGTCAGGGTGGCCGTCATGCCGTGGGCATAGGAGTTTGAGCCTGTAACAACGCCGCCATTACTCGGGCTGGCTGTGACGGTAATATCGTAAGTATTCAGCTCGAAGTTGGCCACATAGTCGGCGGCCTCAGTCACAGTAAAGTTATAGGTTGCATCGGTGGAAACCTCCTCGCCGTCCTTAGTCCAGTTGACAAAGGTGTAGCCCTCGTTGGCAGTGGCGGACAGCGTGCAAGTCTCACCGTGGATGTAGGTGCCTGCGCCTTCCACCGTGCCGCCTGCTTCCGGGTTGGCCGTGGCGGTGATTTCGAAAGCGTTCTGTTCGAAGTTGGCCACGTAGCTCGCGGCTCCCGTTACCTCGAAGCTGTAAGTGGCCTCGGTCGAGACAACCTCTCCGTCAAGCGTCCAGTTGACGAAAACATAACTTTCATTGGGCGTGGCGGTCAAAGTGCAAGTCTCGAAGTGGTTGTAATTGCCTTCGCCGGTCACCGTGCCACCTTCGATCGGATTGGCTGTAGCGGTGATTTCGTAGCTGTTCAGCTCGAAGTTGGCCACGTAGCTGCCCGCACCAGTCACCTCGAAGCTGTAGGCAGCTTCTGTCGTGACAACCTCTCCGTCCAGCGTCCAGTTCAGGAAGTGGTAGCCGATGTTGGCCGTGGCAGTCAAAGTGCATGCGCCTCCTTCCGTGTACATGCCACTACCACTCACTGTGCCACCTTCTGTCGGGTTGGCCACAGCGGTAATGACATAGGTGTTGGGCTGAACTTCCCCGAAGTTTGCCACCAAGCTTCTGCTGCCTGTGACAGTGAACGAATAGCTGGCGTCCGCAGAAACTTGAACTCCGTTCTCCGTCCAATTGATAAAGACGTAACCCTCGTTGGCTGTCGCCGTCAGCGTGCAGGTCGAGAAGTGGTCGTAGGTGCCTGCGCCGGTGGTTGTGCCGCCCGTCTCTGGATTGGCCTCGGCGGTGATTTCATAGCTGTTCAGCTCGAAGTTGGCCACATAGCTCGCAGCACCTGTCACCTCGAAGCTGTAGGCAGGCTCGGTCGTGACGACCTCTCCGTCCAGTGTCCAGCTCAGGAAGTGGTAGCCGGTGCTGGCCGTGGCGGTCAGCGTGCAGGTTGAGAAATAGTCGTAGGTGCCTGCGCCGGTCACTGTGCCGCCCGTCTCTGGATTGGCCGCGGCGGTGATTTCGTAGCTGTTCAGCTCGAAGTTGGCCACGTAGATGACGGCTTCGGTCACCTCAAAGCTGTAGGCGGTTTCGGTCGTGACGACCTCTCCGTCCAGCGTCCAGTTCAGGAAGTGGTAACCAGTGTTGGCCGTGGCGGTCAAGGTGCATGTGCCTCCTTCCGTGTACATGCCACTACCACTCACTGTGCCACCTTCTGTCGGGTTGGCCACAGCGGTAATGACATAGGTGTTGGGCTGAACTTCCTCGAAGTTTGCCACCAAGCTTCTGCTACCTGTGACAGTGAACGAATAGCTGGCGTCCGCAGAAACTTGAACCCCGTTCTCCGTCCAATTAATAAAGACGTAGCCCTCGTTGGCCGTTGCCATCAGCGTGCAGGTCGAGAAGTGGTCATAGGTGCCTGCGCCGGTGGTTGTGCCGCCTGCCTCGGGATTGGCCATGGCAGTGATTTCGTAGCTGTTCAGTTCGAAGTTAGCCATATAGTTGGCGGCTCCCGTCACCTCAAAGCTGTAGGAGGCTTCTGTCGTGACGACCTCTCCGTCCAGCGTCCAGTTCAGGAAGTGGTAGCTGGTGTTGGCTGTGGCGGTCAGCGTGCAGGTCGAGAAGTGGTCGTAGGAGCCTGCGCCTGTCACTGTGCCGCCAGCCTCTGGATTGGCCGTAGCGGTGATTTCGTAGCTGTTCAGTTCGAAGTTGGCCACGTAGTCGGCGGCTCCCGTCACCTCAAAGCTGTAGGAGGCTTCTGTCGTGACGACCTCTCCGTCCAGCGTCCAGTTCAGGAAGTGGTAGCCCTCATTGGCCGTGGCGGTCAGCGTGCAGGTTGAGAAGTGGTCGTAGGTGCCTGCACCCGTCACTGTGCCGCCAGCCTCTGGATTGGCCGTGACGGTGATTTCGTAGCTGTTCAGCTCGAAGTTGGCCACGTAGTCGGCGGCTCCCGTCACCTCGAAACTGTAGGCAGGCTCTGTCGTGACGACCTCTCCGTCCAACGTCCAGTTCAGGAAGTGATAGCCAGTGTTCGTCGTGGTGGTCAACAGGCAGGTTGAGAAATGGTCGTAGGTACCTGCGCCAGTCACCGTACCGCCTACCTCTGGATTGGCCGTGGCGGTGATTTCGTAGCTGTTCAGCTCAAAGTTGGCCTCATAGTCGGCGGCTCCCGTCACCTCGAAGCTGTATGCGGCTTCTGTCGTGATGACCTCTCCGTCCAGCGTCCAGTTCAGGAAGTGGTAGCCGGTGCTGGCCGTTGCCATCAGCGTGCAGGTCGAGAAGTGGTCGTAGGTGCCTGCACCTGTCACTGTGCCGCCTGCCTCTGGATTGGCCGTGGCGGTGATTTCGTAGCTGTTCAGCTCAAAGTTGGCCACATAGATGGCGGTTCCCGTCACCTCGAAGCTGTAGGCAGGCTCTGTCGTGACGACCTCTCCGTCCAGCGTCCAGTTCAGGAAGTGGTAGCCCTCATTAGCCGTAGCAGCCAGTGTGCAGGTCGAGAAGTGGTCGTAGGTGCCTGCGCCGGTCACTGTGCCGCCCGCCTCTGGATTAGCCACGGCAGTGATTTCGTAGCTGTTCAGCTCGAAGTTCGCCACGTAGTCAGCGGCTCCCGTCACCTCGAAACCGTAGGCAGGCTCGGTCGTGACGACCTCTCCGTCCAGCGTCCAGTTCAGGAAGTGGTAGCCCTCATTGGCCGTAGCAGCCAGTGTGCAGGTCGAGAAGTGGTCGTAGGTGCCTGCGCCTGTCACTGTGCCGCCCGCCTCGGGATTGGCCACGGCAGTGATTTCGTAGCTGTTCAGCTCGAAGTTCGCCACATAGTCAGCGGCTTCGGTCACGGTGAAGCTGTAGTTTGCATTGGCCGAAACCTGTTGGTCATCTCTTTTCCAACTGACAAAATGGTAGCCTTCGTTGGGTGTAGCATTCAGCGTAGCTGTGGAGCCGTAATTGTATGTGCCTGTGCCTGTCACGGTGCCGCCCTCAGTCGGGAGGGCTGCAACAGTAATATCGAAGGTTTCTCTGAAGTTCAACACATACGGATTCGCCAAAGTGCCGTAACCACTTTCAGCAAAGGTAATGGCATCTGGAGGTGTCAGGTCAAGCTCAGCGTTCTGCTCATGGTCAAACAATCTGAATGCGAGTTGGTCACCACTATTGCCATAGACAACCAATTGTATCACATAGCGTTGCGTCGGCTCAAAGAGAGTAAGCCGCCCAGCGCCACGACATTCCTCACCACAAAATGCACCCACTTCAAGGGCCGTTGTCTGCTGCTCAACATAATTGATCAGCACAACGCCTGTCAGTGTCATGTTGTCCTCGTAAGGTGCCGTATTGGGTATCCAATGGTTGCCCTCAATGGGAACGAAATTCGCCACAAAACTCCTATCAGAAGTCACATCAAAGGTATAAGTGGTTGATGTAGTGACCATTGTCCCATTCTCAAACCAATTGACAAATTGGTAGTTTTCATTAGCTGTTGCCGTCAAGGTGCAGCTCGTACCATAAAGGTAAGCACCTGTACCTGTGATGGTTCCACCTCCCGAAATGTTGGCTGTCGCAGTAATGGTATAACTCTCCGTGGGCGTTTCAGTAAAATTGAGCACATAAGGATTCACCAACGAGCCATAACCATTAGCCGCGAAACTGATGGCATTAGTGGGATATAAGTCAAGCTCCTCATTCAGCTCATGGTCATAGAGCTTGAAGGTCAACGGGTCACCGCCATTGCCATATATAACCAACTGAACCACATAGCGTTGTGTTGGCTCGAAGAAAGTCAGTGTTGCAGAGCCCCTACATTCTTCGCCACAGAACGCCCCCACTTCAAGCATCGGAGTTTGTTGCTCCACACCGTCGATTTGAACCACACCCGTGAATGTCATGTTGTCCTCGTAAGGTACCGTGTTCGGGGTCCAGTGATGATTAATGCCCAACACGAAATTGGCGACGTAATCACCCGCTTCAATCACGGTAAAGCTGTAAGCGGCACTGGCAGAAACCAGTACGTCGTCCTTAGTCCAATTGACAAACATGTAATCTTCGTTAGCCGTAGCGGTCAAGGTGACCGTCGCACCATGTTCGTAGGTACCACCGCCGCTGACGGTACCGCCCTCAACAGGATTGGCTGAAACCGTAACAACATGTGGACCAGGTGGTTCGCTATAGAAGTCGAGCAAATAAGGGCTCTCCAATGAACCATAACCATTGCTCGCGAAAGCGAGGGCATCGGGAGGAATCAAGTCAAGCTCCTCGTTTTGTCCGTGGTCATAGAGCTTCAAGGTTAGTTGATCGCCATTGTTGCCGAAGATAAGCAACTGAACCACATAGTGCTGTGTCGGCGGAAAGAAGGCAAGTCGGGCCGAGCCGCGGCATTCCTCGCCGCAAAACGCACCCACTTCAATCATTGTAGTCTGCTGTTCGACACCGTCAATTCGGACGAAGCCCGTCAGCGTCATATTGTCCTCGTATAGCGTGCTGTTGGGCGTCCAGTGGTTGGCCATTAGCCAGCCACTGGAAACCAAAGCGACCCATAGGATGAGAATGATCCGTTTCATGGCCTTTATTGCTTGATGATCTGGTTATTCGTCACCCCGTTATTGGTGATGACACGAAGCACATACACGCCATTGGCACGATTCTTCAAGTTAATCTGCATGAAGTCATTGCAGTTTTCTTCAGCATGGATGAGTTGACCCAAAGCATCGTACACTTCAATCCTGTTGATACCCTGTCCTTCGATGTGATAAACTCCATTAGAAGGATTGGGATAGACCATAACGGAGGTCTTGCCTTCGTCAATGCCAGTAATGCCACGGAACTGGACAGCATAGGGTTCGGCCAAACTGCCCGTCACGCCGTCAACAACGAAAGTAAGCTCATTGTCCGAAATTACCGTTTCCAAACCATCGGTAAGGCGGAAGCGCAACGTCTCCCCACCTTCGCCAAACACGGTCAAGAAAGCTAAATAACGGTTAATCGGGGCAACATACATCAACCTAACGCTGCCACGACAATCTTCTCCAGCGAAAGCGGCCAACTCATAGTCCTCCGAACGGAGTTCCACGCCGTCAAGCTCGACGATGGCCGTCACAGTCATATTGTCGGCAAAGCTTTCCCCTCTCGGTTTGAACACGTTGCCTTCGGGTGTGATGTTAGCCAAAGCCGCTTCGCCGCGTCCCGTATTGAAGGTCAGGGTCTGTGATGTTGTGCTGTTCGAGTGGTACATGTAGCCTTGACCTGGTTCAAAGCTGTTCAAGGAGCCAAACCACATGCTCTCTTCTCCATCGGAATAGTAGGTCGTGTAGCCGTCCCTACCTTTGATGACATCATTATTTTCGGGAGTGAAGCCCTCCAAGGCGGTCTCCACACTCACAGCTTGGGTATATGGGTATCCTATCCAGTTCCAACCACTTCCGATTGAGATGGGATGGTCGGCAGGATTCGTCACGAAACCAGATATGATTGCGTTGTGAGCGGCATTGGTGCGTACCTTGTACATCTGCTCATTGTAGATGGCTTCCAACGAGCCGTACCAACCCGTCATACCGTTGATGTTGAAATACTCCACATAGCCTTCATCCCTCGACTTGACAATCACTCCATTGTTGCCGAGGCTATTCTCCAGTTGTTCAAGGCCGTTATTATCCGTCTGCTCGATGTAGGTGGAATACCAGTTCCAGCCTGCAGTAAATGGGGTAACTTGGGTAATGTAAATCTCCTCGAAGTTGGCCATATAGGTACCGCTTTGGGTCACGATGAAGCTATAAACAGCTTCTGTCGAAACCACGGTGTCGTTCCTCGTCCAGTTGACAAATTCATAACCCACGTTAGCCACGGCGGTAAGGGTAATGGTGTCGCCATAATAGGAACCTTCTGTACATGTGATGGCGCCTGCCTCCAGCGGATTGACACCCACAGCCGTAAAGTAAATAGTTCTGGCAAAGTTAGCTGTCAAAGTTCTGTCACTGGTGACGGTGAAGCTGTAGCTGGTTTCAGTGGAAACCTCTTCGCCATCTTCGGTCCAATTCACGAAATGGTAGCCTAAGCTCGGCATGGCAACCAAAGTGGTGGTGTCTCCATAATAGAAAGTGCCACCACCTTCAACGGTGCCACCTTCCTCAGGGCTGGCCACCAACTCGATGTTGAAGCTGAGCAACGCGAAGTGGGCCACATAATCACCAGCTTCAGTCACGGTGATGTTGAGGATGTTCTCAGTAGAGACTACCACGTCATTCTTTGTCCAGTTGATGAAGTAGTAATGTTCATTAGGTGTGGCCGTCAGTGTGGCGGTAGCGCCATAAAGATAGGTACCAGCGCCTTCCACGGAGCCAAAGGCTTCAGGATCAGCCGTGGCTGTGATTTCGTATGAGACAGACTCTTGTTGGAAATTCGCCACGAATGTGCAAGCTTCGGTCACGGTGAAGCTGTAAGTTGGGTTGTTTGAAACCACCACACCGTCTCTCATCCAATTGATGAAAGGATAGCCCTCGTTGCCTATGGCGGTCAAGATACAGGTCTCGAAGTGGTTGTAGGTGCCCGCACCAGTCACCGTGCCGCATTCGGTCGGGTTGGCCTCAGCGACAATTTCGTAGCTGTTCAGCTCAAAGTTCGCAACATAGTTGCATGCTTCGGTCACAACGAAGCTGTAAGTCGGGTCGACTGAAACCTCAGTGCCATCCTTTGTCCAATTAATAAAGGTGTAACCCGCGTTGGCGATGGCGGTCAAAGTGGCCATCGTGTTATGACCGTATAAGCCCACACCTACCACTGTGCCACCCGCAGCTGGGTTGGCCTCAGCGGTGACGTTGTAGTCATTCGGGCTGAAGTTGGCGACATAAGTACAAGCCTCCGTAGCATTGAAGGTGTAAGTGGCATCATAGGATACCACCTGACCGTTTTTCGTCCAATTGGCAAAATGATAGCCCTCGTTGGCCGTAGCGTTCAAATTGACGATTGAGCCATGCAAGTAGCTTCCCTCGCCGCCTATCGTGCCAGCTTCATCTATATTTGCAACGACGGCAATGTCATAGGAAACGGGTGCTTGGGAGAAGTTGGCCACATAGGTGCCCGACTCGGTTACGCCAAAGGTATAAGTGGCTTCGTAGGATACCACCATGCCGTTTCTCGTCCAATAGAGGAAAGGATAGCCGATATTGCTCGTGGCGGTAATAGTGCAATTCTCACTGTAATTAAAGAAACCTCCACCCGTTACGCTTCCTGCAAAGCTAGGACTGGCCTCTACCGTAACCTCATAGTAGTCGCACATCTCGTTCAAAACGTCTGCCCATTCTTCCCAATAGCCTTCGGAATAGTTCGCTGTTGCGCCACAAGGAATGTTGATGATTCTGCCTTGGGCATTGTCAGAGAACACGTCCCAACCGATGGACGGAGCCTCGGGTGCCTGCATGTTCACCTCATACAATTGGGTGCAGTACCTAAAGGCTTCGATGCCTATCACTGTTACGGGAACGGGGAGGGTGACGGTCTGCAAGTTGTCGCAGGAATAGAAAGCCTGGTTGCCCACAATCATCACATTGATGCCCATAATGACATGCGAGAGGTTGTTGCACTCTTTGAATGCGCCCACGCCAATGGTATTCATGGAGTTGGGAATGGCCAAAGTGCCAGTAAAGTTGTAGCAATTGTAGAAAGCGTTCTCGTTGATGGCAACCACAGAGTTGGGAATGACCAATTCGCCAGTGAAGCTATGGCAGTTGTAAAAAGCGCCGCTCGCAATCGTGGCCAAGCTGTTGGAAAGGGTTAAGGTACCATTGAAGCTGGTGCAATCACGGAAAGCCTCGGTTCCAATGGAAGTCACTGAATTGGGAATGACAAGGTTGCCTGTCAAGCCATTGCATGAATAGAAAGCATAGTTTCCTATCATGGTGACGGAGTTGGGAATGGCGAGATTACCCGTAAAGTTTGCGTCATAAAACATATTTTGGGGAATCCTTATCACACTGTTGCCTATTGTAAGATGACCACTGCAGTATTTGAAAGGAGAATCCCAATAACCATCATAATAATCAGCATGATTGGTCACATTGTAATTGACTTCTGAAAGCCCAGAGCAATTATAAAAAGCGCGGCCTCCAATTGAGGTCACAGAACTGGGTATGGTCAAAGTGCCACCGAAACTGTGGCAATCATTGAAAGCTTCCCATCCAATCGTGGTCACGGAATTGGGAATCTCAATATCACCCACAAGACCCGTGCAACCAGAAAAAGCATGTTCTCCAATAGTGGTCACAGAGTTGCCGATGGTCAGCGTGCCCCAATAGGCTGTGCTACCATTGAAAGCATAGTCGCCAATGGTGATGACGGAGTTGGGGATATTGATGCTGCCCGTAAGATTCCTACAATTGTTAAAGGCATGACTTCCGATCGTGGTCACGGACTCGCCTATGGTCAGCAGGCCCATGAAGCCACTGCAATTGTTAAAGGCATAATCTCCAATCGCGGTGACGCTGTTGGGGATGGTAAGACCACCGATAAAACCGCTGCAATCGTTGAAAGCATAGTCGTCAATCAAAGTCAAAGTCTCAGGAAGGTCCAAAAGACATGTTAATGAACTACAGCCATTGAAAGCACAGATTCCAATTGAGGTCAGCGATGGAGGCAAGACGATGGAAGCAAGCGCTGTGCAACCTGAGAAAGCATAGGCTCCAACGGATGACAATCCAGTGAAATACTGCAACTCGTTGAACCAAACGATTTCCGTATTGTTTTTGAAATGCTGGCCGAGGCTCGTCACAGCAGCGGCCTCTGCATAGCTTAACTCGCCGTCATCGTCAAAGTCCCAGTAGTTCACGCAGATGGCTTTCACGTTGGCGTCGGCGAAGGTGATGTATTCGGAAGGCAAGGCCGAGAACACGGCTCCAAACTCCCTTGACTCCATAACGGTGAAGGAATAGATGGTATCCGTGGAAAGCACCTCGCCGTTTTCTGTCCAGCAGACAAAGCTGCGTCCTTCGGCGGGCGTAGCCATCAGCGTGCAAGTAGTCCCATTCTGATAAGCACCAGCCCCACTCACCGTTCCTGCCTCTTCAGGACTGAACGAAACGCTGATGTCGTAGATGCAGTCGTTGAACTCTTGATAGTTGGTGAACTCATTCCACCATGAAGCACTTTGATAGTCGGCTGTTGTGTTGCATGGCACGGTAACGGGAATGCTATGGTTGACTCCATTGAAAACATTCCAGCCACATTCAGGAGGTGTGACAGCCTGCACTTGGATGGAGGACAACGCATGGCAATAAATAAATGCCTCCTCTCCAAGGTAAGTAAGACTTTCAGGAAGCGTGATGGAGGACAAAGTACTGCAACCATAGAAAGCATAAGTATCAATCGAGGTGAGGCCTTCAGGAAGGATGATGGAAGACAAGTTAGGACAAGTGCCGAACGCAGAATATCCAATATAGGTAATGCTTTCTGGAAGGATGACGGAAGTGAGATTGTCGCAGTTGTCGATCTCATACTCATTAAGGTAGGTAAGTCCCGTGAAATACTGCAATTCGTCGAAAGAGGTAATGTTGTCCTTGTCACGGAAAGCCTGCCCCAAATCGGTCACGGCTGCGGCTTCAGTATAAGAGAAGAAACCGTCGCCATCGCTATCCCAATGTTCCAAGCAGATGGATTCCACAACTGGGTCGGCAAAATAGATGAAATTGGCATTGATGAATTGAGCCACCAAATTGCGATTGCCTCCCACAGTAAAAGCATAAGTGGCGGTATTGGAAACCACCTCGCCATTTTCCTTCCAACAGTCGAACACGAAATCGCCAATCGGCGTGGCCGTTAAAGTGCAGATTTGTCCTTGCGTGTAGATGCCGCCACCGCTCACGACACCACCCACGGTAGGATAGGCCGTGGTCATGATTTCCCAAATGCAGGGGTCAGGCTCCACATAGTTAGTGAACAGGCTCCAGCCTGAAGCGTTCTGGTAGGCCTCCATCGTACCGCAGGGTATCGAAACAGGCATACTGTAGTTCGCGCTGACAAAAACGTTGTTTCCCAAGATGGGTGGTATTTCGGGCTTCAAATTAAACGAAGTAAAGCCCTGGCAAGCCCCAAAAAAAGCCGTGTTGCCGATTTGCGTTACCGAGTTGCCGAGGGTAAATGTGCCTGTGAAACCTGTGCAGCCCGAGAAAGCATTGGCACCTATCGTTCTCACCGAATTGGGAATGGTGAGCGGCCCCGTGAAGCCTGTGCAGCCGTCGAAGGCGTTCTCGCCGATGGAAGTCACCGAGTTTCCAATACTTAAACTCGTGAAACCGTTACAGCTTCTGAAAGCATTGTTATTAATAGTAATAACAGATTCGGGAATCACCAATTCTCCCACAAAAGAGGTGCGGTTTTTCAGGAAATTTTGAGGAATCACCTGCACATTTTCTCCAATAATCAAAGTGGTAATGGTAACCGAGGAGCCCTCATTGAGCCAGTTTTCATCAATCGAGGAGCAGTTTGTGGCATTATAACGTAGCGTGGTAAAATTGTTATCTGCAAAAACTCTATTTTCTATGTATGTCACGGAAGCTGGAATCACAAGGTCGCCCGTAAAATGGCACCGTATGAAAGCAGCCTCATGCAAACTTTTCAATGAGTTTCCCAAAGTCAAGGTGCCGTTAAAGCCATGGCATTCGCCAAAAGCAGCATATCCAACATGTTCCACGGAATTGGGAAGTACCAAGTCGCCAGTGAAACCAAAACAGTCGTAAAAAGCTAAATCGTCAATGTTCTTGACAGAATTGCCAAGGGTTAAACCAGTAAATCCTGTACAATAATAAAAAGATCTATAGCCTATGGTTTGAACCGCATTGCCTATGGTCAGCGAGCCAGTAAATCCATCACAGTAGTAAAAAGCATCCTCGACTATAGTCTGAACAGCATCTCCAATAACCAGCGAGCCAGTAAAACCATAACACCTGTAAAAAGCCCGATAGCCAATGGTAATCACCGAATTGGGAATCACAAGAGAACCTGATAACCCAGAACATGACTGAAAAGCATAGTCGCCAATCACCGTCACAGGATAAGCGGTGCCATAAAGCTCCACGCTTTCGGGAATCACCAATTCGCCGGTGGCGTTTTGGCCGTCCACGTGGCCAAGCACGGTTACGGAAGCTCCATCGTTGTTGAGGGAGTAGTTAAGGTTGCCCAAAGTGAAAGTCTGGGCCGTCGCGTTTGTCACTCCTATCACACTCAGCAGTAGGGTAAGCAGGACGATGAAAGTCGCCCTTTTTCTTTGTAAAATCCTAATTTTCATTGCGTTTTGTGTTTAATTGTTGTTTTGTTTAATGATATTTCCATGCTTAATGGGCGCAAATTTATAGGGAAATGTTCTTTTATGCAAGGAAAAAATGGAAAAATAGGTCACATAGGAATGTCGTAAAAAACGAAAGGAGGCAACCCATAGGCAGCCTCCTTTCGTTTGAGAAATGTGTTTTTACTCCACCACCACCTTCTCCACACGCACTTGCGCGCCAGTAGTGAGATGCAAGAAATAAACGCCTTGGGCCATACCATCAACACTTATTTGCTGCAAGCCTCGGGCACTGCCCTTAACCACCACCTGGCCCATGCCATTAAACAGTTCATAACTGAACTCGGCGTCGCCGCCGTTGATGAACAAGGTGCCGTTAACTGGGTTGGGATACACTTGGAAATTGTCCTTGGACTCGTCCATGCCAGTCAAGCCACGGAAGCGGAGTACCGTGGGTTCCTTGGGGCTGCCCACCACAGCATCGTTCGTAAAGGTGAGCATAGCTTCACTGTCGAAGCATTCCTCACCTGTCGTCGCGTTGTAAAGGCCGAAACTGAGTTCGACGGTTTCCTCGCCTGCTATGGTCAGGAAAGCCATGTAACAGTTCAGTTGTTCCACATACATCAGTTTGGCGCTACCTCGGCACTCGCCGTCGGCAAAAGCGGCAATTTCGTAGTTGTTACCTTCGAGTTCCATACCGTCAAGCTCCACGATGGCTGTCACGGTCATGTTGTCGGGATAGGCATGAAGGTCAGGCATCCAGTGGTTGTCGTCGGGAGTGATATTCTCAATCCATCCCAAACCGCGTGTGTTGGCGGGATAAATCAAGGTGGTGTTTTGGTTGCTGTATGATTTGTACAACAATCCCATGCCGGGGGTGATAGTCCGCAAACTGCCTATCCAGCCCCAACCTTCGTAATAGGTGGCATAGCCATTCAGAGCCTTCACCAAATCGCCGTCAGTGACCGTGATATTGGAGAATGCAGTTTCGATAGCCATCGGCTCGGAACAGGGATAGCCAATCCAGTTCCATCCTGGTGTGAGTGTGATGGGATGCTGTTCTGAGAGCGCTTCCAGACCGATAATGCTGACCGTGCACGGAGCTGCGTTCTTGATTTTGTAGGTCGATTCATTGTTAATATCCGTAAGCATACCTACCCAGCCCATACCTTCGTAATAGTTAGCATATTGCTGCTGTGCCTTAATTTGAATGCTGTTCGCGCCGAGACCTTCTGTCAGCAAGGAGAAGCCATCAACCTCGTTCTGGTCAATGTAGGATGAGTACCAATTCCAACCAGAAGTGAATTCAGTAGTCTGCATGGTGTAGTTCACACTTGGAGCGGACTGGACCAAACGTACCGAAAGACCCACAAAACGGTATTGGTGCCAATGAGGTGAAAGGCTGGCATTGCTCACCATGACGAAATAAGCGCCGTCAGTGCTTTCGTGCGTTGTCGACCAATAATTGCCACGGGCATTTTCGTTATCCGTCTCGCTATATCCGTTGACATTCGTTCCTAAGCGGCTACCCGAGGATGGCATAAACACCGCTCCTGCATCTTCCATCACATTCCAATCCGATGCAGAAACCACATTGTCAGCATATTGTGACCCAAACGTATTGCAATTGTTTAACGCAAAAATGGAAGCATCCCAACCATCGGGCAAAAGAATGACACCTTTCACGTCGTTCACTATGGCCTTGGCATAACGCAATCCCGAAGGAGTGGTGCGGATGTTGAAGACATATTCCCATTCATCCATAGCCAATGTACGCCATTGGTTTTCTTCGTTACCTCCATTACTAATGGCGTTGTAGCCCCAATCTGCCTGACCTGTCTCGTCATTAAGGTCATTGCTGTTGTTGCCGTAGGCATAATAATACATGCTACCCGACCCATTGAATCCACCTCCCGAATTTATTGACCAAGGCTGATAGCAAGCCGCACCATGATTGTAACCACTTGTTCCCCAAGCAAATAAATCAATCCAGCCATCATAAGTGGCAGAGATGTACATGTTGTTTTGCCCTACAAAATCATATTGGTTTTCCGCGAAACGCCATGTGTCGGTTGAAGCCTGATATTGCAGGTTGCCCTGTGAGAAATACACTTTCTCGTTGTCACTGTTGATGGTGAACCTACCTTTGATTGCTCCTGTAGGGGGATTGTCCGCAATGGTCTGGCTCATAATGCCAAATGTCGTTAATAGGAAAAATGCTGCGGCTTTCAAAGCCATTTTTCTTGGTAAATAATTTGTCTTCATTTTTTTTGATTGTTATTACTTATTTGAATTATTCAATATTTCCATTGCTTTTTGCAGCACGTCGTCCATCGGGGCGTATATCGGGTAGAAACCTTCATCGTCAAAGAGGTTGCGTGCAATGTATGCTTTCAGGAGGATGTTAGCCTCACGACGGGCCACAGCCTGTTCTTCCTCGTTGCCCTTGATGCCTTTCTCGGCGGCCTGTTTCAACAACTCAGCAAACATGGCATCGGTCACACCAAATGACTTGTCGAAAGCCTCAACGGTCTGATACTTACTGAGTTCCTTGCGATGTGTATCGGTGTATTCGAAGGCATACTGATAGAGCAACCCAAGGTTGACAATACGGTTGAAATAGTACTCCGTGCTGTCGTCGACAAGCGGCACATAAACATCGGGCATAATGCCTCCGCCGCCGTAGACGATTTTGCCTTTCGGCGTAGTATATTTCAGTGAATCAGCAAAATGTATGCTATCTTCACTAAACAACTCACCATTTTCATAACGCTCATAAGACTCCAAAAGATAGTGGTCACGGTCGCCATCGAAAGGCTTTTGGATGCAACGTCCAGTGGGCGTATAGTAACGAGCCACGGTGAGACGGATGGCAGAGTTGTCGCTGAGTGTGATTTGCTCCTGCACCAAGCCTTTGCCGAATGAACGCCGTCCGATGATAGTGCCTCTGTCGTTGTCCTGCAAAGCTCCAGCTACGATTTCGCTCGCGCTGGCCGACTCGCTGTCGATAAGCACAACGGCAGGGATGTCTTCCAACATGCCTCGTTTACGGGCGTTCATGTACTGCCGTTCACGGTTGCGACCTTCGGTATAGACGATAAGGCTACCCTTGGGCAGAAACTCATCCGCCACTTCAACGGCAGCTTTCAGATAGCCTCCCGTATTGCCACGCAAGTCGAAAACAAGCTGTTTCATGCCCTCCGTCTTAAGCTTGCGCAAGGCCATTTTGAATTCGTCGTAAGTGGTGGCCGAGAACTTGCTGAGTTTCAAGTAACCCGTCTGCTCGTCAAGCATATAGGCGATATCGATGCTATAGGTGGGAATCACGTCGCGCGTGATGGTGAATGGCAACAAGCCTTCGACACCACGGCGCAATATCTGCACTTTGACTTTCGTGCCTTTGGGACCTTTCAACTTACGCATCACATCTTCGTTTTTCAGCTTCACGCCGGCGGCAAGGGTGTCATCAACAAAGATAATGCGGTCCCCAGCAAGGATGCCCACCTTCTCGGAAGGTCCATCCTTAATGACGCTCACGATGGCCACTGTATCGTGCTCAATGCGGAACTGCACGCCAATACCCTCAAAGCTACCTAGCAGAGGATCATTCATGGCATCGAACTCTTCCAATGAAATGTATTGGCTGTGTGGGTCGAGCTCCTCCATCATGGCCACTATCGCCTTGTCTTGCAGTTTGTTGCCGTTGATTTCATCGACATAGTCCTCCCCTACGCGCCACATTACCTCGTCGAATTTGCTGAATTCCGAAACAGGAATGGCAGTCAGGCGACGACGTTCACCTTTATTAATTAATAAGCCTATCAGGATGCCCGCCATCAACAGCAAGGCAATGAAAAAAGGCCTCGTCCTTTGGTCGTTCATAAGTCAAACTCAAGGCTTTCAGACCGCTGCGCTGGAAAGATCAAGGCTTCTGTCCATCTTTTTGAAAAGACCTTGAAGTACCGTTCCCGGACCAACTTCCACAATAGTTCGTACGCCGTTGGCAAGGATATTACTCATGGTTTGGGTCCATAGCACTGGCGAAGTCAGTTGGGCAATGAGGTTCTTCTTGATGATTTCAGGGTCATTGACAGACTGGCCCGTAACGTTCTGGTAAATTGGGCAAATGCCTTGAGCAAATTTTGTGTCGTTGATAGCCTTGGCCAATTCCACGCGGGCGGGTTCCATCAGCGGACTATGGAACGCTCCACCCACGCTTAATGGCACCACACGCTTCACACCAGCTTCTTTCAGCTTTTCGGAGGCTGCTGCCACGCCCTCAACTGAGCCTGAGATGACCAACTGGCCTGGGCAGTTGTAGTTGGCAGGCACAACCACCGTGTCCTTGATGGATGCGCAAACACTCTCAATGAGACTATCCTCAGCACCAACCACGGCAGCCATCGTGCCTGGCTGAGCCTCGCAAGCCTTCTGCATGGCCTTGGCGCGTTTGCTCACCAAACGCAAACCGTCCTCAAAGGTCAAGACCTTGTTGGCCACCAAAGCTGAAAACTCGCCCAAGGAATGGCCAGCCACCATGCTCGGGTCAAAGTCCTCAAGTAATGAGGCCAAAATGACCGAATGTAGGAAAATGGCAGGCTGCGTCACCTTGGTCTGACGCAAGTCTTCATCGGAGCCTTCAAACATCACGTCCGTGATTTTGAATTTCAGGATGTTATTGGCTTTCTTGAACATATCCTTGGCTTTCGACGACTTGTCGTACAAGTCTTTGCCCATTCCTACAAATTGTGCCCCTTGTCCAGGGAAAACGTATGCTTTAATCATCATTCAATATTTAAATATTCAAAATTTCAAGATTTCATGGTTCAATGCAAGTTGCCGCCGATGAGTTGGAAGAACTCCTCACGGGTCGATTCGCGCTCAAAAGCACCAATGAAGTCGCTAGTGGTGGTCACTGCACTTTGTTTCTGCACACCCCGCATCGACATGCAAAGATGTTTGGCCTCAATAACGACCGCCACACCCAAGGGGTGCAATGCCTCGTTGATGGCATTCTTGATTTGGGTCGTCAAGCGTTCCTGTACCTGAAGTCGGCGCGAATAGGCTTCCACCACACGGGCTATCTTACTCAATCCAGTGATGTATCCGTTGGGGATGTAGCCTACATGTGCCTTGCCGATGAAAGGAATCAAATGATGCTCACAGAGAGAGAACACCTCTATGTCTTTGACAATCACCATCTGGCGATAATCTTCCTTGAACTTGGCCGACAACAGGATTTCCATCGGGTCCTCCGCATAGCCATGCGTCAAGAACTGCATCGACTTGGCCACACGATAAGGCGTCTTCATAAGGCCTTCTCGCTGTGGGTCTTCGCCTAAAAGTTCGAGAATGGCCGCATAATGCTCCTGCAGTTTGGCCAGCTTTTCCTCATCATATTTTTCTATGGCTTCGTAGCCTACTAGCCTCGACAGTCTTTCGTTGTTCATCGTCAACCTAATTTTTGCTTGGGCATTTCCACTGTTGCGGTTTGACCCATGACACACTTGCCGGTGAACATCGCCCCCACTTCGATGAGGAGCTGCTTGGTGACGAGGTCAACTTCCACTTTGGATGTGGACTTCAGGGCGGTCAGTTCCTCAGCCTTGATGGTGCCTTTGACGGCGCCCGAAATCTCAGCTTGCTTGCAAGAGAGGTCGCCTTCGACGATGCCCGTCTGGCCGACGATGACCTTACCACTCGACTTCACTGAGCCGATGAGCCGTCCGTCGATGCGGATGTCGCCGCCCGACTCAATGTCGCCTTTGATGAGGGTACCTTCGCCAATGAGGTTGCGTACGGGTGATTCCATGATTTTCATTGTTTATTTGTTGTTGGATTCTATGAATTGCAGGTATTCGTCCAAGTCTTTCGACTGGTAGAGCACCGGATAGTTCTTGCCTGAAATGGGACAGATCTTATAATCATCATTGCTGATGCCGCCAAAGACATAATCGGTCAGGAACATGGACGTGATGTAGTCCTCTGCACTCTTGGTGCCTTCAAAGTTGCCAATGGTCACCAAAGTGCGTTCGTCATCCCAAATGACGCTCTTGACGACAAAGCTTCTTGTGCGGTGTTCCTTCTTGTTGAAGTCGGAAATGCGCACCTTCAGCGGATCAACGCGCACCTTTTTCGAGTCACATACAATCATCACAAAATGCTCGGTGTTGGGAGCGTAGACATAAGGTGACTCTTTCTTCACTTCGGGCTGCTCGGGGCTGTCTTTGCCAATGTCGGTCAAGACCAAACCGAGATGGTATTCTTCGTTGATATTGTCGAGCACCTGACGAGCATACGTAGAGACACTGCTATTGGGATACTCGCGCACAAGGTCATACAAGGCAAACGCCATCGTGTCAATGGAGATGAGGCGGCCTTGCGCCACGGCGTGCAAGAAGGCGAAACGCGGCATCAGAGCGGTGTCGGTCTCATAGAGCTGCATGGCCCGTTCAGCATTCATCTTCACGCGGTAATATTGACCCTGTTCAAAGGCCTCGTAAGTCTTGGCGTAGAAGTCAGACGACTCCTTCTCTTGGGCATCCAATTTCTTGAAATAGTCTGGGTCGTTGATGAACTCCGCATAGCTGGAAGTGGGATATTTGTCAAAGATTTTTCCCTTGTAATACAACGACTTGTCGGTGTTATTCTGCTCGCCGTACATCTTATAAAGGGCGTACCATGTGGGCAGCTCTTTTTTGTTGCCCGGATAACGTGTGTCAAGGCTCTCATAGTTTTCAATAGAACGCGGCAGGTCGTCGAGGCGATCCATATAGAGGAAACCTAAATTGTAGAGTGCATCAGCAATGAGCGAGTCCGCCTCTGCCTTCTGTTCTGCTGTCAATGGCAAGTCTTTCAGATAATAGCCTCGATCGTGGTTGGTATAAGTAGCGTTAATGGAGTCTTGCTTGGCCTTGGCATCTTTGGCGGCGGTGAGCTCGTCGTCATCGGGTTCCTCACCTGAAAATGCCGAGGCAATACTTTTCTTGTCGCTGATGCGCCAGTTGTCCTCCAATTTTCTCATGCCCCATTTGCGCGTAAACTCAGTAAAACCTCGGTTCAGGGCTGTGGGGTTGTAGAAATACCATGATGATGACGACGTATTGGTCGGGTCGTTGACGGCAGCGTTGGTATTGCCCGTCGAAGCCCCCATCAAAGCCAGCTGCTCCTCATACTGACGCAATTCTTCTTCCTCTCTCTCCTGCTGGATAACCTGAGCGATAATCTTGTCAATCAAGGCATTGCGCGAAATGGAATCCATGGCAGCCACGCGCAGGAGGCTGTCCTGATCGCGGACAATAGCGGCATACATCACCAACTCGTTGAGCGTCTGCGAGATGTTGAAAATGCTGTCGTAGCCTTCGGCTTCACGATTCATGCTAGTGACGGCCGTGTCATAATAGGCTTGCGAAAGCTCATACTCACTACGCTCAAAGAGCATGGAAGCCACCTTAAGCGACGACTGCGCCCTTTGTATCGGGTTGTCTTTATAGGCAGCCACCGACTTCCTCAGGTAATTGATGGCCTTGTTTTCTTCGCCTTCACGCAAAGCCAACTCTGCCATAGCGTAATAAATGCGGTCGTTATAATCGTCATTATTTGGGTCGCGGAGCATTTTGTTCAGCATTTTATAAAGCTCTTTGGCGTTGTTGGCTGAGCCCATCTTGGCCATATTCATCCGAGACTCGAAGGCCATTTCATAGATGGGGTTACGCTTGATGACTTTCTTAAACTGCGCCGTGGCACGTTCAGCATCGCCTTGGTGCATGTAAATCTGTCCCAAGATGAACATCGCCCGGGTACGAGTGTCGCGATCCTTGTTGACCAAAATGCCGTTTTTCAGGTATTTCGCCGCATTGTTATAGTCTTTGGTAGCAATGTAGTAATCCGCATAGGTGTAGTCCATCTCGCGCATCAGTTCTTTGGGCAGTTTGTTCAAGCCAGCAGTCTTGGCTTGGAGTTGCTCCATCATGGCCACCGCCTTGGGATATTCCTCAGTCTGAATGTAGGTCTTGATGAGCCAAAGGTTGGCCACGTGAGCGATGCTGTTGTAGTTGAACTCGGATGCCACAAAGTCAAACGTACGCTTCGCGGGAATATAGTCGTGCTTGTAGAAATGCGCTTTGCCCATAACGAGGTAAGCGTCGTCAATCCACTTCACGCGCTCACGACTGCCAAACTTCATGGAATGCTTTTGCACACAGATGGAAGTCTTCTCAAGAGCGCGGTCCATGGATGAGTTCATGCTCATACCATCCTGCTGGGTGCCGTAGTTATGCACCCTAAGCACACGAGAATAGTCGTCTTTTACACTGGTTCTCAACTGCTTGTCGCCATCCTTCAGGCTCTTCTCACCGTTCCAGTAAACGTTGTAATGGCTGGTCAGATTATGGAACATGCGCCGCGTAATGGTGTTCTTCTTGGTGTTACAGCCACTCAAAAGCAGCAAACCCAACACGCAGCCCAATGTGATGATATAGGATTTCCTTTGCACTTTCGTTGTCGTTTTCATATCAACAATAACTCCATTTCGGCAGAATTATTTCATTTGGTTGTACCACTTTTGTGCCTCAATGAGCAGTTGTTCGTCGGTCGGGTCAACCAAAGGCGTTTTCAACACGAGTGCCAAGCTGTCGTTAGCGTTCTTGAACTCGCCAAGCAAAATCCGATTGAAGTCTTTCTTACGGCTTGATTCTATGGCGTTTCTCTGCTCCTTAAGGGCTTGCAGGGCTTTGTTCTGGTAATCTTCCGCTCCGAAAAATGGCATCAAGCTTTGGACGTAGCGAAGGCTGTCTTCTTTCCAATTGACAGCTACCGACTCGTTGAGCGACTTCAGTTGGTATTTTTCACAAAGCGAAGGCAACTCATTGCGCATAACGTCCACCTCGCGTGCGAAATCAACAGCCATTCGTTCAGCCCTCTCCCGCTCTACGTTAGCCTTGATTTTGGGCACGTAGATATAGGCCAAAAAGCCCAATAAGGCAAGAATCAGCACGATAATGATGGTTTTCACCACTGGATGCCCTTTGGTGATGGCCGAGCGCACCTCCGAAATGGAGTCGTAGCGCTGTTCCTTAGAAAACTGGGTGGAGTGAGTGGCCACAGCAACAAATTGTTTTGTAATATTGCGCTCACCAAGGAACTCCATGATTTTTCCTAAGGAATAAACGTCAGCACGGTTGTCGATGTCCTCACCCTTAATGATTTCCGGTGCCACAAACTCCATCTCTTTAATGAGCAGTTCGCGGTCGGCATCAGGGTCGGTTTCGGGAATGCCGATGTCAATAATCTTGGCGCGGCAATCACCTGTGACAATGATGTTTTCAGGCTTCAAGTTACAATGAATCACCTGATTGCGATGCAAGTACAACAAGCCGTCGCAGACATCGGTAAGGATGCTCTTCACTTGCTTCTCGCTGAGCGTGCCCACGCGCACGTGCTCGGCCAGCGACTTGCCCTCGATAAACTCAAAAACGATACAGTCGCCAAGACCGCCAATTTGCACAAAATCGAGGGCCTTGCGAATAAATTTGTTGTCGAGCATAGAGGTTACATCATATTCCTGACGCAGCGAGGCACGGTATTTGGCATCATTGGCTCGGTCAGCCTTCAAGGTCTTGATGACCACTTTTTTGCCGTTATACTTGGCGGTGAAAAGCCTGCTGTTGCCGTAGCGTGAAGCGCAAAACGGCTTGATGTCGGCAAATTCATTGGAATGAATCACTTCCTTTTTGTTAAAAGGCTCTTCTTCCTTGCGATGCTCGGGCTTCTCCTGAGAACGGCTAGCTGCTGCGCCGTCCTTTTCTGGCTCTGTATTCAAAAAATCAATCTCTGACATTCTTCACAAGTATTTAACTCCGTTGAAAAGCTCCGCATTGATGGCATCGATATGCTCCGATTTCGGCGAAGCCAATCTTACGATTTGGGTGCAAAGATAGTGTATTTTTCCGAAACAATTGCAAAACGGCTTCGGAAAAAGAATTTTTGTCTGAAAAAGCACTTTTCATTTCGTTTCTTCAAGGCTTTTCGACATCAAAATATCATTGTTGAGAAGATAAATTTCCGCTTTCTCCAACTGCTTGAATTTCTTTAAGTTCCGATATACCGTCTTGATTTCCGCCCTTGTTCTGCACGGAGTCTGCGCCGAGTTAGCTCACCTGCCAGAATTGTGCCTCATCGCACACCAAAGGCGTAAATGTAAAGTCCTTGGGCAGTTTTTGGTAAAATTTTTCGCATTGCTCAGCGTCGTAGCTATGGATTTCTCGTACGCCGAAGAGCGTGGGAGCCAAGGTGTTACAGCCTGTAAAAACAAGCATTAGCATCATAAGTATCAAAAAGAAAAGCTTTTTCACAAATTCATCTATTTGCTAAACCAACTCCATGAACAACGAAAAGGAAACAAAAATATTTTCGTGACATTTTGTCAGAATTTCGTATTTTTGCCGCTCAATAAAATTTTACGAAAATGAAGATTTCCTATAACTGGTTGAAACAATACGTCAACTGCGATTATTCGGCTGAGAAAGTCAGCGAGGTGCTCACCTCAACGGGCCTTGAAGTGGAAGATTTGGAGCGTTTTGAGTCGGTGAAAGGTGCCTTGAAAGGCGTCGTCGTGGGGAAGGTGCTTACTTGCATCGACCACCCCAACTCCGACCACCTGCACATCACCACTGTCGACGTGGGCGGTGAAGAGCCGCTGCACATTGTATGCGGCGCGCCTAATGTAGCTGCCGGCCAAAAGGTGCTCGTGGCCACCATCAACACCGAACTCTGGATAGGAGACGAACATATCACCATCAAGAAGGGCAAGATTCGTGGTGAGGTTTCGGAAGGCATGATTTGCGCCGAAGACGAGCTGCAACTTGGCACCTCGCACGAGGGCATTATGGTGCTTCCCGACGACTACGAAGT
>JAEEGL011061889.1_pt1 | contig 30251 bp, 32 predicted proteins | sample 9134231 | NCBI WGS metagenome assembly JAEEGL01 (sample SAMN16246548, study PRJNA631951) | gut metagenome | biome: gut microbiome; feature: rumen; material: fiber-attached | host: Bos | place: Iran: Karaj | collected 2018-10 | reverse complement strand
CCAACACAGAAAGCATCGTTTAAACTAACTTCTAGACCAAAGCCATGGAAGATAGGCATGATACCTAAGATACGATCATCACTACATAGATCTGGATAAGCATGTGTAGCTGCAATAGTAGCTGAGTTAAAGTTACCATTAGATAGTACAATACCTTTAGGTGTTCCAGTAGAACCTCCACTTTGTAAGATTACTGCTGGTGTATCAATGTGTCCTGGTTCTTCAATATTCTTACCATTATACTTAGTACCTTTTTTATAGAAGTCTTTCCAGAACATGATATGTTCATCACTTTTTGGTTTCTCTACTTTTCTTCCTTGAGTTACTTCATAACCAACCTTAGTTATTAAAGGCATAGAATCTTTAGCAGAGATAATAATAGTTTTATATACTTGTGTATCATCAATTATATTTTTTAATTTAGAATAAGTAATATCCATAGCTACTACCATTACAGTAGAATACTTTTGTAAAGCATCTTTTATTTCATTTTCAGATAATAATGGATGTAACATATTAGCTATAGCACCTATTTTATTTAGTGCATAAAAAGATATTAAAGCTTCAGGTATATTAGCAGAGATGATTGATACAACATCTCCTTTTCTAATACCTTGAGATTTAAAGGCTTTAGCTGCAATATGAATTTGATTATAGAATTCAGTATAACTTCTAGTATTACCAAAGTAAGTAATAGCTGGTCTGTGTTTAAAATCAAATTCTGTCATACGATCACGAGCGAATCTAAAAATAGATACGTCTGGTGGTGTAATATTCATATCGTTTTTCTTATAATATTTTTTCCATGGTGCTTTAGGTTTAGATTTAATACCAATAAATCTAAAGAAGCTCATATCTAGAAATCCCATTTCATTTCCTCTTTTCTTCAAGTTTAGTTGAAATAATCTTCATTAACTTTTCATTGTCTTTTGTAAGATCTTCTTTTTTGGAAACTTTAATTGGTTTTAAGAATTCAATACATAAATCCTTGGAAAACAATTTGTACTCCCCTGTTATAACGAATGGTACTATTGGTGCTCCTGTTTCAGCAGCCATTTTAACAGCACCTATTTTGAATGGTAAGATTGTGGTCTCCTTAGTACGATTAATAGTACTTTCTGGGAAGACACCAATTAATCTTTCCTCTTCTAATGCTATTATAGCATTATTTAAGGCGTTTTTATCATGAATTGCTCTATTAACTGGTATTATAGCCATTCCTATAAATAATGGCTTTTTCCAGCCCTTTAATAATGAATCTTTAGCTAAGAAGTGAACTACTCTTTTATTAATAGCTGCTAAGATAACACTATCTAAGTTATTAGTATGATTACCTGCTATAATACATCTTCCCTCTTTAGGTATATTTTCATAACCTATTACTTTAGGATGGATAAAGAATTTTAGAGGTAAACCAATGAATGGTCTAGCAAAGAAACGATAGAATTTTGGTTCTTTAGGTTTCTTCATATTATCACTCCTTATAACTATCTATTTTAAATATAATGCTTAAGCCACCCATTTTATTGTTTTCTGCTTTAATAGTACCATTTAAGGATTCTATTATTTCTTTACAAATGGATAAACCTAAACCACTAATACTTCTTGATTCATCTGTTGTATATAATGGTTCAAAGATTTTCTTTAATTCTTTAGAACCAGTACCATTATCAGAGATAGTAAATTTTATTTTACTCTTTTCTTCAGTAATATCAATCTTTATTACTTTCTTATTCTTATCTAAATATCTAATACTATTACTAATTATATTAGAGAATACTCTTTTAAATTTAGATAAATCAACATATATATAACTATTATAACAATTAGATTTAATTTTGAAATCAATATTTTTTTCTTTTAAATCTTCTTTATAATAATTATTTAAATAATCGATTAAACTTTTAATAAGAATAGTACTCTTTTTATCATCATTAATATTCATAGTTAGATAGTCATCAAAGTCTTCAATTATTTCTTTCATGACCAATGATTTATTATAAATAGTATTAGCGTATTTAGTTTTAGTTTCTGCAGATAAATCAGATTTACTTAATCTTTCTGAGTAACCTAAAATACTTGTTAGTGGTGTTTTAATATCATGAGAGATACTTGCTATTATTCTATTTTGATTTTGTTTTTCTTCTTCTAGTTGATCAACTAATTCAACGAATTCATTACGTATTTCTTGTACTTTATTCTTAGCAGTTATCTTCTTTGGTTTAATACCTAGTTTATAATCGTTAATATCTTTAGATAAAGATGTTAAAGGACTTAATAACTTTTGGTCAGCACCAAAGATACCTAATGCACCTAATACTAAAAGAATAATACATTCATAAACAACAAAATCTAAAGATAATCTAAATAGATTATTATTTTTAGTTTTAGATATAGTTATTAAATATTCTTTATTATCAATAGTAATTAATTTAGTATTAGAAATAGAATCTTTTTTTAAATAGTTTTTTACTTCATTTTCATAAATGATATTATTGTTAGCATCTTTTAAAATAATAGATGATCTATTAGTTGTAGATATTAAATCTAAGTATGCTATAAATTCTTTTTCTGATAAGTTTGTATTTAAATTATCTAATTCTTTATTAATACTATTTATTGTTTCACGATATGTTTTTTCATTAGTTCCTGTTAAGTAAAAATGATAATAGAAAATAACGAATAACATATTACAGATTATTAATGAAGTTACACCTATGATAAATCCTTTTCTAAAAGTTAATTTCTTTAAGAAGTTTTTCATTTGATTGTTTTAACAAATTTATATCCTAAACCCCAAATAGTAATTATATACTCTTCGTTAGGATCGATTTTCTTTCTTAAGCTTTTAATATTAACAGCAACTGTTCCTATGTCACCATATTCAGTTTGCCATACTGAATTATATATTTGTTCTTTAGATAGTGTTTCACCAGCATTAGACATAAGATAATATAATAATTCAAATTCTTTAGTACTTAGATTTATCTTTTCTTTATTTTTTGTAACTTCATAGTTTTCTTTGTTAATGGTGATATCACCAATAGAGATTTTTGTTGTTGATGTTTCATTGTTAACATTTTGACGACGAAGATGAGCTTTAATACGAGCGATAAGCTCTTTTTGTTCAAATGGTTTAGTAATGTAATCATCAGCACCAATATCTAAACCATTAACTTTATCATTAATGGTATTCTTAGCTGTAACAAAGATAATTGGACATTTAGTTAATTCTCTTAACTTAGAACAAGTTTCATTACCATTTAAACCAGGCATCATAATATCTAAAAGAATTAAATCATACTTATTAGATTTAACTAAATCTAATGCTTGGTAACCGTTATTAGTAATAGTTGTTTTATAACCAACATCTGTTAAGACATCACTTATTAATTCTGCTATATCTTGTTCATCATCAACAATCAAAATATTACTCATGAAAACACCTCCTAACAATCTCATTACTTATTATATTATAAAATGGTAATTTTTCTTATTAAAATTTATTAAGTTATTATATAATATAAATAGTTAAGAATGGTTGTGAGTTATGAAAAAGACTAAAACAAAAGATGAAACTAAAATGTTAAGAATAAGAATCATAGTTTCTTCTATATTATTAATAGGTTTTATTGTTGGTTGGATACTATATGGTTTAAATGTATATAGAAGTAATCCGAAAAGTATCTTAGCCAAGTTTTATAAACAAGATATAGATATGAAGATAGATAATAATATTAATTATACTTTAGGAGATACTGATATAGGTTTATATAATAGAGATGATAAATTATATATTTATGGAAATAATAAATATATAGATTTAAGTGAGTATTTTAAAGATAATGGTTTAAATGTTAATTATAAAGAATTATTTGATAGAGATAATAATAAGAAGTTAATTAAAGGTATAAGAGAAATAATATTAGATAGATATGATTATGTAGATAATAGAAATAATTATTTAGAGAAAAGTGATTTATATGTTTATAATTATACTTTTAATACATCATATTTAATATTAAGCATGTCTGGTAATAAAGATATTATGGAAATATTAAATAAGATGTTTAATGCTGATAATGATACTATTATTAAGTTCTTACAAAAGTATAATGATAAAAGAATTGAATATGTAGTATTTACTAAGGGTAAGAAAAGAAATATAGAATATTATAGTATTAAAGTAGATGATCTATTCTCTATTTATAAAAAGGGAGATTTTGTTACAGGATTTATTGGTGATATTGTTTATACAATAGATGGTAAAACAACTATTATAGTAAATGATGAAGATAAAGAAATAGTTAAGAATAATAAAGAAATTAATTTTGAAGAATATACAAAGATAGATCCTAATAGTAGATTAAGTTATTTATTATATAAATAAAAAACAGATTAATAATTAATCTGTTTTTATTTTTAAATCATATCTTACATCTAATGTTTTATTATAAGACATTGCTGAACCATCAGGTCTTATTATAAGTATATACCACCAAGTAGTATTAGGTTTAATAGATGTACTAGTTACATCTTTACCTGCTATTATGGCTTTATTAGGGATTATTTCAATAGAATAGACATCTTCTAGGGCAATATCATCACCGAAGTTCTTTCTAAATTCTTGTTCATTATAACCCATATCATTAATAGCATCTAAACCTGTTTTATAAGTATATTTGCCACTATAATAGTTTTGATCATCATTAATAGTTTTAAACCAATAGAAGGTATCATCTTTTTTAAAGATAAACTCTCCACCATTACTAGATTCCCAACTATTATAGATAGTTACTTTTTCAGTAGGTTTAGTTGGTTCTACTGTTGGTTTTTTAGAACTATCTATTGCTGTATGAAAGATTATATATACTGTAAGTATAAATAATGCTATAACAGCAATTATTTTAATAAGAGATGATATATTAAAGACAAATTCATCTTGTTTATAATATTTATCTACATCTTCTCTATTATTCATCATATATTCTTTAAGATCTTTATCTGATAGTTTATGTTTAGATGTTTTTTTAACTGTTAAAGGTATCTCTTTAACTTGAACTTTATCTGTTTTAAACTTAGTTCTTTTTTGAGGTTTAGTTTTCTTTTGAGGAGGTTTCTTTACTGGTTCTTTCTTAGTTGGTTTAATTTCCTCTTTTACTTCTATTTCTTCAATAATAATCTTAGTGTGACAATTAGGGCATGTATCTTCATTTTCCTTTAATATAGTTCCACAATTAGGACAATAATTCATAATATACACACTCCTTTACTCTTTTAGAAAAATATAAATAATAAGATAGTAAATAAATCATAATAAATTAAGAATTCAAATAAGATATTTCTTATTCCTAATTTATTTTCTATATCATAATAGAATCTTTTAAAATAGTTATTTAATTCTAAGATACCAAAGATAATTATAAATCTTAGTATTAGATGAAAATAAGTATCACCAATAGTAAAACCATTAAAACCATTATACATAATAGTTAATACAATAGATACTATTAGACCTGCTATAACATTTTTACGTATACATGTTTTTAAGGAAGTATCTCTACTCTTAAATGAATCAAAACTAATAGCAAATATTAATGCTACATAGATTAAGAATGGAATGACATTTACTAATGGCATGTCACCTATAATATCTTTTAAATTATCAATAGCATTAGAATAAATTGACATGTTTTTTAGTTTAGTAGATATTAGCAATGTTGCTAAGACTGCTAAAGCTGTCATGATTATTAAAGAAATAGTTGATCTTGTTGGATCTGGAGCAATAACATCAACTGATGACTTTGCTTCAGGTGGCATTTCATTAATAAATCTATTTTGATATTCAGTATTTACTGTAATAGGTTCTCTCTTTTCTTGTTCTAGAGCTTTAGTAATATCTACTTTAGTTTCACTACTAGAATTATTAGAGAAGTAACGATCTCTTTTAACACCAAGACCAATTGCACTCTTTTCAGGATTTTTTTTGACATCATTAAATGATGGTGTTGTAGAGTTCTTTTTTTCTTTTTGTTTTCTAATAATGAATTTTACTCTACCGTTAGATTTTTCTTCTACATGTGTTTCTGTGTTAGATAAAGGACCTGATTCATCTATGTGGAAACCACATTTGTTACATATAATTGTGCCTTCTTCATTTTCAGTGCCACATCTTGGACATTTCATATAATCACATCCTCTAATATATTTTAACATAAAAAAAGGAATAGTTATATTCCTTTTTATTCATAGCATGTACTTGCACAAGTTGTTTCTACACAATGCCAGTAAGCTCCACCAATTACTTGTGAACTTTCATAAATTTGTGGAAGACACATTCCTGCCATTTGACAAGTACAAGTAGCTCCTGGTACATCTATGGCTGCATTATATTCTTTTGTTGTACAGTCACAAGGAGATGAGCTAACACTTACACTACAAGAGTTACTGTTACCAACATTATCACTAACTGAATATGATGCTCCTGATTTTAACCCAGAGAATGATGTTGTTCCACCATTACATGACCCTACACCACTATGTGAATCTGAACATGAAATTGTTCCACTTACACCACCTTTACCAGTTGATGTTTTGTTTGTTGAACAACTTGGATTTGTCTTATCTACATAAACGTTAACTGAACAGTTTCTTGTGTTACCAACATTATCTCTAATTTGAATTGAACCAGTTGTTGTTGTGCTTGACCAAGTATTTGAGAAAGAACTTGAAGTACATCCACTTTGAGCATCTGAACAACCAACTGAGACAGTTCTATTACTTCTTGTCCATGATGTGCTGTCGCCGGATGCTGCACCACAGGTTGGTTTTCTATTATCAATATAAACTTGAATAGGACAATCTCTTTTATTTCCTGCTTTATCTTCTATAGTAATAGTACTATCTTGTACTGTTTGAGAAGAAGTAAATACTTTAGTATATTCATCTTGAGTACAACCACTTTGATCAGTTGTTCCTTCATCATCGCTACATTTAATAGTTACTGTATACCCACCTTTAGTCCAATTAGTTTTACTATTACTTGTACCACATACTGGTGGTGTATTATCAACATAGAATGGACCAATTTTTGTTCCTCCACCACTTATGCCAGTAGCTTTATTTCCTGCTATATCTTGAACTCGATCAGCTTTAAGCCAAAAATAATAGATTCCGGTAGCATTTGGAGGTGTACCAGTGTAATAATTTGCTGTAAAAAGAGTATTATTATTTGATCCTACATAACTATCAATATGAGTATAACTACCAGGTGTTGATGATTGTTCTGCCCAACCTTCATAATACTTTAGAGGATCTGATAAACCACTTAAACTATCTGCAAAAGTAATCTGTAATAATTGATGTTTAACATATTCTGCGTTACTTGATGGTGTGACAGTTACAGTTGGAGGTGTCATATCTATTTTTAAATTTCTACTCTTAGTATCTTCGTTACCAGCTATTGATTTAACATGACAATAGTAATTAATTCCTGATCTCGTTGTTTCTGTTGATCTTGTTGGACCTATAGCTGTATTAGTTGTGTTATATGGAGCATAGACAGTATATTCTGGTGATGTTGAATCACTAGCACCAATATTAACACCACTAATTCCTGCTGGTTCAACATTGCTTGCTTTAACAACTACTGGTGATCTAAACCAACCATATTCACCTTCTGTACCATCAAATATTACATTACATTTTGGTTTATGTGGATCAGTATTATTTACTTCAAATACTACTTTAGGTTTTGTAGATACATTACCTGCTCTATCTTCTGTCCAAACATAGTATTTACCTATTTCTAGTTTTTTAGTTATTTTATCGTAACCTGTTGCATTATAGCGATTTGATGCATTCCTATCGGCTGCGTTATCTGTTGTTGTTATATAGAAGTATCTTGGTCCACTACCTTTGCCATCATCAGTTTTAACTGTTATTTTTTTATCGGTTGTAGTCCATTCACTATTTGTATCAACAATAGCTGTTGCTTCTTCTTTATCGATTCTAATTGTATAAGCTCTACTCTTAGTTGATTCACCTGCTATATTATAAGTTACTACTATTTTAGTATTTAAAATCAAGTTAGCATCAATATGGAAGACATTGTAATAGTTACCTGCCTCCTCTTCCTTGACATAAGCATTACCTGTATATTTTTGTTTACCAGATTTTTGCTTTGTTACAGTATTTCCTTCAAAGTCATAAGAGATACTTGTAGCTCTTGAGTCGTATGAACTACTTGATACAATAATCATTACATTTTGATTTGTCCAAGCAGCTATAGAACTGCTACCAGTTACTGGTTTGTTCTTGGCATCAACAACTTTAATACTTATATTAGTATCAACTAATGATTGTGTAGCTAAAGTACAATTTTGAGCAGTATCATTAACTACTGCTATATATTCTCCATCTTTTAAAGTGATATCAACTGTATTACAAATCATATTTTCACCAGTTACAGGATTCTCTATTAAACCTATTTTACCCACTTCGTTTTCGTCTGCAGTTAAATAACCTTCTACTACTAAAGTATTAACAGAAAGAATTGTTTTATTAGAAATATTATTTTCTTTAGCCCATTTTAAAGCAGAAGTTCTTATTTGTTCTTTTTTAGATTCAAGAGTCTTTTGTTTAGCTGATTCATTAACATTAGTATAGGTTCCAACACCAATAACTGCTAGTAATGCAATTAAGACAATAACTGCTAACATTTCAACTAATGTAAAACCTTTTCTATTCATAGTATCACCAACACACTTCTCTACTATGTAAATTATAACATAAAAAAAGGAATATAGAATATTCCTTTTTTAACTATAACATGTATCACATGATTTTGTTCTTGTGTAGATAGCGCAAGTACAAGAATATGTACCAGTACTAGTTATTGTTCCTTTAGAACAAGATTCTCTCTTCGTCAATTCTCCTGTATAATTATATGAATTACAAGAAGTATCTCCAGATGGACTATCCCACCATGTAGGTCCACTCCAATCACTATAACTACAATTACAGCTTTCTGTTGAAACACTTACACTACAACTATTTGAGTTACCAACATTATCAGTAACTGAATATGTTGCCCCTGATTTTAAACCAGAGAACGTTGTTGTTCCACCATTACATGATCCTACACCACTATGTGAATCTGAACATGAAATAGTACCACTTACGCCACCAGTTCCAGTTGATGTTTTGGTTGTTGAACAACTTGGATTTGTCTTATCTATATAAACATTAACAGTACAATTTCTTTTGTTTCCAACATTATCTTTAATTTGGATTGAACTTGTTCTTGTTGTACTTGACCAAGTATTTGAGTATGAAGCTTGTGTACAACCACTTTGGGCATCTGAGCAAGCTACCGAAATGGTTCTATTATCTTTTGTCCATGATGTACTGTCGCCGGATGCTGCACCACATACTGGTTTTCTATTATCAATATAAACACTAATAGGGCAATCTCTTTTATTTCCAGCTTTATCTTCTATCCTTATTGTACTATCTTGTACTGTTTGAGTAGAAGTAAATACTTTAGTATATTCATCTTGAGTACAACCACTTTGATTAGTTGTTCCTTCATCATCGCTACAACCGATAGTTACAGTATAACCGCCTTTTGTCCAGTTTGTTTTACTGTTACTTGAACCACATACTGGTGGTGTGTTGTCTAAATAGAATGGACCATATGATTGCAGTGTACCACCAGTTCCATTTATACCTGTAGCAACATTACCTGCTATGTCTTTTACTTGAGAAACATCAACCCATAGATAATAAATTCCTGTATCAGTATGTCTGTTACCTACTGAAAAATTAAGTTTTGGACCTTTGGAAGGATTATTGTAAGTAACTTGACTCCAATCTGATGGTGAAGTCCCTTCAAGAGCAAAACGATATTTAAAATTTGTTACCCTAGGCATTTGACTTAACGTGTCTTCAATAGTAACACCTACTCTTTGTTCACGAACATAACCACTATTAGATGTTGGTGCTACTCTTACTGTTGGTGGTGTCATATCTATCTTTAAATTTCTACTCTTAGAGTCACCATTTCCTGCTATTGATCTAACATGGCAATAGTAATTAACACCAGCTCTTGTTGTTTCTGTAGTTCTTGTTGGACCAATAGCTATGTTAGTTGTATTATATGGAGCATAAGCAGAATATTCTGGTGTTGTTGAATCACTAGCACCAATATTAACACCACTGATACCAGCAGGTTCAACATTACTTGCTTTAACTACTACTGGTGTTCTAAACCAACCGTCTTCTCCTTCTGTACCAGTAAATATTACATTACATTTTGGTTGATGAGGATCAGTATTATTTACTTCAAATACTACTTTAGGTTTTGTAGATACATTACCTGCTCTATCTTCTGTCCAAACATAGTATTTACCTATTTCTAGTTTTTTAGTTATTTTATCGAAACCAGTAGCATTATATCTATTAGCTGTACTCATTTCAGAGGCACTATCTGTTTTAGTTATATAGAAATATCTTGGACCACTACCTTTACCATCATCTGTTTTAACTGTTACTTTTTTATCTGTTGTTGTCCATTCATTATCTGTTTCAACAATGGCGGTAGCTTCTTCTTTATCGATTCTTATTGTATAAGCTCTACTCTTACTATTTTCACCTGCTATATTATAAGTTACTACTATTTTAGTATTTAAGATTAAGTTAGCATTAACATGGAAGACATTGTAATAGTTATTTGCAGATGGTTCACTTATGTAAGAATTTCCTGTATATTTTTGTTTACCAGATTTTTGTTTAGTAACTGTATTACCTTCAAAATCATATGAAATGCTTGTAGCTCTAGAATCGTAAGCACTACTTGATACAATTATCATTACATTTTGATTAGTCCAAGCAGATATAGAATTAGAACCTGTTTTATTTATATTACTTTCATCAACAACTTTAATACTTATATTAGTATCTACTAAAGATTGAGTGGCTAAAGTACAATTTTGAGCAGTATCATTTACTACTGCTATATATTCTCCATCTTTAAATGAAATATCAACAGTGTTACAGATCATGTTTTCCCCAGTAACAGGATTTGTAATAACACCTATTTTACCTACTTCGTTTTCTTCAGCTGTGAGGTAACCTTCAACAACAAGTGCATTAACAGAGATAATCGTTTTATTGGAAATATTGTTTTCTTTCGCCCACTTAATGGCAGAAGTTCTTATTTGTTCTTTTTTTGATTCTAATGTTTTCTCTTTCGCTGATTCATTAACGTTTGTGTATGTGGCAACACCGATAACTGCAAGTATTGCAATTAATACTATAACGGCCATCATTTCAACTAAAGTAAAGCCATTACGTTTCATGTTACCACCATACCTTTCTACTATGAAAATTATAGCATAAAAAAAGCAATATTAATTGCTTTTATTATGCTTTATAAAATTATAAGCATCACGGCACATATCTTCGATGTCATGTGTTGCTTTCCAACCTAATTCTTTTTCAGCTTTAGATGGGTCAGCGTAACATGTTGCAATATCACCTGGTCTTCTTTCAACTATTTTATAATTAATTTTTATATTATTTACTTTTTCAAAATTATTAATTAAATCTAAAACACTATAACCATGTCCTGTACCCAAATTATAAATATTTGTTCCTTTAGTATTAATTGCTTTATCTAAAGCACAGATATGTCCTTTAGCTAAATCTACAACATGGATATAATCTCTTACACCTGTACCATCAGGTGTGTCATAATCATCTCCAAAGACACTTAGAATTGGTAGTTCACCTGTTGCTACTTTAATGATATATGGCATTAAGTTATTTGGTATACCATTAGGGTTTTCACCAATTAAACCACTTTCATGAGCACCAATAGGATTAAAGTATCTTAGTAGTACTACTGAGAAGTCTGGATCAGAGACACAGACATCACTTAATATTCTTTCAATAAAGTATTTAGTAGTACCATAAGGATTAGTAGTTCCACCTACTGGTAAATCTTCTGTAATTGGTAATACTTCAGGATCACCATAAACAGTAGCACTACTACTAAATACGATATTCTTACAATTAAATTCATTCATTACTTCTACTAATGATAAAGTACTTATTAAATTATTTTCATAATACATAATTGGTTTAGAAACAGATTCACCTACTGCTTTTAAACCAGCGAAATGTAAGACAGCTTCAATATTCTTATTCTCTTTAAATACTCGCCTTAATGCTTCTTTATCACAAACATCATTTTCATAGAATTTAACTTTCTTACCAGTAATAGATTCTATTTTGTCTACAACATCTTTTTTACTATTAACTAGATTATCAATAATGATTACTTCGTAACCATTATTTAATAATTCTACACAGGTATGACTACCTATGTAACCTGTTCCTCCTGTAACTAATACTTTCATTTAAATCACTCCTTTATTTGACCTACAGATACAATATCAGGTATATAATCTGAAGATACATTATTTAATACTAAAGTATATTTAATAGATTTAGAATTACTGTTAATAACATCACTATTAGTTGCATTAATAATTCTTGAATTATAATTGTGATCTACTTTAGCATTATTTAAACTGACATAATCACCTTGTTCATAAGATATTTGGAAACGATAGTTATAAATATTATAATTACTATTATTATTTAAATAGATGGCATATGTTACTTGTTTTTTATTAATGTTTTCAATAGATATTTCTGGAGTTAGTTCTTGGTCTAAAGGACCTAGAGATAACTTAGCATTACCTTTTTCTACTAGTGTAGATTTTTCAGTACTACAAGATGTTATTACAAGAACTTTTAATAGTTTATGTAATTCTCCTGATTTAAATGCTAAAGTAGCATCTATATTAATTGAAGAATTAGGTTTAATACTCATTACTTGATTTTGATTCTTAATAAATACATGATTATTTTGTACTGTATAAGATACTTGTTCTAACTTATCTATTGATATCTTTGATGAAGGTATTTTAAATTGCCAAGAAGTATATTCTTGTTCTGAGTTATTAGTTAAAGTAATAGAGACATCTTGTGTTAAGATATTACCTTTTCTTTTAGGGGGACTCAATGGTGTATATTCAATATTAATATTACAATAACTATTATAATCTTTATCTTCTTCGGGTTTTTCTATTACTCTTTCATCAGCTAGTTCTTTTTCATTATGGGGATTAGTATCTCCTTTAATTAAAGAATAAATGTATGTTGAAAAAACCAATATAAAAATGGCAATAATTAAGATAATAAAAGTAGTATTTTTATTTGGTTTTCTTCTTTTCATAAATAAGCCTTTCTATTAGTTTGATTATAACATGAAAAAAAAGATTATTTGAAATAATCTTTTTTATTCTCATGGCGTCCCTGGGCAGATTCGAACTGCCGACCCCCCGCTTAGGAGGCGGATGCTCTATCCAACTGAGCTACAAGGACATAATCTTTAAGACTTACTTATTATATGCTAGTCTTAAAGCTTTTTCAATATTTTATGTCTATAGTTAAAACACATTAAAGTGCCTAAAAAAGCGCCCATAGAATCTATTAAGACATCTATTATAGAACCATATCTACCTGGTACAAATAACTGATGTATTTCATCTGTTAAAGCATAGAAAATAGCTAATAATATAACTAATAAAAATAGATATTTATCTTTGGGATAGAATTCTATTAAGAATAGATAGATCAATATTGCTAATATAAAGTACTCTATCATATGAGCTAGTTTTCTTACAGTAAGAGAAAACTTTTCAATAAATACTTCTTTTTCTGTATTAGATAAAGTATGATGATGAATTGTTTCAGCTATCTTAATAACTACACGGTTACTAATGCTAGCTGATTCATCTCCTGCTTGAGCAGAAAAATAAAATATAACAAACATCCATAGAACAATTAATATTAATTTAATAACTGCTTTGTTACTCATTTATATCTTCCAATCTTAGTAAAATGAATCGTTTAGCGATTCATTTTTCTTCTCATAATTAAACTTGTTACACCACCAATTAAACCACCAATGACACCCCAAACAATAATTCTTTCTATCGGTTCTAATAAAGGTGGTTTAACTTCATATTCTTCTTTATATTCATATTTAATAGTATCTATTATATGTTCTAGATTCTTTTTATCAGTATCATTAAATTCAGTACCTTTTTGACATTTAATAGTATAAGTTTTACCATTAATAACAGTATTATAATCAATTATATAAACAAACTTATCTTCATAATAAATAGCTATATAAGTATATTTATTATTAGAATATATATAACTGTCTAAGACGTTATAATCTTTATAGTCATCAACAGTTTCTTTTAAAATTTTATTAACTCTTCTTTTAGAATAATTATGAAGATTATATCTAGAATTAGCTTCACTAATACCAACAATTAATTCAATGTTTTCAGCAGGATTAACAGAATCAAAGATATTAGCATCTAGATAAACATTTTTATTATTAAATAAATCTTTTAAAGTATCAATATTAATCTTTTGTTCTTCGATAGCTGGATTACCATCTATATTATCTTTAGTGAAAACAATCCAGTCAGAATCATCTAAAGTAATAGTTAAATCTTCAAATGTATAGCTTTCAGCTAATACACTAAATGGTATTAGTAATAATAAAAATAATAATAACTTTTTCATATCATCACCTAGGTTAATTATAGCACAAGAAAAAAGAAAAGCATTAATTGCTTTTCTTATTTCTTATTCTTTAATTGTTCATTAATTTCATGAAGATTCTTTAGAACGAATGCTTTATTTTCAAGTAATGGAACTACTAAGAAAATTGAAACAACAAATAATGCTGCATTAATAAGTCCACCAAAAGCATTATCATTAGCTATACCATAACCAAAGAAGATTACTGCTGCTACTAAAGCACCTATTACATAATAACCTGCTAGATCAAATAATGTTTTATAGTTATCTACAGAACCATTTTCTTTTTCTAATTTTTCTTTACTCATATTATTAACTCCTTTTCTTAATAAAATTATAACATAAATAAAAAAGCAGTTAACTGCTTTTTAGAAACTTTCACCTTTGTTGATGGCATCTCCATATAAATATAAAATAGCTGCAAAAATTATATTTTCACCAAAGGCAGTATAGATTATTATATTATAGTATAACAATAATTCTTCTAGTCCACGATTAGAAATAATTTGACATATAATTAGAACTATAGAAAGAACTACCATAATAAAGGAATATAAACTATAAAACATTTCTTTATCATCCCTTATTGACATATGTATCTTTCGTTGAATATAGGCGATACCAGCTAGAGCTAAAGAACCGATGGTATCAGTAATAGGAAAATCACTTACCGTGAAAGGAAGCGATAAACTGGAAAATACTCTAAGAAGACTAATAATAAATACACCAGTATATATATAATAGAAAAGTTTATTGGTTGTTTTCATAGACGAAGATTCTGAAATCATTAATTTTATTAAATAAATAAAAGTAAAAAATGTTCCACTTACAAACATCATAATAATTGCTTCTGTTTGGGCATCTGTTTGTTCAGGCACAGTTTGACTTAAAATTATCTGTGCTATTAATTCTACAAGTGCTAATACCATATATAATACAGATAATATATTTATCTTTAATCTTCTACTCATAACATCTTATCCTCTCTAAAATATTATAACATAATAAAAAAGCAGTTAACTGCTTTTTTATCTGGTTTAGCAAGAAATACTTTTAAGATTATGAATAAAGGTTCCTTGAGGTTTGTTGATGATTTCGAATTCAACTAAATCATTTTCTTTGATCTTGTTTTTTTCATCGTTTTCAATATGAACAAAGATATCTTCATCATTTAGTGATTCAATAAATCCATAACCTTTTTCCTTACTCCACCATTTCACTCTACCTTTCATCATACGTTTACCTCTCTACCATAACTATATTATAACATACAATTGTTCGTGTGTAAATATTAAAAATAAGAAATATTTCTATTCCTTATTTGTCAAACGGATTATAATCTTTTTGGAATTCACCATGAACACCAATATTATTTGTTTTAGCTATGAATGCTTTAGTATCTAAGAATGGAAGATTACGTTCTAAACGTAATTGTTCATATTTAGATAAAATTGTCATAGTAATAAATGTTGTTGAATCATCGTAGCCACCTTTGGCTTCCCAATATGTTACATCTCTATTTAATTTGTTTTTAATAAAATCAATTATCTTTGTTGGTTTATCTTTAGTGAATATAAATGCTTCTGAACAAACATTTTGTTCATGAGTATGATCAATTGTTATATTAGCTATTACAGAATAGATAATAGAATAAATCATGATACTTAAACCATTTAATAAACCACAGACACCATAAACAAAGACATTAAAGATAATACCTATCTTACCAATAGATAAGTTACGGTTTTTAGCAGTTACTAAAGTTCCAATTATTTCTGTTCCTCCACCGGAAGCTCCAGCTGATAAATGAAGACCTACACCGTAACCACTAATAATAGCACCTATTAAAATAGTTGCTAACTCATTATCTACTAATGGTTTATCAGGGATTGGTATAACTGATAAAAATAGTGTTTGTAACATAATTATTAACAATGATCTTGCTAAGAAACCTTTACTAACATGTTTAAATGCTAAGATAAATAAAGGTATATTTAAGATAAAGTTAATAATACCAGAAATATCAAATGGTGGATCAACATGGAATACTTTAATAATTAAAGTTCTAATTAACTGAGCAGTACCTAAGATACCACCATTGTATAAATTATTAGGAACAATAAATAAATTTAAAGCTAGACAAAATAAGAAGACACCACTTATTGCTTTAACTACTTCATACTTATTCCATTTAAATACTTTCTTTAAATATTTAATCATATGTAACATCTCTCTTTACAATAAAAAAGCAAAAGATAATCATATCTTTTGTTATTCGTCACTATCATCTTTACCAGTTAGTAATAGTAAGGCGATAACTACAAAAACAGCTACCAATATAATAATAGGTATAATATAACTCGCCATATAATTCACCTTCAATATAATAATAACATATTAAAAAAAATAAACAATAAAAAGATGGCTAGTCACAGCCATCTTTTCTTTTGAACTATAATATAATAAATAGTGCACCGTATTATATTACTTAGATCACGTGATTTGACAGACTCACTATCCCACTTGCGTTCAAGGAATTAAGGTAGGGACAAAAACATAGAACTAAGACTATCACTATCGTGCCAGTGTTGCAACATTAACAATAAATCGTTAGAAGGCAAGATAGCAACAGATAAGCTTAAATAGAACTATGCTAAGTGATCAACCTTCAGCAAAGGCCATCCAAGATGGACGATTGCCGTTTTGTTATAGATGTCTTTATCACAACTATAACAAGAAGAAATGTTAATAACCTATTGAAATTATTAACATATTAGATAGAACTACCGGTTAAATAGAACTATCTAGATGATAGGAAGTAGAAACTACTTCTATCATCAATTTAACTATAATATTATTTTTATTAAATGTAAATATAGAAAATTTAAAAAATGTAAAACTTTATAATAGTTTTACATTTTTTAAATTATAACCAAGAATCTCCTTTGATTGGTTTGAATTTAAACCTTTGACTAGGTCTAAAACCATTCTTAGAATCTGTTACCCCGACTTTTTCACAATACTTGATTATTTTCTTTCTAAAGTTAGATTTATCGACAGAACAATCTTTAATTAGTTCATAGACAATTCTGACATCTTCTAAAGTAAAAGTATTACCCATAAACTTAAAGATAATATCTGTATTATCTACACTACTTCTTATACGTTTATAACTAATTAATAAATCTAATAAGATTCTTCTAATACTCTGATCTTTAGTTTTAATATCATGAACATATTCAATATTATTATATTCTTCTTTTTCAATAGTTTTATATTCATATACTTGATTATCTAAAGATATTAAATGATTATCCTTTACAGAGAAATCAACTAACTTATAATCTTTTTTAAGTTTACTAACATTTTCAATGTTAGTAACACCTAAATAGATAATATCAATACTATCTTCATAATCCATTGTAAATACTTGTTCTAAGTGAAAGATATTAGATCCAATAATACTAGAAAGATTCTTTCTAACTTCTTTCTTTAAACCATTACCATCTACAGTAATAGATGGTAATGAGTTATTACTATCTAGTAATACTTTAATTCTTTTAATATCATTTCTTCTAATGTTATTATTTTTTTCACTATCTAGAACAAATAAACAACTAACTAGATTTATTTTCATAAGCAATTATCTCCTTACTAATAGTTTCTGATACTTCGATAAGAAATCTAGATAAAGATTCTAAATCTAAATATACTGGTGTTCCTTCTTTCTTAGCTTTTAAACAATTCTTTACATATACTAATTTATCTTCTAAGATTTTATCTTCAAAGTTATTTAAGATAGAATCTAGATGTTCTACATCTAGATTAAATCTTTTAACTAAATCATCATTTAGATAATCATAATCTTTATATATTTCTCCGGTATCAAAGATATTCTTATCTGGTGTTATTTTCATTATATAATCTTCTAGAAAGTGTTTATCTAATAATAAATGAACTAAATAACCCAAATATAAATCATTATTAATATCATTATTACTTAAGAATTTATCTATATCAGGTATAAGTAAGACTCCTCTAGCTATACGGGAGTGACTATCTTCTGAAATAATGATATCTGGTAATAGATTACCTTTATAATAATCATCACTATTAATATTTAATCTTTTACCTACTTCTTTAGCTACTATCATGTGAGAACTTATATTTGGCATTATAGATCTTTCCTTTCTAAAGAATCAATTAATTCTTTAACTTTATTAGTTTGTTCTTCTATAGTTAGATTAGTACAATCAACCATATATAAATGATTATATAACATATTATTGTGTTCTAGGTATAAATATGTTTCTAAATATAGGAGATTATATAAATATGTATATTTATCATATTCATCTATTACACTTCTTAAGTTTATTCTTCTTTCTAATTCTTTTTTATCATTATTAATTAAAAAGATAATATTGTTATTAGTATTTTTTAAATACTTAGATAATTTATTAGATCTAGTGATTAAAGAAATATGAAAGTCCATTAACTTACATATTTCTTTATCACGATCTATTAGATTATATTCTTTTAAATTATTAATGACACTAGTTTTACCTACAGCATCTGTTCCTTCTAATACTATCATATTATAGTTCCTTTAAATTATTGATATAATCAATAATCTCTTCTTCATCTTCGATGAATTTAACTTCGATATTCTTATTTAATTCTTTACAAGTTAAGATTGGGAACCAATATTCTCCTTGAATCTTATAACTTGTTACTTTAGGATCACAGAAGATTACTATTTTCTTTTGTTTAAATGCTGCATAGATTAATTCAGTAACAGATGCTATAGCTGAATATTTAGTTAAGTTAACTACTACTAAATCACATCTATCGATTTGATTTAGTTCTTCACTAACTACATTTTCACATACTGATTTATTCTTATGTGGTTTTTCGTAATAGAAACCACCAACATACATTACATTCTTATTATTCTTTATTACTACACCATCAGAAGCATAGACAGTAGAAGGTATATCTCCTACTATTTTACTTCTTACATCATCTTTTAACATTTCTAATACATTATCTTCATTAATGAATTCATGTCTTACTTTATAAGTTCCTGAGTAGAATAATTTAATCATATTAATTACCTTCTTTCATTAGTTTATTCCAGTTAACGAATGATGCTACTGCCATAAATGTCCAGATAACATTTAAAGCAAATAAGTATAAGGCTTGATCTGGTAAGATGAAATATTCTATTGCATAGAAGATGTCATTTACAAACCAGATGATCCAAGTGTCTATTCTTTTTTTCATCATATAGTAAGTAGCTACTAAACTAGATGTTGTTGTAAATGCATCAAGTAATGGTAATGGGTCATCAGTATTCTTTAGAACAGTACTTATTAGGATTGTTCCTAAAGCTATTACTAGAGAATAGATTATTCTTTCTTTAGTAGAAGCTACTGTTATTTTATTTGTCTTTTTAGTACTGTTCCAAAGAATGTAACCAACGATACCCATTACTAAGTAGATACTGTTATTAGCTATATCACCATATAGATGATTAAATAATGAAAACACTATCAAGAATAACATTTGTAGGATGTAGAAGATCCAATTACTTCTTTTGTTTAGCATTACTAGTAATCCTTGGATAAGTCCTAATACTGTTGCTCCCATTTCTATTACCATATCTATCACTCCCTCCAGACATATAGTATAATATACCATATGTTATAGTTTGTCAATAGTTTTATGGTAATTTTTACCATAAGTTATAAAAATAAATAAAAAGCACTATCTTCTGATAGTGTTTCTTTGTATTTTTTCATCATTAAATGCATCGTTAAATGCCCTACCCCTTGGGTGGTATGTACTTATGATAGATAATACTAATCCTTCGAATGGTCTATTGTATGTTATAGAGTTTCTATAAGCTTCATTATTTGTTGTTACATAATACTCTTTAGCTACATTAACATCATTAATATACTCTCTTACTAGGGTTTTAATATTAATACTAGGTTCATTTAATCTATTTAACCACTTTATTAAGAGTTCTAAGCCAACATTGCCATATGAACGGATAAAGTCATCAAGTCTTTGCTTTTCATCGTCTACAGGGCCATTAAGGGGTCTTACGAAGATGCCTTTAAATTTATCATGTTCTGCTAGTTTAGTATCTATTTCATCTTTATGTTCAAGATATAAACGATCTATTAAAGCTTCTAGCTTTAATAAAGCTTTTAAGTCTTCTCTACACTTTCTTGCATGGTCATTGGCTATCTTAGTTCCATTAGTGATATAACCATCACCTTTTTTCATAATTTGATTATTAGTAAATGTTATTTCATGGTTTTCTTCATCATATCTAAAGTCACTTCTATTAGCAAAACCATAAGCAGTTACTTCCCAACGAGAACTAGAACATATTCTATCTCTTAACATTTCCCTAGAATGAAAATACTTATTATAAGATCTATCGCCAGTAATAGATACTATAGATTCACAGATAACTCTTTCTTGTTCTTTCTTAAATTTATTAACTACTTTATCTTTTAATAATTCTTCTGTACTCATGCAAAACCCTCACTTTAATGATATCTATAATAACAATAGAATTATTTAAAAGCAATAAAAAAGAACAGTTTATACTGTTCTTTTATATTGTTCTTCTAATGATTGTTTATATTTACTACTAAAGTAAGTACCTTTAGTTGAATATGTTTCTAGTAATCTCAATAATACAAAGTCTAAATCCATATGAGAAGCTTTAGCAGCTTGGTAAGCTTTATTATCTGGTGTATCTAGATATAACTTAGCACTAGATATATCTGATTTAAATTCTATTAATAATGTTTCTAAATCAATATCTTGGTTTAATCTATTTAACCATTTAATTAATAGTTTTTTACCTATTTCACCATAGTTACGTAAATACATATTAGTATAGCCTTCAGCAACTGAAGTTTTATCTTCTAAAGTTTTATTATCTACTTGGAAACCTATTCTACGTCTTCTTGGTGGTTCTGGGTATCTTGCTTGATATCTATCTATTATTTCTTCTACTTTACTTAAAGCAGTGAAATCACCGATATGTTTTTCTAGATATTCAAAAGATACTTGACTATCTGGTACATATTTACCACCCATTTTAACTATATAATGTCTATCATATGTTATTTCTTTAGTTTTTTCGTCAAAACCAAAGTTAGATCTAGTTACAAAACCATCACTAATTAATTCCCATTTAGAATTTGAAGATGCAATTCTTCTTAATTCTTCTCTTTGTGTAAATACATCTTGAATAGATGCATCGCCAGGGAATTCTTTAGTATAGCCATTAACAATATTAGTATAAATATATCTTTCTTTTAATCTTTCAACGTTAGCTTCTTCTTTTTCCATTATTAATTCTTCAATTAATTTCATACAAAACCCTCACTTATAGTTATTTATATTAACATAAATATTAATAAAAGCAATAAAAAAGATTTGGTTATCTACCAAATCTTTTTATATTATTTGCTTTAGCGTATTCATTTATTACTTCTTCGATACCGTAATTTGTTGGTCCATGGTATGTTGTACCATCTTCATCAACATTACGATACCAGCATTCAAATACACCATGTTCTACTTCTTTTAAGTATAAACCATTAGTAATCATTCTAAATGTTGCTACTCTATGCATTAAATCTATTTTAGATTCTTCAGGTAAATCTGAATTACTAATAGCACTAATTAATTCTTTAAATAATATTCTCATATTTATTCCCCTTTTTTACTTCATAGAGACATAGAAAAAGACCTCTATGAATTATATTCATAGAAGTCTTACAAATACTATATGTATCTATATATCCCATTATAGTGTTGTTGAAATATATATTGAGTTACTCCCCTCTAAGTAATTACATTATACCATAAAATGGGGTTTTTCTCAAATTCAGATACTCTATTGTAATGTTATTTGGCTTGGTTCTGGATTTAATTTTCTTTCCATTTCTTCTCTTTTCTTAGATACAACATCTAAGATATATTGAGCTCTTGGCGTAAATGTAGCTGCCCATCTAAATAGTTCATCTACATAATCACTAGTTATACTACCAATGAATTGATCATTATAATTATCTAATGGTTCAGTATAAGAAGTCTCTACTAAATAATTTAATAGATTTAATAAACGTTTAATACCTTCTTTACCAAACTTAGATTCAAATTGTTGTGATGCAATTTCAATGTATTTACATTTAGATTCAGTAGTATCTCTATATTTCTTAGAAGTTAATTCTTCGAAATAACTCATTAACTCTCCATATTTTCTTAAATATGGATTTAATAGTTTATCTCTTTTTTGTTCTAACTTTAATAATCTATCCAATAGTTCTCTATGTTTAGATACAAATTCTTTTTCAGGATCTGTGTATAAGTCACTTATTTTATAACCTGTTCTTGTTCTAATAACTTTATTAAGATCAAATGTTATTTCATCATGTTCTTCATCATATTGATAATTAGATTTAAAAGTAAAACCTGATGGTGTATAGATCCATCCAGTTGTATCTTCTATACCCATACTAATTCTATTAATTAAAGTATTAATTCTTTTTAATCTAAGTTTATTAACTGGATCTAACTTTCTAGATATCATTGTACATTCACTATATCTTTTTGCTTTTTCTTCTTTTACTTGTTTGTTTAGTTCGATTACTCTTGTTGATACTAACATATTTTAAAACCACCCTTGATAGTTATTTATTCTATATAATTGAAAAGATTAAGTCAATAAAAAAGAAATAACTAATTGTTATTTCTTTTTGTGATCATAATTCTTTTCAAGTTTTTTAATTACTAATGTTCTGTTCATAGTTACTAATGAGTTATCAGGTATTTCTTCTTTAACAACAGTACCTGCACCAATAACACAGTTTTTACCTATTTTACTTCCTTTAAGAATCATACAGTTAGCACCAATCCATGTGTTATCACCAATTGTTATTGGTTCAGTACGATATTCACCATGAACTTGACCATGCTCGTTGAACATGTGGTTGTTATCGTAGATGATAACGTTAGGTCCGAATGATACATCATCACCTATTTTAACTTCACAGAAAGCATTACATCCGAAGTTATCGTTAGCGAAGAAGTTTTCACCTAAGATGATATGGCCACCTTTTTTAGCAGATATCTTAGAATTCTTACCAACAATAGCAAATCCTTTTACTTCGACGTAAGATCCTTCTCCATCTATTACTACACATTTCTTATTATTAAAGAATGTATTTCTTAATCCTTTTATTTTTAATTTTTTACCATATTTTATTTTGAAATATACATTGATTAGAAAGTTCTTAATGTTACTTAATACTTGTTCCATTATATATCCCTTTCCTTCCCATAAACATTATAGCAAAAAAAGAGAGTAAGATAAAATCTTACTCGCTTTTATTTTATTAATCTTTTTAAGTGTTTCTAAATATTTCTTTTGTTGTTTTTATATCAAATAATCTTTTCGATATTCATTCCAGGATCTTTTCCGTTTACCACGATGCTATTGTAATATTCTGTCCATCTTTCTTGATTGTTTTTTAAATATTTCATTATTATCTTTTTGTCTTTTTTACTATGGAATATATCATCATCCATGATTTCCAATGTTTTCAGATTAATTCTTGTTTCTTCAAATCCGCCATATTCAACGTGCACATGCGGCAAGTTCTTATGAATCGATTCATTACTATGAATATATATTCTATATCCTCTATATACTAATCCAGTACCTCCAATAGGAAGTATTGGATATATTAATACTATGTTATCTAAATTACAACAATTTAGTAAATCAACTAAATATTTATTCAAATCATAAAAAGATATTTTGTCATTATAAATATTGTCTACAACTACAAAATCTATAATATTTTCTTCCTTTGGATAAAATTTGTTCCTTAATTCCAAATATAATTCTTTTGTTTTTGTTTTATTATTATATTTAAAAGCATTAACAATTAAATCCTTAGTATTAATATCATTAACATTATCATAGAATAAGTATCTTAATGTTTTCATTTATATCATCCCTTTTAACGCTTAATTATAACTGTAAGTTCGGAATAAAAATTTTATATTTTTTCAATGTTTTTCAAATATTCAGATGATCTATAACTTATTCTACCTTCCCTTGCTAATCTAGTGTATAAAAATGACAATGGTATGTTGTTTTCTAAAGCAATTCGATCTTTATCATAATATTTGTTTAAAATTTCTTTATATATTTTTTCATCTATCATTTCGTTTAATGCAAGTGCGTTCATTTCGTCTTCCGTATCATCTTCGTCGATGATAGTTTTGTTTTTTAATTTATTATAATCTCTTTTTAAATGCATCAATTCATGATATAAAGTGAAGTAAAATGATGATTTTTCTTTAAAATACTTTGTCATATAAATGACTGGTGTGTTTATAGATACTTTAATACAACCTCTTACTTTAGTTCCTGGTAAAGCATCTTCAATATATAAAATTATGCCATATTTATGAAATAACTTAATTAACGATTCCTCATTATACTTTTTCATTCTTTCATTTTTTAATTCATTTAATAAATCATTAAGTTTAGAAGAATCATAATCTCCAATCTCTATTCCCTTAGTTTTTAAATCACAATGTCTAATCCATAAATAAATTTTTAAATTATTTGCTTTAGCATCTACTTTTTTAAATAAATATCTTTTTTCTAAATAAGTATCAATTGAACTAGTATCTTTAACTCCAAGATATTCAACCAAGTCCAAATAGTTTTGGACGAACGATGTTGAATGCTTTAGGTTTAACCAATTCTTCTTATTTAAATCTTTAATATAATATGAATTTAGCATATTATTAATCTCTTTTTCGTTTTTATATTTATTTATTAACATATCATATGTTTCTTTTCTTTTTTCAGCAAATGCTATTAGATTAATATCTATATCAGTTAATAAGCTAATTAATATCATTAACTCTTGTGAAATTTTGGTTTTACCATTAATAATTTCATTCATATGTTTTTGTGTTATTCCTAGGCGATCAGCGAAATCACTTTGGGATATTCTATGATATTCCAAATAGTCTCTTAACATGCTTCCAAATCCGTTCATAGCATCACCCTTCTCCATAGTGTGTATCATCTATATCTTCAAATATTATTTCCTCTATTTCCATATCATTATATGGATAATTACCAACAGGTTTCATTAATAGCCTAAGTTTACTATTTAGTCTAGCTGTATAATATTCTTTTAAGGCGCCTTTTTTCTTTTCAATACGATAGATGACCTTATATTCACTAAGTAATAATCTATGTAAATTTTCACTGCTTAAAATAACGTTTATTATATTTTCTAAACGTTCTAATTCTTGTGATTTATTCTTTAAGACTTTGCTTTTAGATTTTTTATATTTTGATGTTTCAATGATGTTCATAGATTATTCCTTTCTTACTTTATATTATAACCCGTCAGGTTATAATATGCAACAAAAAAAGAACCACTAGGTTCATTTCTTGTTTTAGCTGATACACTTTGTATTTATGAACTACTTAAAATCTAGATAATATTGATTTTTTAAACTATTAATTCTATATGTCCCTATCATAGTTCCTTTTCCCAATTGATTATCTAACATTTTTATAAAGTTCTTTCTTATTGTTGATTCTTTATCAACATATTCAAATGCGTTACAAATTGTGTGAGCGACACCCCATATTTCTTCCGTAAGTTCTCCGCCAACATCCGGGAAATAGAAATTGTTGCTTTTTAACCTTTTTATACTATCAGTTGGGATGTTCTTTAATAGTGAATCATTTTGAATTATTTCGTATATTTTCTTAATACTAGAAGATTTATATATATCTTTACCAATTTCTTCCTCTAACTGACTAGAATACTCATCTATGAATTTTTTTGTTATTTTTTTGTTAATGACATCGTTATATTTTTTAAAAAAATTACTTTGATACGCTTCAGGCATAACTTTTATATAATCATAGATTTCTTTCTTACAAACATCTATGTTATCTATATATAAATCTATAGCTTTTTCAACATCTTTGTTTGAATAATAGTTATTTAAGCCTATCAACGATAAATAATAATCTATTTTCGACAATTCCTTTTCTAAAGAGTTAATGTCAAAATTCTCATTATATTTTTTCATTACTTCTGTTTTAAATTTATTTGCTCGTTCAATTAATTCTTCTTTTGAGCAATAAAACAAATCTTTTTCTGATTCTACAATTTGTTTTGATCTATAACTCAATTCTATTAATTGACAATCTATTTTATCATTTGATTGATAGTAATTATATATTAATATAGATAAGGCCCCTAGTTCTTGCTTATCCTCTTCTTTCTGCCAATATTTTGTTACTAATATTTCACTTATTCTTTTAGCATCAAATTCGTTAGCGTTTTCATTTAATTCCTTCATTAGATATAAAGTACATTTTATAATTTTGTTAAGTTGATTATCACTTAAATCTTCGACATTGATATTATTAAATAATTGACTCAAAAATTTAATTGATTTTATTAATGTTCTTAAGTTTTGACTATTAGAGTTTAGGTATTCTTTTTCTATTTGGTTCCTAATCTTTTTTTCTTTTATTTCTTTAGATATGTTCTTTACTGCCTCTGGTGTAAATTCGTTGACATAATAAATTCTTTCAATTACCTTTTCTTTAAAGTTGTCATATTCTTCTTTTTCTTTTATTTCTGACTCATTTGCTATTACTATTATATTTAATTTTTTTATTTGATTTAGTTCTTCAATAATTCCCAAAAGATTATTCATCTCTATTTTTTTGTTTATTCTTTCTAAATCATCTATTATTAAAACCGCTTTGTCTTTTTTAGATATTTTTTTCTCTATTTTTTCTTTTAAATTTTGTTTCAATATTGGCAAAGGAATGTTAAATCCTTTGAATGATATCGAAGCTTTATCAAATTTCAATTTTGTGCCTATCCCGTTTATTACTTTTGAATTAAAATGATATGAAATTGCTGCTTTGAATTCTGAAATATCCTCTATCCCAAACAAAGATACTTTGTATATGTTTGATCTTTTATCTACATATTCATTTATATAATATGATTTTCCTATCCCCCAAGGTCCATTTATCAAAATACATTTGTATATTTCCCCAAGATTATTATCTAATTCTTTCCCCAATTCCTGTAATTGCATAATAGCCTCCTTTTTTATTTAGATAATTTTATAAATAAATTATGATATATAATACCATATTTATAAATTTATTAACAGCATAATAAAACAGCAAGTGTTACCTTGCTATTTATTCTTTTCTTAAAATACTATAAAATTTTTAATTGTTTCTAAATATATCTCTTGTATATACTTTGTGTAATTCATCTGCTAATTCTTCATCATATCTATTAGCAATAATTACATCTGAAGTATTTTTAAAAGTATCTAAATTATGTTCTACTTTATAACCTTCAAACATATCTTGTTTTAGAGTTGGTTCATAGATTTGAACATCTACTCCTTTAGATGCTATTAAAGCCATAATACTTTGAATAGCTGATGCTCTAAAGTTATCAGAACCAGCTTTCATAGTTAATCTATATATACCTACCACTTTAGGTCCTCTAGATAGAACCATATCAGCTATATGTTGTTTTCTAGTATCATTAGCTTTAACTATAGCTTCTATCATATTTTGTGGTACATCTTTATAATTTGATAATAATTGTTTAGTATCTTTTGGTAAACAATAACCACCATAACCAAAAGATGGATTATTATAATGATTACCTATTCTAGGATCTAAACATACACCTTCAATAATATCTTCTGTATTTAAACCTTTTAATTCAGCATATGTATCTAGTTCATTAAAATAAGATACTCTTAATGCTAAATAAGTATTAGCAAATAATTTAACTGCTTCTGCTTCAGTATTATTCATATACTTAACTTCTATATTTTCTTTAATAGCACAACTACTTAATAGATAAGCAAATTCTTCTGCTCTTTTACTCTTTTCACCTACTATAATACGTGAAGGATATAGATTATCATATAATGCTTGTCCTTCTCTTAAGAATTCTGGTGAAAACATAATATTATCAATATTATATTTTTTCTTTACTCCTTCAATAAATCCTACTGGGATAGTTGATTTAACTACCATAGTAGTATACGTTGGATCACATACTTCAATACATTTTTTTATTATGTCTTCTACTAAAGAAGTATCAAAGAAGTTAGTTTTGTCATCATAATTAGTAGGTGTACTAATGATGACAAATCTAGCACCTTGTAAGGCTTCTTTATAATCTAAAGTAGCCTTTAGATTAAGAGCTTTTTCTCTAAAATATTTTTCTATGTATTCATCCTGAATAGGACTTATTCTATTATTAATCTTTTCTACTTTCTCTGGTAGTATGTCTAAAGCTACTACCTCATATTTTTGACTAAGTAACGTTGCTAAAGATAAACCAACATAACCTGTACCTGCTACTGCTATTTTCATTTTTATTTATCTCCTTTCATATAGAAATCTTTATACCATTCAGCAAATTTTCTTAAACCTTCTCTTAATGATGTATGTGGTTTAAAACCAAAATCATTTTCTAATGCAGAAGTATCAGCATATGTTACAGGAACATCTCCTGCTTGCATTGGTACTAGTTCTTTATGACTTTCAAAGTCATAATCTTCAGGTAGTACTCCTGCTCTAATTAATTCTTCTTGAAGTATTTGAACGAAATCAAGTAAGTTTTCTGGATTAGAGTTACCAATGTTATAAACAGCATATGGCGGAAGTGGTAAACCATCTTCACCATTTACTTTTTCTGGTGCTCCTTGCATTACTCTAATTATTCCTTCAACTATATCATCAACATAAGTAAAATCTCTTTTGCAATTTCCATAATTAAATATTTGAATCTTATCACCATTTATTAGTTTATTTGTAAATCCGAAGTATGCCATATCTGGTCTTCCAGCCGGACCATAAACAGTAAAGAATCTTAAACCCGTACTAGGTATGTTATATAACTTACTATAGCAATGAGCTAATAACTCATTACTCTTTTTAGTAGCTGAATATAAACTAACTGGATTATCTACTTTATCGTCTGTTGAGAATGGTACTTTTTTATTACCACCATAAACAGAAGAAGATGAAGCATAAACCAAGTGTTCTACTGGGTTGTAGCGGCAAGCTTCTAGAATGTTATAGAAACCGATAATATTTGATTCAATATAAACATCTGGATGATCAATTGAATATCTAACTCCAGCTTGTGCTGCAAGATTAACGACAACACTTGGTTTATAATCTTCAAATACTTTATTAACTAATTCTTTATCAGCTAGATTACCTTTAATAAAAGTAAAGTTATCATATTTACTTAGTATGTCTAAACGATATTCTTTTAATGATACATCATAGTAATCATTAACTGAGTCAAAACCAATTACTTTAACTCCTTGTACTTCTTCTAATAATCTTTTTGTTAAATAGAATCCTATAAAACCAGCTGAACCAGTTACTAAGATCGTCTTATTTG
>JAEEGL017330499.1_pt1 | contig 30253 bp, 25 predicted proteins | sample 9134231 | NCBI WGS metagenome assembly JAEEGL01 (sample SAMN16246548, study PRJNA631951) | gut metagenome | biome: gut microbiome; feature: rumen; material: fiber-attached | host: Bos | place: Iran: Karaj | collected 2018-10 | reverse complement strand
TTTCTTGCAGCTTCAGCTTTCTTCTTGCGCTTCACGCTGGGCTTTTCATAGTGTTCACGTTTGCGGACCTCCGCGAGGACGCCGCTGCGGGCACACTTGCGTTTCCATCTCTTCAGTGCGCTTTCCAGGGATTCGTTTTCGCCGACTCTGATTTCCATCTTTCTCCCTCCCCTCTGTGAACAACATTGTACGTCTTTCATGACGCGACAACCATTATACGATAAAGGATCGGGTTCGTCAATCCCTTTTTTTAGTGATTACTGCACTGAACGGAGCGTATGAATCAGCTTTCTGAGATCGTCGCGCCCCCAGATCACAGGAACGGGGTACAGGGGATTCGCTTCTTTCAGCGCCCATGTGATGATTTGCTCAACGTCTTCATCCTTAATCATATCGACGCCGGCGGGAATCTGCATTTCTTTCTTCATATCCTCGATCCAGCGGATGAAAGCTTCAGCCTTTTCCGCCTCGGAATTCCCGTGGATGCTGCAGACATCAGCAAGATCTGCAAGTCTGTGATGCACAGCACTTCCGAATTGCCGCATGACGTGGGGGAGAATAATGCTCATCGCAAGACCATGCGGTGTTCCGTACAGACCGCCGAGCGTGTGCCCGACCGCGTGTACATAGCCGACACAGCCGCGCGTAAATGCACGTCCGGCGAAAAACGATGCGCGCTGCATATTCTGCCGCGCTTCGAGATCATTGCCGTCATGGTAGGCTTTCAGAAGATTCTCATGAATCAGCTGGACGGCTTCTTTTGCCAGACGGTCTTCGAGCGGAGTGTTGTAGGTGTGGTTCGTATATGCTTCGACTGCGTGACAGAGGGCGTCCATACCGGTGGTTGCCGTGACAAACGGGGGCAGGCCGCATGTAAGCTCGGGATCAAGGATCGCGTACTTCGGAATAATACTGGGATCATTGATCGAAGCCTTATGATGCGTGGCGGAATCGGTGATAACGGCAGCAACGGTTGTTTCAGAACCTGTACCGGCAGTCGTGGGAACCGCGAAGAACAGGGGAATACGTTTATGAACCTTCAGAATACCCTGTAGCTGTGCGACTGTCTTGTTCGGGTGGACGCTTTTCGCTGCGATACCCTTGGCGCAGTCCATCGGAGCGCCTCCGCCGAAGGCTACGAGACATTGACATTGATTGTCACGGTAAACTTTATAGCCGGCTTCCACGTTGTCACTTGTCGGATTCGGCGCTATGTCGGAGAAGACTTCGTACTCAAATCCGGCATCCTTCAGGGATTGCAGCATGTTATCGAGCAGTCCCAGTTTCAGAAGGTTTCCGTCTGTGACAACGAGAGTTTTGCGGGCACCTTTTTCCTTCATAAATTCGGGAAGACGGCGGATGCTTCCCGGCCCCTCGATATACTCGGGCATACGGTAACCAAGGAAATAGTTCCCTATCTTCATGACTGCCTGAAATGTTCTGCACCAGATTCTGCTTGCCATACCTGCACTTCCTTTCTGATTCTCATTTGCGAAAACGGGTGTTTCCCCGGGCTTCGTCATAGCGATTGCGCGGATCGGGCATGCCTGCGCGCACAGTCCGCAACCGATACAGTCTTCGGGACGGGCGACGAAGGCGATTGTCCGGATATCGCCACGCTTCTTTGGAGCGGTCAGTTCGAGACAGCGCTTCGGGCAGTTCTCAATACAAACACTGCATCCGGCACAGGAAGTCTCCAGTATCACAGGCTTTTTCCATTCGCTTTTAGGAACTTTCGGTACCTGATTCCCGTCAGCGTTTTTCACCGCGTTTTTCGGACATAGCCGTCCGCACAGACTGCATCTGATGCAGATATCCGGATCGATCAAATACGGTGATCTCAATTCACCTGAAATTGCTTTGACTGGACAGTTCCTAGCGCACAGACCGCATCCGATACAGAGCGATTTCTCAATTTGATATACGCCCATTTTCAACCTCCGCACACCGGGCTCATGAGAAGTACTTCGTCCCCGTTTTGGAGACGGCGGCTTTTTTTGCCCTGTTTTCCGTTGATCATGACGATGCAGCCATCTATGTCCGCTGCGCTGACTGTTGTCGATGGGTTCGCACGTCTGGCCTCCGATAGAAGGATCGGGTACAGTTCCCGGACGGAATCTGCATCCGCATAGAGTTCCTTCAGCCCCGTATCGAGCCGCAAAAGGCCGAACAGTTTCACATGTACCATCTCTTTGATATCCTCCGGTCTATTCTGTTATCCCAAGCTTTTTCAAGGTGCGGGGCGTCGGATGACCGTCCTGGTCCCATCCGCGCGCGCGGTAATAAGTCGTTTTCATCGGTTCCAGCGGCACCTTTGTCCTGGGATTGGCCGGATCCTGGGGTTCATCGGTCAGACGCTTCGGAAGCGAATCATCCCTGCGGCTGACGCCAAACCGGGAAGACACCCATCGGTCCAGCGTATATCCGCGCTCGCCGCAGCGGATATACTTTCCGAAATTCATTTTCATTCCAACGGCATATTTCATGGCCTTTGTTTGCGGGAAGACCGGCAGATGCAGCGCGAGGGCAAGCGGGAATCTGTTGATCAGACGCAGAATGCCTCCGATGAACGGGATCGCGGCATTAACGATTTTCGTGATTACGCCGTTCGGACGAGTGATCAGAAAGCCAGGGAAGAACGCGTAGGAAGTGAACAGACACTGACCTGTGGCTGAGATCATTTCCATCAGATCCTGGAACAGCATCGTGAAGTCTGCTTTGGCATGGGGAGTCAGTGGATTGGTGAACAGTCCGAGACCTTCGACAATGACAAGATATCCTCCGTTGAGATGGCAGCCGCCTCGGTTGCTCACCGCGTAGCCGAGTCCCTGACCGACAGCGCGCCGGGGTTCATAAGCGGCGAGTTCAAGTCCTTTGGACTGGATGGCGAATTCCATTCCGCCGTACTTTTCCGCAAGCCGCTTGCTTCCTTCCGCAAGTTCTGCGCCGATTCCGCGCCGGTGTGCGATATCTTCAAACAAATCGCTCAGGCCATCTGTCTTTCCGAATTCCAGACCGTTTTTCCAGATACCTTTTTCGTTGGCCTCCATTGCCCACGCAATTGTACTGGCGCAGGAGATGGTATCCAAACCGAGTTCGTCCAGTTCGTTGTTCCAGAGAAGAATCTTTTCCAGATCATTGTTTTCAATGCCGCCGCCGAGAAGCACCAGTGTTTCCAGCTCAGGCCCCTTGACCGTTTTCCCCTTTACATCGACAGTACGGGCGCACTTGATCGGGCAGGTGAGGCAGCCCTTGTTGACAATGTTGTGCTCTTCCGCAATCGCTTCACCATTGACCAGCTCAAAATCATCATACCGGCCTGCGCTGTAATTCCGGGTCGCCAGGATGCCTCGCATCTGCATGGAACTGACAAGCCCTGCGGTACCCATACGGGGCAGTTGGTTCCCGGTAAGGGGATGCCGCTTGAGATAACGGAACCATTTTTCGTTCCACCTGGTATTTTTCTCGGAATCGAATACGGGAATCTCATGATTGCCGGTCACAGTGATGGCTTTCAGATTTTTCCAACCGAGGACTGCACCGACTCCGGTGCGCCCCGCAGCTCGCTCACCGCTGATCACAGCGCTGTAGCGTACCAGGTTTTCGCCCGCGGGTCCGATCATCAGCTGACCGAAAGAGCGTCCCACGCCCCATTTTGCGACCAGCAGCGACTCAAGGCGTTGCTGACCTTCCGTGACTTTACAGCCCCAGATACCGTCCGCATCGGCATCATGAAAATAAACCGTCCCGTTGTCGATCTCGATCCAAGTATGCACGTCACATTTTCCCTTCAGAATCAGCGCGTCGATGCCGGCCTTTTTCAGATGATAGCCGAACGTGCCGCCGCAGTTTGAAGAGGTGAGGAATCCCGTCTGGGGGGAAAGACAGGAAAGGTTGAAACGTCCGGAGGAAGGAGCGCCGGTACCGGTCAGGGGCCCGGTGGAGATCACGATCCAGTTGTCTTCTGACAGCGGCATCTCGCTTCCGGTCAGATGATCAGACAGGATCTTTGCTGCCATGATTTTTCCGCCGATATATTTCTCCCGGTCCCTGTCCGTCCAGGGATAGTCGGACGCAGTTTGTTTGGAAAGGTCCAGAAGAACGACTCTTCCCATATAACCGGCATATTTTGTAGCCATACAGTCTCCTCCCGGCACAGATCTATTACCGATGCTTTATATTATATATATTATAACATGCCCGATCGGTTATAAGCAATCAAAAAGTGCGGAAGCCGCCAATGTGACTTCCGCAGTGCTGCACTTATGAAGACCAGATTCTGCTTATTTGGCAGGTTGATCAGGCGCGTGCTCCGCGCGGAGCTGTTCCATATATTTCTCGGTGAGCGGATAGAGCAGGAACAGGAATGCGGAAACGATGGACAGGCCGGCGAGGCCGTATACATACAAACCTTTTAGCCCTGCGATACCTGCCTCGGTCGCGGCTGCAGGGTCAAATCCTACAAGGACCATACCGAAGGAAGCGAGCGCGGCGCCAACGACACTGGAGATCTGGATCGCCATACCGCCGATCGAGAAGGTCAGGCCGCGCGCATGCGCACCGACCGTAAGGGAATTGTATTCTCCGATATCCGCCATGCAGACCGGGATCAGCGTAGAGGAGAAGATGCCGAAGAACTGGAACAGGCACATCAGCACGATAAACGCGATGGAGTTGGTGCCGGTAAAGGCGAGCGCCAGAACGCAGACCGCCGACAGCAGGGTCGTCCAGAAGAACGTCGGACGTTTGCCGATTTTCTTGGCCAGCGGCTGTACGAGCATCGCACCGAAGAAGGAGATCGCGTAAACGAGCAGCATGTAGATCTGCGCTAGTCCGGGATTGCCGAGAACGTACTGGAGATAATAGGCGAGAAGTGTGCCCATAACAGTCAGAACTGCGCAGCGGAAGATTGCGCAGAGGATGAAGATCAGCATAGGGCGTGTCTTGATCGTCTTGACAAAGTCCGCTCCCGAGAACTTCGGAGCAGCTGCCTTCTTGGCTTTTGCCGGATCGGCAGGAACGCTGTCATACTTCTTGCAGATGACGCTGACAAGGATGAAACAGACGACGGAAATTAGACCGAAGACCAGGTTGACGACCGTATAGCCGATCGGAGCAACTGCGCCGTTTGCGGTGAACATCCCCAGGATCATTGCGGAGATCGACGCGAAGATGACACGGGCAATCGTGCCTTCCTGGGAAGCCGCTGCGGTCAGACCGACTTTGTCCATCGGGTTCGTGCAGATCAGATCCATCATAGCGCGGAATGCAGTCCACGAGGCGGAGTATCCGACCCAATAAATGAAGAAGAAAACGCAGAACAGAACCGCCACGATTGCGGGCGCGGCATCAAGATGCAGAAACAGCAGTGTACCGCCGAGGCAGTACAGAATGCCGCCGACAACCATCCAGCCGCGGAATTGACTTCCTTTAAATTTGATAGCATCGGTCAGCGTGCCGGCGATCGGCATTCCGAATACTTTGATGATCGTCGTGATCGTTGTGATCGTTGCCGCGAGCGCCATGCTCAGTCCCTGTACATTTGTGAGATAAAAGGTCAGGTAATAGGTGATATAGGTAAGCAGGAAGTTCATACCGAACTCGCCAAGTCCGTACCCATACCGCAACGCGATGGACAGATTAGATTTTTTCTTGGTTGCGTTTTCCATAATATACTCCTTTCCTATATGCAAGACGGCATCCTGTACCGTCAAAATGGACCGTTCATCCTCCGATGATCAGCGGAAAGATGTCAAGACTGTCTCCATTGCCAAGCTGTGTCTGCCCGGTCTCGTCGATGCTTCGTATGATCTGACCGTTATACCGGCAGATCACAGCTTCGTCCCCGTAAGGGGAATACCGGCTGATCGCGTCGGCGAGGGTTGCCGGTTCTTCCATGCGGCGTTCTTCACCGCAGATAGTCACTGTGATCATTGGCGTCACTCCTTCTTCTCAGGCGCGGCCGGCGGTACCGGAGGCTTCGGCGGCGTCGGAAGAGGACCGTTCTGAATGCTCCAGAATGCAGCTTTGGTGGCTGCAGCAGGAACATGATACATATAATTGCTTTTGCCGCCGTAGAACGAGTCCTTGTCGTGCGTTATGCCGGCTTTCTCGTTGAAAGCATATTCCATCTGAAGGATCGCACGCCCGTTCTGATCGATCATGGTCATATCTGGCCCTTCCTCCATACCGGCGAGGATGCCTGCCATACGGCAGATCGCAGGTCTCGCTTCCGGATTATAGTTGACTGCCGACCAGGCGAACAGGCACATAAAGCAGTCACAGGTTGCGGTGACAGCCAGAGAATAGTCAGTCTGCTGCTCCGGCGTGAGATTCGGGATATAGGTGGCGGCAGAGCCGGATGTATGATCGGCGCCCATTGGACCGCGTTCCCAACTGAGACCGTAACCGCGGATCACGCGTGGGTCGTAGGCTGCGAAGGCCTGCCGCTTGGATACGGGAACGCGCTTAATCTCCTGAGAGGGAACGCCGAGAGCGTCTGCAACGGCGGCGCAGCCGTTCTTGAGAATCGGTCCCCATTTCGAACCGGGATCGAACATAGTCCTGACCATGCGGATCGCAGACTCCGCGTCGCCGAACTCCATTACACCCTGATCCATCATGACGCCGAGCGCGCATCCGATATCGATCGTATCCATGCCGTAATCGTCGCAAAGACGGTCCAGCGTGCAGATATCGTCTGTTTCAAAGATACCAAGATTGGAACCGCACAGAGCGACCGTTTCATATTCGATGCCGGCAGACAGATAATTGCCGTGCTGGTCGCAGTATTCATTGGAGCATCGGACGATGCAGCCGGGCTGGCACGGAATGGTGCTTTTGCCGCCGTGATCGATCAGATTCTTTCTCCACTGCTGAGTACCGATCCGTTCCCAATCCGGCGTAAACTCACCGCTGAAGTTCTTGTAGGGCAAAGCGCCCATCTTTCCGGTCGTATCGACGCCTGCCGCGGAGCCGTACAGAGGCATCGTCTGCCCGGTCAGAGGATTGCCCTGCACTGCGGCGACAATTTTTTTATTCAGCTCACGGAATTCGGCAGCCTGTTCCTGCGTCATGGGAACCTTATAAGGATCGTTCGCTCTGTCGAGCACGACTGCTTTCAGCTTTTTGCTGCCCATAACAGCCCCCATACCTCCGCGGGCAGCACCGCGGCAAGGTATGCCGGTGTTGAATTCAGAACACATAACGGAAGAGACCAGTCCCAGGTGTTCACCGGCTGTGCCGATCGCGGCAATCGCGATCTTGTCATTGTATTTTTCCCGCATTGACTTTCCGATCAGATAGGTATTCATTCCGATAAACTCGGAAGCGTCCAGCAGAGCGGGACTTCCGTCCGGATCGATATACAGATACACCCAGTCCTCGGATTGCCCTTCGAACATGATCAGCTTGATTCCGTGGTCGGTCATGGCGCGGGCAACGTTCCCGCCGGAGTTCGATTCCTTGATGCCGCCGGTCAGGGGGCTTTTCGCACCGATGGAAAGACGGTTGCTTGTGGTCAGAACAGTACCGGAAAAATAGCCTGTCGCAAAGATCAGAGGGTTTTCCGGCCCGAGCGGATCACACGCGGGATCGCAGTAATCTGTGAGAAATCTCGCGACCAGGCCGCGGCCGCCGAAAAACCCATAGTCTTTCTGATGGAAAGGTTCTGCGTGGATTTCATGCGTCGTAAGATTCACTTTCAGTATGATCATCTCAAGTCCTCCGCAAGAATGGAATAACGGCAGGGAATGCAGAATCACACGCCTGCTCTTTACATAGATTATACTTTCCCGCTTTTTCGGTTGTCAAATTTGCATATTACTAAAAGTTATTGATTGGAAGTGAATAACGCTGGTGACGCTGAGACAGGATCAGAGCAGAATCAGGCATGGACACAGTAACGCAATTCTGAAAGAACGCGACAAAGCATATCGGGAAGCGAAGATTGGAATTATGCCGGAAGATACCTGATCTCCGTATAGAATTCTCGATCTGAAAGGGATGAGGTTTTATCTGATCATAACTAAAATGAATAGATTAAGACCGACATCTGCTTTTCCAGTTGACAGAAAAGGACGCAAATCCCTATAATGAATCAAGCGGTTCACGCTTGAATCTGTCCTGAATCGATAGGAGGCCATATGGGAGAGGAACGGTATATCAGACAGACCGGACTGGTCGGTGAGAACGGTCAGGAGGTTTTAGCGGGAAAAAGCGTTCTCATCCTCGGCTGCGGGGGACTTGGCGGATACCTGATCGAGCATATGCTGAGGATGGGAGTCGGATCAATTACCGCGGCGGACGGAGACCGGTTCGAGAAAAACAATCTCAACAGGCAGATCCTGAGTACCGAGACCCTTCTTGGAGAGGGTAAGGCGGATTCGGCTGCGTCAAGGGCGGCAGCAGTTAACTCTGCAGTCAAATTCACCGCAGTCAGTGAGTTTTTTACGGAAGAGAACGCTGATTTGCTGGTCGGAGGAAAGGATCTTGTTCTGGACGGACTTGACAATATCCCGTCCCGGCTCCTTGCCGAAGATGTCTGCGCCCGTTATGGAATCCCGCTGGTTCATGGGGCTATCTGTGCGGAGTATGTCCAGGTGGCTGTCGTGCCTCCGAAATCCGGATTGCTTCATATTCTTTACAGCGGCGTATCGGGCGGGACGCCGTCGAAAGCGAGCATTTCCTATACACCGGCCTGCTGTGCGGCGATCCAGTGTGCAGAAGCCAAGAGAATCCTGCTCGGTGAAATGCCGGCCTTGTGGGGAAAAGTCCTGCAGCTGAATCTGACTGATCTCAGACAGATGGTTCTGAAGCTAGCCTGATCTGCCGGAAACTATTCCGATTCCTGGTTCGGGAGAAAACCATATGACGATTACACAGATCCGATATTTTGTCGTTGTTGCGCAGGTTCAGAATTTCTCCAAAGCGGCGGAGACACTGCATATCAGTCAGCCTGCACTTTCAAAAAGCATCGCCAAGCTGGAGGAGGAGTTCGGAACGGCTCTTTTCGTGCGCAGGGGAAAAACGATTGCACTGAGTGAGCAGGGAAAGGTTTTTCTGACAAATGCATGGAAGAGCCTCCGGAGATTCGATCACATGCTGATCGATATGCAGGAGCAGACGAGCGGAACGCCGATGCATCTCGCTGTAGCGGCATATCAGGCGGACGATGTCTTTACCGATTACCTCATGGCGTTTGCCGCTTTACATCCGGAGGTCGAGATCGATATCAGCAATATCGGCTCCGCCGGACGCGAGCCGGATATCAACCACTTTGATGTCATGCTCTATCCCGACAGTCATCGCTTTGGAAAGCTGCGCAGTTTTCTTTTCCGGGAGGAACCTTATCTTCTGGCTGTGCCGGTGTCTCATCCGCTCGCCGCAAGGGAAACGGCGGATTTATCCGATCTGACCGGACAGCATTTTGTCTTTATGAAACAGAACAGCATCGATGTGGAGGAAGCATATTATCTGTGCTCAGGCATGAACCTGCGGATCAAAGCTCTGTACCTGACAGATATGCGGGAACAGCACAGGATGATTGTCGCCTCGGGAACCGCCATGGGATTCGTCCCTGAAGGCAGCGCCGGCGCATATGTATCTGATCCGGCGATCCGCGTTCTGCCGGTCAATGCGCAGCAGTTCAAACGCAGGATCATGGTCTGCTTCAAGCGCGACAAGCATATTTCACCTGCGGGAAAACTGTTCCAGTCATTTCTGATGGAGCGTCTCGGAATGGAACAGGGCGGCCGGGAAAACACCGCCGGCGATGAAAATGAGTTAATGAGTATTGATGAAGAGTGAAAGGGTACTGACTGGAAAATGCTGAACGTTTTGACACTGCAGGAAGCGCTGGAGAGTGCGCGGAAGCGGTTTGTGCCGGTGCGCCGGACAGAATCAGTCCCGATCGGGAGAGCGCTTTGGCGCAGAACGGCGGATGAGATCACAGCAGAGGAGTTTGTTCCGGATTTTGACCGTTCCTCTGTGGACGGATACGCTGTCCGCGCAAGCGACACATTCGGATGCACGGAGGCGATACCTGCAATCCTTCCAATCCAGAGGGAGATCCTTATGGGCGAAGGCGCTGATTTCACATTGAAACCCGGCTGCTGCGCCTCGATACCGACCGGGGGAGCGGTTCCGAGCGGTGCGGACAGCGTCGTTATGATCGAGTATACCGAAGAATACGGGGACGGGACGATCGGAATCAGCAAATCTGCCGCTCCCGGACAGAACATGATATACCGCGGGGATGATGTACGTCCCGGTAAAACTGTTATCCGTAAGAACAGAGTGCTTTCCCCGCAGGATATCGGAGCGCTGGCTGCGCTGGGAATCGATCATGTTGCGGTGGCAGTGCCGCTGACAGTCGGGATCCTATCCACAGGCGACGAACTGGTTCCTCCCGAGGAGAAACCGGGTCCGGGACAGATCCGCGATGTGAACAGTCTGCTCCTTGATTCAATGTTCAGGGATGCCGGATTTCGAACAATACGTTACGGGATCATCCGTGATGAGGAAGAACTTCTGAAAACAGCGGTTGCCGAGGCACTGAAAGAATGCGATGCAGTCGTATTGTCCGGAGGAAGCAGCGTCGGAATCCGGGACGCTGCGGGACGGGTGATCGAATCATTCGGTCCGCTGCTGTTTCACGGCCTTGCAATGAAACCCGGAAAGCCGACCATACTCGGCGGAAGCGGCAACCAGCCTGTTTTCGGGCTGCCGGGACATCCGGTCGCAGTGTTCTTTGCGGCGAGGCTGCTGGTGATTCCGCTCCTTGCGTATCTGGAAGGCAGAACACAGCAGGAGAAAACGGTATCCGCGCGGCTGACCGAAAATGTCAGCGCGAATCACGGCAGAGCGTTCTACTGCGCCTGCAGACTGAAACAGGATCGCGGGGAACTCTTTGCTGAACCAATCCGGGCAAAATCGGGTCTGATCACGTCCCTGACTGAGGCGGACGGCTATTTCTGTATTGAGCGTGACTGTGAGGGCTTACCGGCGGGCGTCGAGATTCCGATTGTAACAATCAGAGGAGTAGAATAATGGGCTTTCAATATCTGACGAATATACCGCTGGATACAGCGAGAGAATCCTATCTGGAAGTGATGCGCGAACGCGGGTTTCACGCCTCCACTGAAACCGTAGAGGTTCAAAAAGCCTGCGGACGGATTACCGCCCGACCGGTGTACGCGGCTATCTGCGCTCCGCATTACGCGGCGAGCGCAATGGATGGAGCTGCAGTGCGTGCGGCCGATACGTTCGGAGCAACCGATACGACGCCGGTCTGCCTTTCACCGGAACAGTATGTGATCGTCGATACCGGGGATCCGGTCCCCGGCAGTTGCGATGCCGTAATCATGGTGGAGGAACTGGTCCGGAAGGAGGACGGTTCCATCATGATCTATGCGGCAGCTGCGCCGTGGCAGCATATCCGCCAGATCGGCGAGGATATCTGCGCCGGAGAGATGATCCTGGGAAGTTTTGCGGAGATCACGCCCGCCGCGATCGGCGCGATGATCGCGGGCGGTGTTCTGTCGGTAGAAGTTCTGAAAAAGCCGGTGATCGGCATCATTCCGACCGGTGACGAGATCGTAGCACCGTGCGCGGATCCGAAGCCGGGTGATATTCTGGAATTCAACGGATCGATCTTCTCGGCAATGCTCCGGCAGTGGGGCGCTGAGACGGTTCTTTACCCAATCGTGCCCGACGGGGAGGAACTCATCCGTACGGCGCTTGAGAAAGCGGTCGGAGAATGTGACATGGTGCTGCTGAATGCGGGTTCTTCCGCAGGTCGGGAAGACTATTCAGCGGATGCGATCCGGTCAGTCGGCGAGGTCTTCTGCCATGGGATTGCCATAAAACCCGGAAAACCGGCTATTCTAGGCTGCGCTGGGGAAAAGCCTGTGATGGGAGTTCCGGGATATCCTGTATCCGGCATCATTGTGATCGAAGAATTTGTCCGCCCGCTTCTGGATCTCTGGTATCATGCCGCGGAAAAGGTAAAACAGTTTGTGACAGCAACGCTGTCAAGACCAGTTGTTTCCGGTCTCAAGTACCGGGAGTACGTCCGCGTGCGGCTGGGATCAGTCGGCGGCAAGCTTGTTGCTTCTCCGCTGAACCGGGGAGCTGGCGTCATATCTTCCTTCATGAAAGCGGACGGCATACTGGAAATCCCGCAGGGGAGTGAGGGGTGCGAGGCAGGGGAAGAGGTCAGGATACGTCTTCTTTGCCCGATGGAACATCTGGATCATACGCTGGTCGTTATCGGAAGCCATGATCCGCTCCTCGATGAACTGGGCGACCTGATCCATGCGAGCGATCCGTCTCTGTGGATGCGGTCCTCCCATGTTGGATCTATGGGAGGGATCATGGCAGTCCGGCGGGGCGAGGCGCATGCGGCAGGATGCCACCTCTTGGATACGGAGACAGGGGTATATAATATTTCTTTCCTTCGGAAGTATTTTCCCGAAGGGGGCGTGAGGCTGGTCCGCTGCGTCGGACGGCAGCAGGGACTTATGACAGCGAAAGGAAATCCGAAGGGGATCCGGTCGTTTGCGGATGTTTCAAAGCACGGAATCCGTTATGTCAACCGGCAGAAGGGCTCCGGCACCAGGATCCTTGCGGATTATCTCTGCGCTAAGAACAGGATCCGACCGGAGCGCATTTACGGCTATGACCGTGAAGAACTGACCCATACGTCTGTCGCGGCGCAGATCGCCAGCGGCAGCGCGGACGCCGGCATGGGAATCTATTCGGCCGCGCATCTGTACGGACTGGATTTCATCCCGGTATGCGTCGAGGAATATGACCTGCTGGTTCCGGATTCCGCGTGGGAAACGCCGATGGTGCAGAAAATGATCGCGGTTTTGAAGAGCGATGCCTTCCGCGAGAAGATTGATGCGCTGGGCGGGTATACGCTTGAACGCCCCGGTGAAGAGATACCGTATTTACAATGAATGTATTTGACACAGCTGTCATAGGAGGAGGCGTTCTCGGATGCCTGACTGCCCGCAGCCTGACCAGGTATCGGATGACTTCCGTTCTGATCGAAGCGGCGGAGGATGTCTGTACCGGTATCACGAAGGCGAACAGCTCGATCGTTTATTCGGGATGTGATCACTATCCAGGCAGCATGAAAGCCGAGATGACTGTCCGGTCGAACGCAGCATTCGGACAGCTTTGCGATGAGCTGGACGTTCCTTTTTCACGATGCGGCAGTCTGCTTGTCGCTTTCGGACCGGAAGGAGAACGGAAACTGCGAGAAAAGTATCGCCGTGGCCTTGAGAACGGTGTACCGAAAATCTGTATTCTGTCCGCATCTGAAGCGCGTGAAATCGAACCGATGCTGCCGGATGACTTCTGTGCAGCTTTGTTTGCTCCTACGACAGGAACAGTCAATCCCTGGCAGCTCGGGATTGCGGCGTTCGAGAATGCGAGGGCAAACGGATGCGATATGAGATTATCCTCAAAAGTGCTTTGGATCCGCGAGGAAGAGAACAGGTACCGCATCGGAACGACAGGAGGGGAGATTCTTGCGCGGACCGTAATCAACTGCGCAGGGATACAATCTGCGGCTGTCCAAAGGATGCTGACCGTTGACGGAACGGACATCCGGCTGGACGGGACCGACTATCTGGTTTTCGACTCTGAAATGCCTAAGCCGAAAGTGATCCTGTTTGAGGAACTTGAAACCGGGAAAGGCGTGACCGCAGTACCGTGTACCGAGGGGAACCTGCTTCTGGAATCGCCCGTCCGGCCGTATGCACCTGATTTTGCTACGACACCGGAAGGAATTGAATTGATCCGGAAGCTGGCTCAGGAGCTAATACCGTCGCTCGATTTTTCACGTATCATCCGTTCATTTGGCGCCGTTCGCCCGAACCCGGTAACACGGGACGGACGGAACATCCGGGACTTCTGCATTGAGCATCCCGCCAGAGGCTTCTACAGCATGATCGGCGTTAAAACACCAGGTCTGACATGTGCGGATACAATTGGGATGTATCTTTCCGGCATGTGCGCAAGGGAACTTTCTGCGGAGCCGAATCAAGCGTTTGATCCGGTTCGGAAAGCGATTGAAATCCATACGGGAAATCCTGTCGTCTGCCAGTGCGGAAACATCGATGAAAATGCGGTCCGGGAAGCGGTTCGCCGTGGAGCGGTTACGGTCGATGGCGTCAAGCGCCGTGTCGGAAGCGGGATGGGCAGATGCCAGGGAAGCCGGTGCCGTTACCGGATTGGCGAAATACTCAGGGAGCAGGTTGCAAATGACGGAGCGGTATGATTATGCTGTGATCGGCGGGGGTGCCGCCGGCATCGCTGCGGCCAGGAAACTGTGGGATTCTGACTGCCGCTCTGTGGTCCTGATCGACCGGAAAACACGACCCGGCGGGATTCTGCATCAGTGCGCGCACAAGGGATTCGGAAACGGACTGGACGGTCCTGCGTATGCGGCTCTTTTGACAGCCTCTCTGACCGAGGATCTTCCGCGACTGTTCGGAACGACCGTGACGGCAATCCATGCGGATCGGTCGGCTGATCTTTCGGATGGCAGAATCCTGCGCTTTCATGAGTTGATTCTTGCAACAGGAGCGAGGGAGACCCCCGCAGGCGCGCTTCCGATTACAGGAACCCGGCCCGCCGGCATTTATACTGCAGGGCAGATGCAGGAAATGCTGAATTGCTTTGGCTATGTGCCTGAAACAGTCCCTGCGGTGATTTTGGGCGGAGGCGATATCGGACTGATCTTGGCATGGCAACTCGCGGAACTGGGTCTGCCGGTAACGGTCGTTGAGAAAAAAAACGACTTTACGGCGCTTGCGAAAAACAGGGAGAGAATCAGAAATCTGAATGTAATTGCGGAGTTTGGCACTACGGTCGAAAGAGTCGAGGGAATGCCGAATATCCGGCGTGTAGTACTTTCCGACGGGAGAGTCATCCCTTGCGGAATGCTTCTGATCGCAGTCGGACTGAAGCCGGAACGGGAGCTGGTAAACGGACTTGGCAAACCGGAGTGGTTGCATTATGCAGGCAACTGTTACCGGATCTTTCCGGTCATTGATCAGGTGATTCGGCAGGGCGGACAGGCTGCTCTGGAAGCGATTGAAAATAGGAAGAAGGAAAGAACGAAAGGAGAAGAATGAGCATGGCTATTACGGCGGCTGTAATTACGGTAAGTGACAAGGGCTCCAGGGGGGAACGTATTGATACGAGCGGTCCGAATCTCTGCGCAATCCTCCGCGATAGAGGATATGAGGTCGTCTATACCTCGCTTGTTCCGGATGAGAAAGAAGACATTCAGAGGGAGATTCTCCGTGCGGCCGATTCAATCGGTGCAGATCTGATCCTGACGACAGGAGGCACCGGTTTTTCACCTCGTGATATTACGCCGGAGGCGACTTTACCGCTTCTGGAGAGATTAACGCCCGGAATTCCGGAAGCAATGCGCGCGGAATCCATGCGTATTACTCCTAAGGGGTGTCTCAGCCGCAGCGTAGCAGGAATAAGGCGCAGATCGCTGATCATTAATCTTCCGGGAAGCAAAAAAGCAGCGGAGGAGAATCTTCTCGCTGTTCTGGATCCAATCATGCACGGGATCGAGATGCTGAAGGGAGATGGCAGCGGAGATTGCGCGAAATAGATTCAGACAGGATATCATGGAAGGCTGTTTATAAACAACGAGCCTTCTTTTTTTGTAAAAATATGGTTGACAATCATAATACTTCGTGATACGATGTATTGCGTGAAAGGGAGTATACTATGAACGAGCAATTGAAACGTGGCCTTCTGGATGTATGCGTTCTTGCCGCGATTAAGGACGAGGATTCCTACGGCTATAAAATTATCAAGGATCTGAAACCTTGCGTCGAACTGTCTGAATCAACGCTGTATACCATTCTGAAAAGGCTGGAGACAGCGAAGATGCTGACAGTGAAAAGCGTGGAACATGGCGGCAGGCTCAGAAAGTACTACCATATCACAGCGAATGGAACCAAACGGATTGAGGAATTCAAGGACGAGTGGAAAGAAATCATGTCCATCTATCAGTTCGTTATGAAGGAGGATTTGAGATGACAAAACAGGAGTTTCTTACTCGGCTTGAGGAAGAACTGTCAGGGCTGCCGCAGGAGGATGTCGCGGAAAGGCTGGTATTCTACGGTGAAATGATTGAGGACCGGATGGAAGAAGGCGCCGCTGAGGAGGAAGCGGTTGCTGGGATCGGCCCGGTTGATGCAGTTGCAAAACAGATTATTGATGAGATACCGATCAGCAAGCTTGTCAGGGAAAGAATAAAGCCGAAGCGGCGGATGGGAGCCGGTGAAATCATACTCCTGATTCTGGGATCTCCCATATGGCTTTCGCTGCTGATTGCAGCCTTTGCTGTTATTCTTTCCGTTTATATCGTGATATGGGCGGTGATCATATCCCTTTGGGCGGTCTTCGCAGCATTTGTGGTCTGCGTCCCTGCTGCTGCAGTCGTCGCGATGTATCTGATGCTAAAAGGCAGCACCCTGCAGGGGATCGCGATGATCGGTGCGGCTGTCATGCTCGCGGGTCTTTCGGTTTTCCTTTTCTTTGGATGCAGAATATTATCAAAAGGAGCTGTATTCCTGACAAAGAAGTTTTTTTATTGGATCAAATCACTGTTTATCAGAAAGGAGAAAGCACAATGAAACGTTCGACCAAGATATGGCTGATCGTAGCGGCAGTACTTGTGCTCGCCGGAGGACTTGCTTTTACAGCAGCTCTTGCAATAAGTCATTGGGACTTCGCATCGTTCAGCACTGTTAAATATGAAACGAAAACGTATGAAATAAACGATTCTTTCCGGAACATTTCCATTGTTTCCGATACGGAGGATATCGTCTTTGCTCCATCATCGGACGGGAAATGTACCGTGACGTTTGTAGAACAGGATAACGCGCGCCATTCAGCATCCGTAGAGAACGGAACGCTTTTGATCGAGAAGATAGAGACAGAACCACAATTTATACTGTTTTCAACGCAGCCTACCAGCATAACGCTCCACCTTCCGATGGGTGAATACGAAACTCTTCGGATCAGTGAACATACGGGTAAAATTGAACTGCCGGGAGATTTCATTTTTGGAAATATGGACATTGATGTCACCACGGGTGACGTCAGTTGCGCTGCCTCATCTTCAGGCGTGCTGCGCATCAAGACCGATACCGGAGATATCAAAATCACAGGTGTTGCTGCGGGAGAGATGGATCTATCTGTTACGACTGGAAGAGTGGAGGCTGAATATGTCAGATGCGCAGGCAATATGGGAATAAAAGTTACTACCGGAAAAACCAGACTGGCAGATGTTGCCTGCGGGAACTTTTCTTCTGAAGGAGATACTGGGGATATCACTTTGGAAAAAGTAGCAGTTGCGGATATGCTGACGATCAAACGGACCACAGGTGATGTGCAGTTTCAGGAATGCGATGCAATGGAACTGCAGATCACAACCGATACCGGCGATGTGACAGGCACTTTGCTTTCTGAAAAGGTATTTATCACCAAGAGTGATACAGGCCGCATCAATGTGCCGGAAACGGTCACAGGCGGTAAATGCAAGATCACGACTGATACAGGGAATATTAGAATCGACATTCCGTGAGACTTTCCATTTACGTACCGACAACTCAAAAGCGCACAGCGACAGCTGTGCGTTTTCTGGCTGTGAATCGTTGTGATCTGATTATCTATTCCTGGAAGATGGATTCATCTTCCCCGAATCCGTAGAACGCCAAAAAACGGCGCGTCGCTTCTTTTTTCGGTGAGTACAGCACTACTGACGCAGGACCGGACTCGATCAGTGAGCCTTTATCCAGATAAATGACCGTGTCCGCCATACGTCTGGCCTGTTGCAGACTGTGCGTCACAAGCAATAAAGCGCAGCCGCTCTCATGGACATAATCCCGAATCAGATCTTCCGCAAGGGAAGTGCTTTCCATATCCATTGCAGCGGTCGGTTCATCCAGTATCACAAGATCATAGGAGTTCATCAGAAGCCTGGCAAGCGCCATACGCGCTGTTTCGCCTCCTGAGAGCCGGTTTGCATGTTTCTGAGCAAGTGATCGAATCTGAAGCGCATCCATCAGACGGAAGGCACGGTTTTTATCGCTTCCGTTCAGGAGCATGTTTCTGACCAGGCGCATGCGGAATGCGTAGCATTTCTGCGGAAGGTAACCGATTCTGCAGGCAACAATCCGTCTCCGCTTTCCGTCAGGCTGTTCGACACCGGCCAGCACTTTGGCCAAAGTGGATTTACCGCTGCCGTTTGCGCCGATCACTGCGCAGATTGTTCCTGGAGCAAGCATGTATTCCGGAAAGCGCAGGACAGTCAAGGTTCCGTAGGTTTTGGAAAAAGCTTCAATCCTCATTTAGACAGCCTCCTTTGGAGGATGGTCATGACTGTATTAACAATCAATGAGGCCAGCATAAGAATCAGACCGAGTGCGATACCGAGCGTGAAATTGCCGCGGTTCGTGTACTGCATGATGGCGGTTGTCATCACATTGGTTTTCCAGGCGATGGCTCCGCCAACCATGGAGACCGCACCGACTTCGGCGATAGCGCGAGAAAAGGCAAGAAGATATGCGGAAAAGATGGGGTAAAGGCACTCGTTGCAAAGCAGCAGGAATGTTTTTACCCGGGAAAAGCCGAGACCGTGTGCCGTTTCAATAATGGAAGGAGCGACACCCGCAACAAAAGTTTCGACGTTGCCGACTACGATCGGTGTGATCAGAGCGATTTGAGCGAGAATTATGATTTGCACGGTAAAAAGCAGCTTCAGGTGACGGAACGGACCGACGCCGGAAAAGAGAAGATAAAAAAGAAGACCGCAGACCACAGGCGGCGTACCCATCAGGGTACGGTTGATCACAATCAGTCCGTTTCTTCCGGGGAACTGTTTTGCGCCGAGAAGGATCCCGATGGGCGTTCCGATCAGAAGCGCAAAAAGAGAACTCGTCAGACAGACACGGGCAGTAACGCCCAGTATGTTCAACAGTTCAGGGTTTCCTGATAGGATTAATTCGATTGCTTTTCGCAGAGAGACCAGCATTGGCTCCTCCGGTTTGTGATAAGCATGTCAGAGACTGCCGGGAATCTCCGGCAGTCTCATTCAGCTGTCCTTACTTAATAACGCCGTCGTTCGCGACAAAACTCAGGAATGTCGCTTTGTCAGTCAGAATATAGGCATGCTGCTGCTCAGCCATGACCAGACACGCTCCCATGCCTGCGTTCGCGGAAATGTACCAGTCAGTATAGTCTTTAAAGGAATCAGCTTCCTGCGTGATGCCGAGTTCCTCAGGCCAGAGAGCAAGTTCCTTCGTATGTGTTCCGGAACCGTCTCCTCTGGAGATGAACAGATATTTTCCGTCTGAGATTGCTTTGAAGGCATCAAGAACGGTTTCAGCATTCGCAACTCCGGCAGGATCATCCGAAGGTCCGCAAAGAACAAAGAAATTATACAGGAAAGGAGTACGCTCCGCTTCGAAACCTTCAACAACGCGGGCAAAGCCTGCCTCCACGAAAGCATCTTCCTGCTTTTTCGCATGCACGAGGATCAGATCGGCATTGCCCATCTTTGCGTTTGCGATCGCTTTTCCGGTGCCGGCAGAGTAGATCTCAACTTTATAGCCGTATTTGTTCTCAAACATCGGAAGCAGAGTTCCAAGCAGACCGGAGTCGTTAACCGAAGTAGTCGTTGAGAGCCGGATCTGCTTTGTTTCGTCTGTTGCAGGAGCGATCTCGCCGTCAAAAGGCTTGATGCCATCGAGAACATAGAACAGATTTGCTCCGAACTCAGAAACCCCGTAAGCGGCAGCGGCTTCCAGCGCCTCCTGACTGTTCAGCCAGCGGTACAATGCATCTGCTCCGGCGGTATTTACGGCGACGTCGGAAACCGCGTTGCCGTCAGCGTCGGCAAACGGAGCCTGATCATTGACCGCGAGAACCGCATAAGTGTTCTTCATGCTGTCATCGGCTTCTTTCAGAATCTTCGTGTCGACTACAAGCGATGCGATCTTTTCCTCTTCAGGCACGGATTGATCAGCAGGCTGCGCTTCGGGTTCCGGCACCGGCTCCTCAACGGGGTTCGCCTCAGGCTCCGATGCGGGAGCGGGCTCCTCGGCAGGCTTGGCTTCGGGCTCCGGATTGGTTTGTTCACTCACAGCCGTTTGAGCTGCGGATTCCGCGGATTTTGCTGCGCATGCGACATAGCTGAGCGCCATGATCACTATGAGCAGTACTGTAATCAGTTTTTTCATGTTTTTCCCCCTTCAAATAATAGAAATGACGAGCCAATTCCACCGAAAACTCCCGTCAACGGAAGTCAGGTTTCGAAAATGGCTCGTCCACCGATTACGAAACTTGCACAGCGGAACGCTTGTTTCAGCGGAAGCGTCAGCTGACATTTCATGCCCTTTATTATATTCCTTTTCCTAGTTCTGTCAATCTGATACCAGTATCATGCTCGAAACACCTTTTGACTAACAGGTCTGCCGATTGTATAATGAAAAAAGAAACTGAAAGACGGAGGGTCTATGGCCAAACTGTATTTTCGATATGGAGCAATGGGCTCCAGCAAGACCGCGAATGCTCTGATGGTGCGGTATAATTACTGGGAGCGTGGAAAAAATGCCTTGCTTTTAAAGCCATCGGTCGACACAAGAGACGGACAGAATCGAATCTGGTCAAGAGCAGGATTGGAAGCTGAATGTGAACTGGTGCAGAATCTGGACCTTGAAAAGGTTCAGAACCGGGAATATGATTGCCTGATCGTGGATGAAGCGCAATTCCTTACCAAGGATGAAGTGGAGATGTTCTGCAGAATCGTGGACGAATTCGACGTACCCGTTATCTGTTACGGTCTGAAGACTGATTTCCAGGGCAATTTCTTCGAAGGCAGCCACTGGCTTCTGGCGCGCGCGGATACGATCGAAGAAGTCAAAACTATTTGCTGGTGTGGAAAAAAAGCTACCTGCAATGCCAGGCTTGACGGAAAAGGCGGGATTACCAAAGAGGGCGAACAAGTCGTGTTAGGCGCAAATGACAAGTATATCGGTTTATGCCGCAAGCACTGGAGACTGGGAGACCCAGGTCCGGACCTTAGAGCCGTACATTAAGTACTTTTTGGTGCGAATATCGATAAAAAGATAATCGAATGAAATAATCAAGCGACAGCTTTACATGCTGTCGCTTGATTGTATTATGGTTTCGTCCAAGCAGTTTTTACTTAAAGATATGATTGCTTCGAAGCCGTTTGATTCGTAAAGGGCTTCAGTAATCAGTTCTGATCATATCGATTGAAATCTCATCCACTGGAGCAAGGTCCCCCCACATGAGGACTCTTAAAGACTGGTTTACAGCAAATGGAATAGAGCAATCAGCCCGGAAAAGACGATTGAGACGGTTGCACAGAGTTTGATCAGAATATTCAGAGCGGGCCCGGATGTATCTTTGAACGGATCGCCGATGGTATCGCCAACAACTGAAGCTTTGTGAGGCTTGCTGCCTTTCCCGCCGAAATGTCCTTCTTCAATATATTTTTTTGCATTGTCCCAGGCACCGCCGGCATTGGACATAAAGACTGATACAGCGAAACCCGCGACGGAAACACCGGCAAGAAGACCGACTACACCGGTAGGCCCCAGAATCAGACCGACAGCAATCGGGACGACAACTGCCATGACAGCGGGAACGACCATTTCTTTAAGAGCGCCTTTTGTGCAGATGGAGACACATCTTGCGTATTCGGGTGTTCCGGTTCCTTCCAATATTCCGGGAATCTCTCGGAACTGCCGTCGTACCTCGATGACCACCGATTGCGCTGCCCGTTCCACACCGTTCATGGTGACAGCAGCGAAAACAAAGACCAGCATCGCACCGATAAACATACCGATCAGAACAGTTGGATTGATAATCGAGAAGTTCAGGACCGTATCGGTTTTGTCCTGAATGATATTGACATAAGACACGAGGAGTGCGAGCGAGGTAAGGGAGGCAGAGCCGATCGCAAACCCCTTTCCGGTCGCGGCAGTGGTATTGCCAAGTGAGTCAAGAGCATCGGTGCGTTCACGCACATGGGGATCCATACCGGCCATCTGAGCGATTCCGCCTGCGTTGTCCGCAACCGGTCCGTAGGCGTCCGTCGCCAGCGTGATTCCCAGTGTGGACAGCATTCCGACACCGGCGATACCGATGCCGTACAGCCCGCGGTTGAATGATTGCAGAAAATGACCGTTTGCGTCGACGATTTCATTCGTTCCTCCGGCGGCATAATAACTGATCAGAACCGCGGCGCAGACAATCAGAATTGAGGTTAAAGCAGACTCCATACCGAGTGAGATACCCCCTATGACGATGGTTGCATATCCGGCCTGAGAGGTGGCGGCAAGGTCGCGTGTCGGCTTATAACTCTCCGAAGTGAAGAATTCGGTAAAGAACCCGATCAGACAGCCGGAAACAAGACCGCACAGGATCGAGACATAGATTCCGACCCATGGGGAACCGTCGACATTTCGAAAGATGAAATAGGTCAGAGGAAGAGCGAACAAAGCGGACAGAATTGCAGCGGTATACGTTCCGGTACGCAGCGTTCTCAGCAATGTCATCTGGGTGGCGTTTTCCTTGACGCGTACCAGCTGTGCGCCGATGATTGAGCAAATAATACCGGAAACAGCGAGCATCAGAGGAAGGAACATGCCGGCAAAACCGTACCCGCCAATCGCGGAGAGTGCGAAAGTTGCAAGAATGCTTCCGACATAGGACTCGTACAGATCAGCGCCCATCCCGGCTACATCTCCGACGTTATCGCCGACGTTATCCGCAATCGTTGCAGGATTGCGCGGGTCATCTTCGGGAATTTTCTTTTCAACTTTACCGACCAGATCTGCGCCGACGTCCGCAGCCTTGGTATAGATCCCTCCGCCGACACGGGCGAACAAAGCCATAAAGGAGGCTCCCATTCCGTTCATGACCATGATGTTTCCATGAGTGACAGGATCTTTGATTTGGAAGACATAGTACAGGAGAAAATACCATAGCGTAACATCAAGTATTCCGAGAGCTACAACAGTAAACCCCATGACAGATCCTGCTGAGAAAGCTACGCGGAGTCCGCGGTTTAAACCTTCGCTTGCAGCCTGAGCGGTTCGCGAATTCGCGTGTGTCGCGATCTTCATGCCGATAAAACCTGCAAGAAGAGACCAGATGCCGCCGGTCAGGAAAGCAAATGGAGTGAACTGGGAGAGCATGCTCCCTTTTGTCGCAAACGCTATGGCGCTCAGAACGACAAAAACGATAATGAATACCGGCAGAACCGTTTTGTACTGGCGCTGCAGATAAGCGCCGGCGCCTTCGCGGATCGATCCCGCGATTTCTTTCATCCTGTCTGTGCCTTCGGGGAAGGACATAACTTTCTTGGTTTGCAGCAGGGCATAGATACCAGCCAGAGCTGCGCCGACAAATCCGAGCCAGAAGAAGTTTTCCATAGATTACCTCGCTTTCGAATGATTCAGATGATGTCTTTCGTCAAAATTAAAAATCAAACATTTCGTACCCGCCCTGTTTCCTGCGTAGGGAGCGGAGAATGAGATACTGGTTTAAAACGTCAAAAGGCGAGAGTGCAAACGTTTACGAATTTTAAAAGAAAAAACATCCCAATTATCCGGTAATGGAAAATCTTGAAACAACATGATTTTTCCAGGGGATACTGACCTGAAATTGGGATAAAGAACAAACAACAGGATCAGATCAGGCTGATCGAACGTTGCAGACAATGTTTTCTGTTGATATTATATATCGTAAACGTTTCCGATGTCAAGTAGAAAATACACAGGGCGCTGTCTCCTTATGCGATGGCAGACGCCCTGTCAGAACATCCGTACACAATAGTTCTTCAGTCCTTGGGCTTTCTGTTGTATAGAACGACAAACACTGCGATTCCAGCAACTGCTGCTACACAGATCAATCCCCACATAAGCGCAAGACCGGGACGGTTCGAAGAAGCGTCCGGGACAGGCGGCAAAGGAGTCGGTTCCGGAGCAGGTTCGGAAACAGGCTCAGGTGCCGGCGGTTCAGTCGCGGGGGCAGGAGCTTCACCAGGTTCCTCGCTTTCACCGGGTTCCGTGTTAACGGGAACAGGATCCGGTTCCGTTGCTGCGGGAGTTTTTTCCAGCCGGAAGGAATCGATAAGGGTATAATCTGAGCAGTTCTTCTTCGATGCAGCGCCGTCACTGGTCCGCTGATAAACAGAAACAGTGAGAGCTCCTTCCTCAGCTTCCACATATGCGAAATACTGTCTCGGATCAGCCGTACCGCCCGTCTGGAACTGCAACAGGTCATCGATCTCGTGTCCATAGTCATCGAATTTGTTGCCCATCGGGCTGATCGTGACGAATGTGGTCGCATCTCCGAGCTCTCTCGGATTTCCGTCGCCGTCCACCGTCGCACGGAAATAGTTGTGGATATGACCGTTGAAGTACAGATCCACGTCCAGTTCATCACACATCTTCTCAAGGAACGCAGTCGCGACGTCATCTTTCTGAACCAGACCCGCATGAGCAAGAATGATACGGAAAGAACAACCGCTGTCCTCAAAGACCTGCTTTGCCCATTCTTTCTGTATCTGATAGTAGTTCATCTTATCGGCAGCGGCATCCGTACCGTCAATACCGGTGTAAGGGTCGGTATTCAGAGTCACGAAGCATACATCTCCGACAACAAACGCGGAAGTCGCTTCCGCCAGCATCTCGTCATCGATGCCTTTCGGAAGATTTGTCCGACCTTTGAAGTGCGAATAGATCACGTCGCCTTTGCCTTCGTGATTGCCGGGAGCGAATGCCGTGAGCCTTGAGGAGTAGATGTTGCCGATCGTATTGTACATGAACCGCCATTCCGACATCGTATCGTCCTCTGTCAGGTCACCGACATTGGCGATGAAATCGGGATGAAGATTGTCGGTCAGGAAGGTGGCATCGGTATAGTAATAGTTCAGATAGCCTTCCTCATTGGTGGACTGCAGATCGGAGATGACAGCAAACGCGAAGGACTTGCTGTCCGGAAGTGTCGTAAAGGAATAAACAGGGCTGACGTAATCACGAGTTCCGTCGTTCGTAACCGCGACATATTCATATGCGGTACTCGGTTCGAGACCTTCCAGATCGACCGAATAACTGGAGAACGTTCCATGATCGCCAAGAACCTGCACGAGCCCCTTTTCCGTGACGGGAATCGTATTTTCCCATTGGGAGCCTCCGGCGTGCCGGTATCTGAACTCAGCGGTAAGTCCGTCCGCTTCCGTGATCCAGTTGGCGCACACCTTTGAATAATCCGATCCGGGGGTCAGTGTGATCTGCGTCGGACCGTACTTGGAAGCGGCTGATACAATATCGAGACGGAGCGTACCTTCCGTAGGCAGCGTGTAAGTCTTATCGCCTATATCAGCCCGGAAGTAATAATAATAGGTATCGTTCGCAGGATCAGGAAGGAAGGATGCTTCCAGACCTTTTTCCGTTATGGTCATCGGAACGGATCCCTTCAGAGCGCTTTTCTGCTTTCCGGTTCCATAATACAGTGTTGCTGCAGACAGGGAGACACCTTCCGGCAGGAGGATATTCAGAGTGAAGTCAGCCGGTTCTCCTTCGTATACGCTGTTGACCATGGGATCCGGAATGGACAGGACGGGAGTAGAGATGACAAGATCCCCCTGGATACGGGAATTCATATCGACTGCACCCGCGAATCCTTTTATCATAGGATAACCGGAGTTCTCCTCTCCGACCCATTCCCAGACGTTTTCAAAATCCCATCCAAGCCTGTCGGTATAGAAGGATTTGCAGGTAATATCAGAGGATGACACGGTTTCGAAGGAGGCAGATTCAGGATGATCGGACGAGATGCCGCCGAGAAGCCGGGACCCTTCCCATACATAATTATTGTGAATATGGGATCCGCTTTCTCCGCTGAAGTTTCCGGCGAACAGACCGACATTGGTGCTTTCGTCGCCGCCGTCAATCTTCGTCAGCATCATAACGGTGTTGTCGACCGCGGTAGCGCCTTTCAGATTGCCCGTGATGCCCGCTACACTGTCTGCGCTTTCTCCGCGGACCGTGATCGAGCCGCCGGCAAAGCAATTGACGATTTGTCCGCCGCCGGAATTCGAAGAGGTGATTCCGCCGGCGGCACCATTCTCCTCACCTTTTCCGCGAACCACCGTATTGCAATATACAAAGCAGTTCCGTGCGACGCCGATATATCCGTTATCATTTTTCTTGATCTTACCGGCAAGGCCGCCTGCGGTTTTTTCCATGCACTCGATGGTACCGGTACAGACGATATTGTCTGCATCGCCGTATAAGGAACCGGCGAGGATACCGCAGGAAGCGCGTGCAACGATTTCCGCGTCCAGGATCGCTAGATTCCGGACATAACCCTCACCGTAATCGTGACCGATATTGCCGAACATGCCGGCATACTTCGCGCCCATTCTTACGACCCGGAGGTTTCGGATGGAATGTCCCTGTCCGTCAAAAGTTCCGAAAAATGCGCAGTGTATACCTTCTTCCTCGGTGGTATCCGCCAGAGGCCCGATGGGGGGCATATATCCCTTCGTTTCGGTTCCGGTTTTCTCAGTCAGTACCGTGCCAACGGATGTGAGGAGAGGCATCATGTCAAGGTCGGCCGTCAGAACATAGGTTCCATTGCAGGGGGCGTCCGGCATACCGTCGCTGTTATGATCTTCCGTATCCCATACCCCGGAAAGATAAAAGAGCTGCTCCGGAGAGGATATCTCATAATGCCCGGTCTCAGTGTTAAAGGAGGGAGGGATAGCGCCCAGCTCTGTCAGGACATCTTTGCTCCAGTAATCCTGTTCCCACCACGCTTCTTCTTCCGCTACCGATACAGCCGGAACTGATGTCAGGAGAAGCAGGAGGGAAAGAAGAAACGACAATAACCGCTTTTTCATAGTTGATCCTCCAATCGGAAAAGGAAAGGGCTGTGAAGGAAAACGGAAGTTCCGAAATGCATTCACAGCCCAAAGGGTTGCCTGGGTTATAAAGTTGTTACGGCATGATACCGTCAGTCGGTTCGCCCTTTGCTGCTAGCTCGTTCTGAGCAGCAAGATCATCCGCGTCATCCGTGGCTTTCAGCTTCCAGTCTTCAACAGCTTCCTTCAAGGTGATCGTGCTGTTGGTGGCCAGAGCTTCCGGCAGCTGCCAGGTCAGTTCTTCAAGAGTTTCATCCACAAATCTTACGCGCAGTTCCATCGCGCCGAGCTTTTCGGTTTCGCGGAGAACATAGACATAGATCTCATGCGGTTTGCCTTCCTTGGTTTCATCCTCGGTAGGCAGTACTTCGGCAAGAGTCTTGAAGACGTTCTTTCCCTTGTCTTCGCCGACCGGATAGAGATAGATCTTTGCGATATCCTTGCCGGTCTTGTTTTTGATCAGCATCGCGATGCCGGTGTAACCTTCGGGCACAGCGGCGGCTTCGGCAGCAGGAGCTTCCTCTGCAGGAGCGGCCTCAGCGGCAGGAGCCTCTGTACCTGCTGCGAAAGGAACCGCGGCTTTAACGAGTTCGATCAAAGCAGCCTTGGATTCTTCGGTCGCTTCGGGAGCGCCTTCATATACCGGGTACCATCCGTCAGCCGGAACGCCGTTCGTGTTGATCTCATAGGCAAGACGCTCATCCATGGGCATTCCGAAGTCATCATCTGTTCCGTCGTCCCAGGCGATCTTCCACTGATCCGGATCCGCAGCGTCTTTCAGGGAGATCTCGTTAAGCTGGTGACCGTCTCCATCCGGCTTGAACCAGTCATCGACCGGACCGGTCACCGTCGTGCCGTCGTCATATACGAGGTCGATCATATAGTTGTCAGCCTGCGGGCGGAGGAAGAAACTGAAGATATACTTTCCGCCTTCTTTGGCTTTTCCGGGAGACCACATCGTGAACTGCGTGCCGTCTGCGGAATACATATACTCAACCATATTGTTATATGCTTTGGGATCGCCGCCTTCTTCATAGAGATAGAACTCCACGATATTCTTGCCGGTCTTGTTCTTGACTTCAGCAGCAACTTCGACATAACCGGGATAGGTGTGGTCGGCAGTCTTTCCGATCGCGACGACCTGATCCATCAACGCTTTGTCAGCTTCGTCATCGTTCGGTTCATGCTCCCACTTGGCAACATCCGTTCCATTCTTCATGGACAGCTTGTCATACATGGCAAGCGGACCGACCTGCCAGGTGGCGTTAGTGCCGTCTTCAAATACTGCGAGGACTTCCATGTCAGCGCCTTCCGGACGAACGATGTAGATATTCTTCTCATAGCCTTCCGGATCTGCATCCTTGTCTTTCCATCCGGGCGCGACGACACTGTTACCTTTGTCTGCACCGGCAGGATAGATATACAGTTCATTGATCGTAACACCAGTCTTATTCTTAATGTTCAGACCAAGGGCGACATACTTAGCTTCGCTGGCTGGTTCCGCAGCGGGCTGAGCATCCTCTGCGATCGCGGTGCTTACCATCATGCCGAGCACCATCATCAGAGCGAGAATTACAGAGAGTATCTTTTTCATTGTGTTCCTCCTCATATGATTTGTTATATCACTTCGCTTTTGTGCGAAGACAAAACCCTATTCACAGCGACAGGAAAGACTGCCCGAATCGGAAACCGTGAACCGGATACCGTTTGTGGTGCCGGCCGGCATGTTCCCTGTTTCACGGTTTTCCGTGCACAGTACCTTTGGGACCGTTTCCAGAAGCATTTCAAGAATGCCTGCATTCGGACGGTCTTTCTTCGCTTCCGGCGAATTCTGACAGGAGATAACCGCATAGGAAGGATGAAGCTTCCCAATAAGAGAACGCGTCATGGATTTCGGATCCCCGTGGTGAGGGAGTTTCAGAATATCGCAGGAACCGATTTCTTCGTTCTCCCAGTCGGCAGCGTATCGGTCACCGGTCAAAAGAACCGATCTGCTTCCATAGGTGAAGCGGTGCATCAGGCTTGTCAGGTTTCGCTCCTTTGAGGCACGGTACCAGAGGTCGTGCTCCGGCTGCTGTTTGTGCAAAAGAACATCGGCAACGGCAATATGACGATCTATTACATCCTGGCGGGGAAGGTACGTCGACATGAACAGGTTTCCTGCCATACAGACTGTTCCGCCTTTCGCGGCTTCAATCTGACATCCCAGCGATTCGGCTTTCCGGACGATCTCGGTAAAGATGTTCAGCGCATAGCAGAATCCGTTCAGCGGTTTCTCCGTTGATTCCGGAAGAGCGATCCACTCAGCATCTTTCGGGGGTATAAACAGCGCTTCCAGCCTTTTGACGGGAACGGAATCGAGAATGCGCATGGCGCCGCCGATGTGATCAATATGCAGATGCGTAAGGATCAGCAGATCGATGGATTCGATGTTCCGCTCCTTCAGGTAATAAAGAGCTTCGCTTCGCCGGGAACCTTCCGCAGGTTCTACGTATGGACGACCGGTATCGACCAGTATATGGAAGTCCGGACGACCATCGGAATGTTCGGTGAGAAGAATGGCATCTCCGTCACCGACATTACAGAATAGGACTTCCAACATGCGCAGGCCTCCCGCAGTAATGTGTTCAGGTACGGTAATAGGAAGGACGCGAATTCGCCTTTTCTTCCAGCTCCGCCATCCGCTCCTGCTCTTTCCGCCAGAGTGCTCTTATTGGAAGACCGCCCGCGAGAAGACTCAGAAGAGCAGGGAAATACAGATAAACACAGAAAAGCCACATATCTGTCCAGCCGAATCCGTCTTTCCAGTCACTCATCAGAAGAGTCGCGGGAATGGTCAGTGCCAGAAGGACCACCATCCAAAGATAAGCATACCAGATCAGTGCTTTACGATCTTCTTTCAGAAACAGAGCCAGCAGGATACCGGGAATGCTTCCGATCACAGCAGTGACCAGATACTGCAGAAGAATGACACCGAAGGAAGCTTCTTTGAACAACCTGGAAAGCAGCAGACCGGAACCGATAAACACACCGGCGTACAGAATCGTGAAACCAAGTCCGATCATAAAGGAATAAAGCCAGACTGCGCTTTTTGGACGCCCATTTTCATCCAGAAACGCAGCACGGGAAATCTCATTGAGCTTATTGTCCAGTTTAGACTGCTTTCTTGCCATGCTTCTTTCATATGCCTTCCCGCCGGCCTGATCTACAGGTCAGCGGGAAAACATCTTTTATCGCTTTATT
>JAEEGL010921152.1_pt1 | contig 30254 bp, 17 predicted proteins | sample 9134231 | NCBI WGS metagenome assembly JAEEGL01 (sample SAMN16246548, study PRJNA631951) | gut metagenome | biome: gut microbiome; feature: rumen; material: fiber-attached | host: Bos | place: Iran: Karaj | collected 2018-10 | reverse complement strand
TAACATATACTTTTACGGGCGGTCATGCCCGCCCCTACGAACAAACCGAAAACACCTTCAAATCCGGCGCGTGAATCGGTACGACGGTATGTTCCGGTGTCGTTTAACTCCCCGACAAACTGTAATTTGAACGCTGACAGCCTTCCCCGCCTCGCGCCGCCCTCCCACCTCTTCACTTTTCACTCTTACCTCTTACCTCAAAAAACCCTCCCGGGAATTGCTTCCGGGAGGGAAAAGTTTTTATCGGGACGGGAAAACCCGTCTTCTTTTTTTTCAGCTCACAGAGCGCTTACGGCTCGGAGGGCTGCTCGGGCTCGGAAGGCTGCTCGGGCTCGGAAGGCTGCTCGGGCTCGGAAGGCTGCTCGGGCTCGGAAGGCTGCTCCGGCTCAGAGGGCTGCTCGGGCTCGGAGGGCTGTTCCGGCTCAGAGGGCTTTACCCAATCGGCGGGATCTTCCAGACCCACGGCAGCACGCAGGATGCTTCTGGCGTCGTCGGCAGTGATCTGGCCGTCGAAGTTCACGTCGCCGGCAAGCAGCTCAACGCTGCCCTCAGCGTAGGTTTCAAGGCCCACGGAGGCACGCAGCGCAAGACGCGCGTCTTCGGAGTTCACTTCGCCGTCCTGGTTGATATCGCCGAGCTTATAGGTAACAAGCTTCGGGATCACAACGTCTTCGGGCTGCAGCGGGGTGGCGCCTGCGGCGTCCGCATAGAGCTGGCCGCATACGGAGCAGCGATAATACTCGATGTTGCCGTCGGCGTCCGCGGTGGCTTCCTTCGCCTCTACCTTTTCAAGGGTATGGCCGGCGGGAATACCGGTATTCTCAAGCGGGGTCTGGCCCCCGGCGTCCGCAAACGCAGCGCCGCATCTGGTGCACTTGTAATACTCTGCATTGCCTTCTTCGGTGCAGGTGGCAGGCTTGGCTTCCACCTTTTCGAGGTCATGGCCCAGCGCGGGAACGACCTCCTGCGCAACGATGATCTCGTTGCATACGGAGCAGTGCTTGCCCTCGGTAAGGCCGGTGGCGGTGCAGGTGGCTTCCACAGCCGCGTCGGTGACCTCGGTATGGCCGGTGGCAGCGATCACGGTTTCGGCAAGCGGGGTCTTGCCCTCGGCGTCCGCAAAGGTATCGCCGCATGCGGAGCAGGTGTAGTACTCTACGTTACCGGCTTCGGTGCAGGTGGCAGCCTTGGCGTCGGTCTTCACAAGGGTGTGGCCGGTGGCGGGAACTACGGTATCCTTCAGCTCGGCAGCCGCCTGATCGTCGGCAAATACAACGCCGCATACGGAGCAGGTGTAGTATTCCACGTTGCCGTCCTCGGTGCAGGAAGCAGCCTTCGCGTCGGTCTTCACAAGGGTGTGGCCGGTGGCGGAGAGCGCCAGATACTTGATGTGGGTAGGATCGTTCTCGCAGGCGTACATCATCAGGCCCTTGCCGGTGCAGGTAGCGGGCGTGATCACGGTGCCTTCATCCCAGGCGTGGCCGGTAGCGGCGATCACGGTGGTATCAAGCGGGGTCTTGCCGTCAACGTCGGCAAAGATATCGCCGCAGGCGGAGCAGGTGTAGTATTCCACGTTGCCGTCGGCTTCGCAGGTGGCGGCCTTCGCTTCGGTCTTGGTCATGCTGTGGCCCGTGGCGGGGATCACAACGTCTTCAAGAACCGTTTCGCCGTTTTCATCGGCAAAGATCTTTTCGCAGTTGCCGCAGGTGTAGTATTCCACGTTGCCGGCTACGGTGCAGGTGGCGTCAACAGCCTCGGTCTTGGTCATGTCGTGGCCGGTGGCGGTGAGCACGGTAACGTCGGTCTCGTCGCAGCGGGAGCACTTCACGGTCTTGCTGCCGTCTTCGGTGCAGGTGGCGTCAACTACGGTTACGTTTTCTTCGATGCTGTCGTCAAAGTCGTGGCCCAGGGCGGGAACAACAACGTCGTCCAGCTCGTAGATGCCGTAAGCATCTTCAAACGCGGCGCCGCAGGCGGTGCACTCGTAATATGCAACGTTGCCGTCTTCGGTGCAGGTGGGTTCATTCGCAGCCACGGGTTCCTCAGAAATGCTGTGGCCCAGCGGAGCGATATAATCGGTATACTTGTGGTCGGGATCGTTCTGGCAGGTATACAGCATCACGCCGCCCTCGGTGCAGGTGGGCTCCTTGGCAACGACGCCGTCATCCCAGGCATGGCCCAGACGGTCGCTTTCCAGCTCGGCGGCGGTCAGCTCGGTCTCGCCTTCCTCATCGGCGAAGTACTTGCCGCAGTTGCCGCACTCGTAGTAAGCGATCTTGCCGGCCTTGGTGCAGGTCACGGTGGCGGGCACGAAGGTCATATCGTGGCCGGTGGCCGGATCGACCTCGTCGATCACATGGGTAGGATCGTTGGCGCAGATGCAGTGGATGCGGCCGTCCTCGGTGCAGGTGGCGGGAACGTTATCTTCCTGCTCAACCCAGTCGTGGCCGGTGGCGGAAACAACAACGTCTTCCAGCTCGGTAGTACCCTCAAGATCAGCAAAGATCTTTTCGCAGTTGCCGCAGGTGTAATATTCCACGTTGCCGTCTTCGGTACAGGAGGCGGGGTTCGCGTCGGTCTTGGTCATGTCGTGGCCGGTGGCCGTAGCAACGTCGAAGGTGTGGGTATCGGTGTAGTCCTTGCCGCCCTCGGTGATGGTGGCGGTATAGGTCTCGGTAGCGGGATCGGTGCAGGTAGCAGCCGTTTCACCGATCTTCTCGGGCACGAAAGCTTCACCCTCGCGTGCTACGCAGGTGATAGCGCAGTCTTCATGCGCGGAGCAGGTGATCGTCATAGCGGCTTCCACGGCGCCGGTTTCGGCGTTGCGGGACCAGTTCCAAACGGGATCGCCGTAAACGTGCTCGTTGGTAACGGTAACGTTTTCGGAGGCGTCGGTGAGATGCTCGTTGTTGATCTCGTCGGTGGTAACGGTGTAAGCGCCGTCCGCAGTATCGGCGGAGGTGAAGCTCAGGGTGGCCACAACGGCGTCCTTATCGAAGGTCTTGCCTTCATGGTTGATATAAGCGAAGGTGACTTCGCCGTTCTCGGCGTCGTCGTTCACCGCGTAGTGGGTGGCGGCGCTCTTTACGCCCGCAAACGTGAACTTGGAGGCGTCATACTTCACGGTGACCATACCGTTGGTGGCAACGTCAACGGCCTTGATTTCCACGTTCTGGGTGAAGGGATCTTCCACGGTAAGAGGCGTGGGATCGGTGGGGTCTGCGGGATCGTCTTCGTTCAGGTCGCCCTTGATGCGGGTGCTTGCTTTCTCAAGCGGAGCGATCTCGGTCAGCATCTGCGCATTGGCGACGGTGAAGTTGTGCTCTCTGTTGAAGGCGTTGCCGTCGTCGGACGGATCGGCGGCTTCCAGTTCAAACAGACCGCCTACGGGCCATACGTCGGGCTCAAACGTGCCGAGGTTGAATACAGCTTCGGTATCGGAGGCGTCCCAATCGATGATGCTTACAAGGCTGTCTTCGCTGCTGAAGCGGCTCCAGAATACGCTCTCGCCGTCAAAGTACAGGGAGTTGAAGTAAGGAGTATCGGTCTCAAAGCCGAGTTCACCCAGAGGATAAGCTTCAGTGCTGCCGAAGTTGTTGTTGATACCCACTTCGTAAAGCTTGCCGGTCTCATCCACCAGAAGGAGGACGTCATAGAAGATGGTTTCTGTAGACGGATAGAACTCTTCGTAAGCAATACCCACGAAATAGTTGCCGCCGGTCTCCTCTTCGAAATCAAAGAATCCGAGGTAATCACCGGTCTCCACGTCAATGACAACGATATAGGGACCGTATACGGCGTAGATATAACCGGCGCCCAGCGCGTAGGACGCGCAGATATCCATATAACCGACCGTGTCGGAACCGCCGATATAGGTGATCTCGAAGGTTTCGGGATCCACAATGTAAAGATCGGAGAGCCATTCTTCGGAATCGAAGGAGGCACCGTACAGCGTGCCGTCGGCAGCGTAAGTAAGCGATGCGATGGCCGCATTGGCGGATTCCTCGGTCAGCTTGGTGTAAGCGGGCAGCGTGTTGGTATTGAACTCGCTGAACCATACCTCGCCGTGCTCATCCCAGACGACGCCGTTCAGATCTTTGCTGATGCTCTTTACAAGCACCGGGCAGATGGCGTAAACGTCGGGATCGATGTCGGAGATCGCGGCCACGTAGGTCTCGCCGTCGGCAACACCGGTCACAACGCCGTTGGCGTCCACGGTGGCGATCGTTTCGTCGCCGGAGATCCAGGTAACGCTTTCATCGGCGCCCCAGGGCTCGATAACGGGGGTCAGCTTCTGGCTGTTGCCGCGTACCAGCACGATATAATCGGGAAGCGTGATGGTGAGCTCGCTGCCGAGATCCTCAACGTCGAGGTTCATCTTGTAGTTGGTAACGTTAGCTGCATAGTCGTAAACCTGAACGAGAAGCTTGGTCTGCGGACCGAGCTCAAGCTCTTCCTGCAGTTCTTCATGGTTCAGAACGAACTCCATCTCTGCGCCTTCATCCGCATCGTGATCCGGATAGCAGATACCGAGAATGTCGCCTTCCTCGTTGAACACAACGATGGCTGCGATATACTGATTATCCTTGGCCAGAATGGTAAGGTCGGTCCAGTCGTAGGTTTCAAGGTCGTAACCGCTCACAGACGCGTCGATCAGTTCGGGCGCGGTGTTGTCGATGGTGGCGGTGATGGACTCGAAGGCGCCGTAGCCCAGCGCATCCCAGTCGATGTCGCCTTCGTCATTCACGTAATACTCAGGCGCATAGGCAACGGAGAAGGTGACGGTGTCGCCCTCGGCAAGGCCGGTGGGAGCATACTTCGCGCCTACCTGCGTGGTAACGTTCATCCACTTCTGCTGGTTGGCATAGTAGTAAGCGCCGTATTTCGCGCCGCCGTATACGGGATCGATCAGGTCGTTGCCTTCACCGTCCGTAACGGTGTAGCGCCAGCCGGCGATGTTGCGGATCAGGGTGCTCTGAAGGCCCAGAACCATGTCGCCTTTTTCGCCGTTGATGGCGTTGCGCTCGGGCAGATAGTTATCCTCCAGAACGGGGTTGCCGCCGAACAAGTAAGTATTGCTCTCGCCCGCATAACGGATCAGGAAGCCCTGTTCGGGGTTGAGATAGTAATAAGGCTCCTCGCCGTAGGTGACGACCTCGTCTACGTACTCAAGGTAATCTACCTTATCGGTCATGCTCGCCTCGGTCCAGCTGCCATAGAAACCGAGCACGGGGATGGAGTGGGTAACACCCTCAGCGCCGTCGTCAGAATCCACTTCGGTGGCATAGAGGTACGCCTCAACGTAGTTGCCGTTGTAATCGTAATAATCCATATACGAACCGAGGTCGATGTGCGCGGTGATCTCCACGCTGCCGCCCGCAGGCGCGTTTACGGTCACGTTGTTGATGGCCTTGAGCGCTTCGTACGCGTCGTAAGTATCCACGTCGCCGTCTTCGTCAACGTCGGCATTGGTGAGGTCGATATCCTCAGCGTCCACGTTGCCCACAAGGTAATCAAGCAGGTACACGGCGTCGGCAGCGGTCACGTCGCCGTCCATGTTGAAGTCGTAATCCGGAACGTCAAGCGCTTCCAGCGGCTGACCGTTCACGGTCCAGGAAACGCTGGCGCCGTAAATAAAATCGGTGCTGGTATCGCGCACAAGGCCGCGATACGCAAAGTACTGCGTGAACACGTCGTAATCAAGCATGTATTCCACGTCTTCATCGCTGAAGTTGTTCAGCGTGAAGGTGACGTCGTATTCACCGATACGGTCGGGATCGTCGCCGAGTTCCGCCTTGACCTTGCCGTCGGAGGCATAGTCCCAGGCGTCGTCCATCATGACGTAGCTCTTGGCGTTCATGGCGGCGTTCACGTCGGCAAGGCCGGCGCCCTGCTGGAACACGGGATAATACCCTTCCCAAACTGAATCATCGATCCAATCGGAGAAAACAGTGGTCATCGGCTGGGCGGTGGACATCAGCAGGCTCTGCGCCAGCTGACGCACGGTAAGGCCGGTTTTTTCGGTGAGGTCGTTTTCACGGATGTACTGGGCAAGCAGCGCGGTAAGGCCTGCCAGATGCGGCGCGGCCATGGAGGTACCGCTCATGTTCTCGTAGCTCTGTCCGCCGGGAACAAGGCCGTTCACCGAGTAGATGTTGCCGCCGGGGGTGGTGATCTCGGGCTTGAGGCTCAGATCTCCGGGCACGCCGAAGCTGGAGAAAGAGCTCATGGTGTGGTAATCCACGTCGCCCACGAAGTTAACGAGAGCGTCGGAAGAAACGCTGAAGGAGCCGGTGTAATAGGTAACGGTCTCGTGATAGGTCGCATCCTCGTCTTCATCGTAGTAATCGCACTCAAAGGTGCCGGTACCGGTGGCGATGGATCTGAGATACGCGCCGTCCGCTTCTGTGATGGACACGCAGGGCGCGGGATACAGATAACCGGTGAGGTTCATGCTGATGGTGCCGGACTGGTTGTTGGCGATGATGGTGGCAACGGCGCCGGCTTCCACAGCCGCGTTGCCCTTCTGATAGAAGGACGTGCTGCCGCGGTTGCAGATACCGATCTTGCCTTCAAGGATATCGGAAACGGCAGCGAATTCTTCCTCACGGCCGGGGCTGTCGATATAAACGAACTCATGGTCGCCCGCAAGGGTCACAAGGGGCTTATTGGAGTAATCGTAGGTTTCGGTATAGTACAGGATCTCGCCGTCAGCCACAAGGTACGGGCCGGTGGAACCGTCGTTATCCACGCTGGCGGCGGTGAGAGCGTTCTTATAGGAACCGGGGGAACCTACGGAGTCGTAGTTCACGTCGTCGCCGAACAGGATGCCGTAGTTGGAAGAGTCCGCCCATGCGCCCGCGTTGCCGGCGGAAATGGTTACGACGGTATCGGACTCTTCGAGGCTCTCGAGGATCTCTTCGTATACGTCCGCATCGGAAGTGACAAAACCTGCGGCGGAAGAACCGAGCGACAGGTTCACGGCGTCGGCGCCCAGCATCACGGAGTCTTCAATGGCGACCATATAGTCGGAATCGTAAGCGCCGCCGCCCTTACCGAACACCTTCATAACGATGAGCTGCGCATCCGGCGCGGCGCCCTGCGTCTGAACGGATTCGATGGCGTTGGAGTAGGAACCGTCCGCTTCCTTGATGAAGCGGTTGGCGGTGGCGATACCGGCCACGTGGGAACCGTGCTCGCCCTGGCTGTCGTTATCGTGCGTCACGTCCAGATCCTCATCCACGTAGTTCACGGCGAAGGGGATCTTGGAGGAAACGTAAACGGCGTCGTCGGCAGGAACGGCCTGCGCGATGTTCAGATCACCGTATACGGCCGCAACTTCTTCTGCGGTGAGCAGATCATAGTCGCCTTCCGTCTGAGAGAGCGCGTATTCGAACGCGTCCGCGTCGAAGGACTTGTGGTCGGTATCGATACCGGTATCGATCACGGCGACCTTGCTGCCCGCGCCGAAATAGCCGTTGGCCCATACGCCCTGCGCACGGGTCATGTAGGTAGAGGTGGCCATGTTCGGCTCGTCGCCGCCCTTTTCAACCACGGCGGGCTCGTACTGCTGCTCAACAACGACCTGTTTTACGGCGTCAAGCTTTTCAATACGTGCGATCGCGGTGGCGGGCACAACGGCGGAAATGATATTTGCCGCAAGGGTGATGTTCCACTTCACGTCCAGCTTGCTGCCGCCGAGGATCTCACGGGAGATCTGATCGGCAAGGGCGTCCTGCTTGACGCGAAGGGTCTCGCGGTAGCTCATCGCGGCCTTGTTGGAGGCGATGCCCGCGGTGGAATAGCCGTTTTCAATGGTACCCTTATCGTTGAGTACGATGGAAACACGGACATTCCCCTTCAGCTGCATCTGCGAAGAGGCGATGTCTACGGCCTCACCCGCATGCAGTGCGTCCGGGCCGTTTTCAACCTTTTCAAAGTTGAAACGGACCTTGTCGCCGGCGGCCTTGCTGCCTGCCGCAAACGCGGGAAGCATTACGGTGAGCAGCATGGCTGCCGTTAAAATCACGGAAAGTACGCTTTTCAATGATTTTTTCATGTCTTCATTCCTTTCTTTTTTTGTCCGTGCCGACGCGGCTGAAGATACCGAGCCGGCGCAAACGATCCCGCATAAAACAGAATCATTTAAGTAATGATATAATAAAAAAAGAAGAAAAACAAGGGTAAAAGCAATCAGAAACTATAATAAATAAATAAATTTTATATTAAAAAAGTTAATATATACAAAAGTTCCCCTTCGGAGGAAGGGGAAGAAAGTCCTGAGCCGGAAGCCGGGCGTTGGGCGTGCGGAATATCATCCAGCGTCTACCTTGTTCCCGTGTGCTTTTGAAGGAACGCCGTAACGCCGCCGATCAGGCGCGCCATTTTTTCTTCGAAGCCGGTGCTGTTGTCGATCTGGTAAAAATACGGGTGGTTCTGCCACGCGGCGATCACGCGGTCGTCCAGCGCGGCGGCCTCGGCGGGCGTTTCGGTGCGCACGGCGTTGTTTTCGGTGGTGTAATACTTTTCCGCTCCCTTGGCGGCGGACACCAGATGGAAGACCGCGTCGTAGGCGCTGTACAGCGCTTCTTCGGTGAGCCCGCAGGCGGCGAGGGCCTTATTGAAATTCTCGGGGGTCATATAGGCCTTGTTATCCATAGCGCCGCGGTCGCACACGATCAGCACCTTATCCGCCTCCAGCCCGCGGGCGGCCTCAAGGAACACGCGCTCCTTCTCAAGCTGCAGGCTGAGATTGCACATCTGAAAGCTCATGGTGTGCCCGTGGGAAAACAGCGGCACGCCGCCCACGAACAGCTCGGTGGCCGTTTCGGGAATGAACAGCACGTGGTACCCCATTTCGGTGAACGCCTTTCTGACCCATGATACGGCGGTGGATTTGCCCCCGCAGGGCCCGCCGGTGACTACGATTTTTGTGATCTGCATGTTTTCGTCACTCCGTTAGTTTTCAGTTTATCGCTGTGTTCGCTTACGCGGACGGGATAAAGATCACTTCGCGATCGGGATGAGGGATGGGGGAATGTTACATCCGCCTTGGATGATAGATAACAGCAAAGAAAACCGGTGTTATAAAATCGGGAAGGGATGAACTTTTCCCGCGAGAATCGCGAGCATATCCCCCATCCCCCATTCCACATCCCGTGCCGAAGGCACATTCTCCCGCGCCGTAAGGCGCGCTCTTAAGCGCTATTCTATCACCGGGAAGCGGCGTTGTCAATGATTGACAATCCCGTTCGGACATGATATACTTTTTCGGAACTTTCCCGAAAACAAAAACCGCAAGGAGATAAAACCGTTATGAAAAAAACCGCTCTTTTCTGCAAGCGCCTCGCTTGCCTGCTGCTGGCGCTGACGCTGGCGTCTGCCCTCACCGCAGCCGTGTCCGCATCCGCCCCCGCGCTGCAGAGCAGCAACACCCCGCGTACCATCAGCCTGTTTCTCAGCAATTTCATTGAGACCGGCCTTACCAAATACAACAGCAGCGTAGCTGACGCCTCCGTGGCAGCCGCCGTGCTGAAGCATATCGAGATCAACGCAGCGCAGTTCACGGACGGCGTTACCGTGCGCAAGGATACCAACGGGCAGCAGTATATGCAGGTATCCGCCGAAAAATTCCGGCAGCGCGCGCGGGATTTGTTCGCCCGCAGCCTGCAGGCGAGCGCCTGCCCAGGTTACGCAAACGGTGTGATCACCGTGACCGCCGACGGCGCGAACGCCCCCGTGAACATTCTGGCCACACCGGACAGCGCCCCCGTTCTGCTGCAGAACGGTTACTATACGGTGACCTTTACGGTGTTCAGCATCACGAGCGGCTCCCCTTCCGCACTGTACGGCTACACCTCCGACGTATCTGCCGACCGGGCGAAGGCCGTGGCGACCGGGCAGTGCGTGTTTGACTACACGGGCGATGCGAACGCAAAAGAACTGAACTCCTATGATTTTACGGTGGTATCTTATGAGACCATGGGCAGCTTCAGCCCGGTGACCGGCGTGTTCGGCGATAACCTGCCCTATACCCCCGGTGCCGCTTCCACCACGCTCCCCTCTTATACCGAACAGCCCTCCACCACCCTGCCGGGCGTGAGCACCACCGACGGGACGACCGCCACTACGGAAGATACGACCGCCGATGCCGAAACAGGCGACACCACCTCAACGAGTGAAGCTACAACGAGCGTGATCGTACACACCACAGAACAGAACCCGGGCGGCGGTGAAAAGAACATGAAGCCGTACGTGATCTACGTGGCGGTGCTGCTGGCGCTGCTGGCTGCCGCCGGTATCGTGATCGTGATACTGATCGCGAAGAGAAAGACGAAATAAACGTAAAAGCAAATATAATGAGCAGACCGCCCGGCCCGGGCGGTCTGCTTTATGTTTCGGATAAACGCTTATGATCTGAACAGCGGCTGCAGTACGGTGGTGAGCGCGTCGGAGAAGCCGGGCTTTGAGAAATCCTTCTGCAGCTCGCTCATGGCGAAACTCCGCTTTTCGCCGCTGCCGAGCATCGTTATCAGGTTCGTGAACACGCTGCCGGAGCCGCCGTTCTTGTTGTTCGCACTCGTGTAGGCCTCCGCCGCGAAGAACACCCAGAACACCAGCGCCTTGCCGGACCCCGGGTAGGTCTCGTCCGCCGATTTCAGGGCGGGCAGCACCTTTTCAACGTAGCCGAAGATGGTCTCGTTCAGATCCAGATTCTCTTTCGCAAAGGCGAGGAGCGCTTCGCTCTGGTCGGTGAACACGATCTCTCGCAGCAGGTAATCGTACACCACGGTGAGGAAATCCTCTTTGTTGATGCTGTCGGCGTTCACGCGGTACGCGGTACCGCCGTTCAGCGAGGTATAGGTTTCGATGGTGCCGTTGACCAATGCGTTATACACCCTTTCGGTGGTGAGATCGAGGGTGAGGCTCAGGCCCATCTTATCTCTCAGCAGATCGGTGACCAGCCCGCACAGGAGCTTCACGGGGTCGGTCTTTTCAAAGCGCAGGTCGAAATCCACAAGGCCGTAAATATTGAGGTCGTAGATCGGACGGATCGTATCGAGGGCGAGGTTCACGCAGTAAAGCAGGTTATCCACCACCGAGGTGAGGCCGCCGTAACGGACGAAGGTGACCAGGTTCGGCAGCAGCACGATGATGCGGTTGTAGGGATCCGCCTTCAGGCCGTCCACAATACCGAAGACCGCGTCCAGCAATACGCTTACCGCCTTGCCGGATTCCGCTTTGAACGCAGCGGGGGCGGGCAGGTTGGGGGCGCCGAGGGCCTCTAAAAGCGGGAGCACCGCCAGCGCGTAGCCGTTGGCGCCGTGCAGATGCACGAGCTTTCTGGTTTCGCCCTCTCCCTTTGTGAGAGAAACGGTGATATCTTCATCCGAGAGCAGGAAGCCCAGCACCTTCTGCAGCGGGCTCACCATGTTGACCACGGCGGTTTTGAACGCCGCGCGGTCGCCGTCCGCGAAATCGGCGTGGTAGTTGTTCCAGAATTTAAGATCGAGGCCGATCTTCTCTTTCAGCAGGTCGTTCAGGGCGTCCGGCAAAGAGATCTTCGAGAGCATTTCTTTGATCTTGGCGGCAAGATTGTTCAGCGTTTCGGCCTTGCAGATGCTCCCGACGATCCCGTCCAGCAGGGCGGGAAGGCTGTCGCCGCTGACGCCCGCGATGTTCAGGTTCGCCATTTTCAGAACGTTATCCACCAGCGAGGGCAGGTTCTGCGTCATGTACTCGGCCTTGGCGAGGGTCCAGTAATCGTTATACAGCGCCGAGGCGGTGTTCACCGGCGCGGCGGCAGGCTTCCATTTCATGCCGGTGGGCTCTTCATAGTCCTGGGGGATCACGATCTCGGTGAGGGCGGCGATCACGTTGTTCGGGTTCGACGTAATGCGGCCGATAATGTCGGTAACGATCTTCGGGAGAGAATCCTTGCCCCCGATCAGGTTCAGGATGCTGTCCAGCAACGCAGTATCCTTCAGACCGGCGAATACGTAATCGAGCAAAAACAGAAGGACGTCCGCGCGGTTGGCCTTGATGTAGGCCGCCTTGCCCGCTTCGAGCGGCTTATAGGTGGCACTGTTACGCACGGTATCGCGCCACGTGAGTTCACCCAGCGTCGCCAGCTTTTTGCCGTCGATCTCGGGCAGGTCCGCTTCCAGCATTTTTTCAACCAGCCCCAGCAGGCCGTTGAGGGAAGAGAGATCCAACCCCATGCTCTCGAGGTCGATCATTTCGCCCACGTTGATCCTGATGGGCTCGTCGCACTTATAGGCGTCCTTCAGTTCGCCGTCGCCCGCCAGCTTTACGGTGTATTTCGCGTTGCTGGTGTAGTTGATCTCGGTTCTCAGCATCGAGAGCAGCGGCGCGACCAGCTGCGCCTCCACCGCGTAGGCGAGATTCGGAAGCGCATCCAGCAGAAAGCTCACGGGCGCGTCGGCCAGCTTCTGCAGAATGGATTCGATCACCTCGATCAGGCCCTTTTCAACGAAATCGCGGGTGCAGGTAAAGGTGTTGCCGTCCGGCGGGGTGGCGCCGAGGGCCTCGAAGATGGGCACAAGGGCGTTGTTGTAGCCCGGGTTGGCGGTGGCGGTGAGCACCAGCTCGATGGAGTTGACGTTCATCTCCAGCTTCAGAACGCCGCCCGCGACGAAGGCCTGCCCCTCGCCGGTGCCGATATCGCCGTGCTTATCGCAGTACACATTGCTGAGCAGCGCCAGCAGCAGCGGTTCCACGCCGCACAGCGCCGCGCACATGGCGTCGATAAAGCTCTGGCGGTCGTGCACGCCCCAGTAGATCGCCAGCTTGCCCTCGCCGTCCAGAATGGCCTCGTCTTCCCACGGGGTGGTCATGGAGTCGGTTTCGGGATCGTAGCTCGATTTCGTGGTTGCGAGCCGCAGCTTTTCAGCCGCTCTTTCGTAGCCCGAAGGCAGATGGTCCGCCAGCACTGTGGGGAACAGATAAAAATCGATGGCCTCGAGCGACTGCTCGATATCGTTGAGGTACAGCACGCTGGTCACGTCCGCTTTCGGCGCCACGGGAACGCCGGTTTCAACGTCTTTCAGTTCCAGCGTTTCAGGCAGGGTGGCCCACACCTTGGCGAATTCCTTTTCTACCAGAGGGTAAAGGTACTGCACCACGAGATTCACGATGCTGTCGGTATACAGCAGCCCCGCGGCGTCCTGCAGCGTTTCGCCCAGATCCATGCCGAGCAGGGCTTTGAACTCGTTGGAGCCCACGGCGAAATCGAGGGTATCGATCAGCGTTTCAACTTTCGCGTCGTCCACCGTGTAGGTCTTGTTGCGCACCAGATCGGAAGCGCTGACCTCACGCACGATATCCGGCATGAAGCTCTGCTGATAGGAGGAAAAATCGGCGTCGACCAAAGGCTCGCCGGACACGGTTTCGGTAACGTCCTCGGGATCGTCTTCGGCGGGGTTGTTTTTATTGTTCCTGCAGCCGGGCAGCGCCGCCAGCAGCAGCGCGAAAACAAGGAACCCGGCGATCGTTCTTTTGAACATTTCTCTTGCACCTCTCATAGTCCGGCGCTTTTTAAACAAAAAAATGCCGGTGTGTTTATTGTATAACACCGGACGAAAAAAATCAATAGGAATTCATTAGAAATAGTCAAGCATAATTATTAAAACAATTTATTTGAAAAAAACGTTGGAATCTGCACGAAGGCCCTTTTTGCCTTTCAGATTTCAGTTTATCGGGCAATAGCCCGATAAACTGAAATCTGAAAGGGCTGCGCTGCCTAATCGCTTGCTTTTTGCCGCCGTGAAGCGTATAATGCTGTTATCGGGAAAGAGAAAAGGGGAAGACGGATGAAACACGCAATTAAAACTCTGCTTTCGCTGGCGCTGTGCGCGGCGGTGCTGCTTGCCGCGGGAGGCTGCGGCAGCCTGTTTCAGAACGGGGAGGTTTCGCCGGTCCCCTTCCCCCGGGCGGCGGTGCGGGCAACAAAGATCGCGCTGACGGACTACCCCGCCGAAGCGGATGCGCTCACCGTGGCGACGCTGCAGGGCGTGCTTGCAAACGTGAGCGAAACGCAGATCCTCATCAAAGACGGCGCGTACCGGAAATACCTGCCGTATCTTGACGCCGAGGTGCTGGAGACCGGACCGGAGGGTGCGGCATGGACCGCCGAAACGCTTCTGGATTCCTTCGGCGCGCAGGCGTCCGGCTACGTGCTGTGCGACCGTGAGAGCGCTGCGGCAGCGGTGAGCGTGGCGGCGGCGCTGCAGGCCGTGGCCGTTTACGAAGAACTGGAGCCCGCGGCAAAGAAGGCGGGGTTGGAACTGAAAGAAGACGTGCGCGGCTGGGACGACGACACACTGAGAAAGAGCGAATACTTCACCCGGCTCAGCCGGAAGATCGCCGTGGAGCAGACCGTGGCCCTCGCGCCGAAGCTCGTGGACCTGGCGGTGATGGCGGGGGCGTATTTCGGCTTTACAGATACGACGGATGAAAAAGCCCACAAAAAGGCCTTTTCGTTTTTAGACGACAACGCCTTGGTGTTCGGGTGGAACCCGACCCTCGGCGAATACAAAACGGTGGCTTCCCTTTCATCGCTGAACGCCTGCCTGGTCCCGGCGGACCACGGCAGCAATTATTCGGTGCTGAGCGGGTTTTCGGAGGCGCTGCCCGCCCAAAGAACCGAAACCGAAAACCTGCCCGCGAAGGGGCACACCGTGTGCCTCGTGATGACGGACGGCGACAACCTGCAGTGGATGACCACGGCGTATACAAACGAGGGCCACTACGGCTCCGGGCTGCGGGGCAGCTCCCCGATGGGCTGGGGCATACCCGCGTCGCTGCCGGAGATCGCCGCGCCGATGGGAAAATACCTGTACGAAAACATGACCGCGAAGGATGAATTCATCACCCAGATCGGCGGGCTGGGGTACACCTACCCCTCGATGTGGAAAAACAAAGCCGCGCTCGCGGGAATGGCGGCGCAGCTGGCATATGAGATGGAACGGGCAAACACGCATATCGCCGCCGTGCTGGACGACGGCGCTTTCGGCGATAAATCGCTGGATACGCTGGCTTCACAGCAGGGGATCGACGGGCTGTTCTACTTTGATTACGCGGATTACGCGGGGTACGGGGGCGAGATACGCTTTGTGGAAGACACGCCCGTGATCGCTGCGCGGTACCGGCTGTGGAACGGCAGCGATGGCTGCTCCCCCGCAGAGATCGCGGCGAGCATCAACGCCGCGTCAAAGGACCCGGCAAGTATTGAGGCGTACTCGCTGGTGGCGGTGCACGCCTGGTCCGGGCTGGACGAAAACGGAAATTTCACCGAAGGCGGCGATACGATGAAGGCCGTGCGGCAGCTTGTGGACGCGCTGGACGCGGACGTGCGCGTGGTGACCCCGGGGGAATTCGTAAGGCTGGTAAAGGATTCTCTTACCTGATCTTGCCGATCCTTTCGTAAACGGCGTCCGCCTTTGCAGCCCATGCGGCATACCCTTTGGGGGTGGACGGGAAATTCTTATAGAGAGACGAGATCTCAACGGCGTTCTTCAGCGCCTTGCCCGCTGCCTTCAGCGTGGAAACGCGCAGCCGTTTGTTGGCCACGCCGCACACGAAGCCCTTGAGCGCAGTGAGGATCGTTTTCACCGGGACCGGGGCGCCGTTCATCGCGTTCAGGAGCTCGTCGCTGATGATGCCGCTTTCAAAGGCATACTGGAACTCGTCGAATCCCGCGGCGTTCACCACGCCCACCAGGAGCGCCCGCAGCATCGCGAATTCCGCCCCCTGCGAAGCGTTGTACTTTTTGTTGATATCCCACATATAATCGTGGGTCACCTTATTGAGCTTCAGGGCGCGGTCCAGCGTATTGACGGAGAGCTGCAACTGCACCATGGAGGAGGTAACGCCCTCGCCGTTCGCGGACTTGGTGAAGTTGCCCGCGTCGCCGCTCACGAAGAAGCCGTCCGCCACCATCGAATAGGGGCTGCGGGTGTAGGGCGTGCGGCCCCGCTCGATCTTCTCGAGGGTATAGGGCGGCAGGGGCACGGTTTTCTCCATTTCGGCATACACGCTCTCGGCATAGTCGAAGGAGTGGCACGCCCCGATGCCGATGATGGCGCCGTGGGGGTCGGCGCAGGGGGCAATCCAGCTCTTGTAATAGGCCCAGAAGGTGGAGCCCTCAAGATAATCCTTCGGGTCGGTGAGCGTGACGTACCTGAGGATCACGTAGAACATATCCTCGTCTGTCAGCGGCGCGTTATCGATACCGTAATCCGCGGGCAGACGGGTGCGGCCCACGGCGGCCATGCCGGAGCAGTCCGCCACCAGACGGGCTTCGATCTGCTTTTCGCGGCCGCGGTATTTCGCCTTTACGCCGCAGATCTTGCGCTGTTCGTTATACAGAAAATCTTCAAATTCGCAGGAGTAAAGAAACTTCGCCCCGGCGGCCTCGGCCTCTGCGTTCAGCAGCAGCGTATACTCGTGCATGTGCAGCCCCACGGTGCGGTTTATCTGGCACTTCGGGTAGAGAGTGAGCGGGTCCGCATTATAATTCTTCTCGAACTCAAATGCCCACGCCGCGTCGCCCTGCACCGGGCGGGGAATGCCGAGGCGCTCGAATTCCTTCGCCTCGATATGGAAAATATCGTATTTGGTGCCCACCTTCGTTTTGGGCAGTTTCTCGATCACGAGCACGCTGTGCCCGCGCAGGGCAAGGTGCTTTGCAAGATACGCGCCGGACGAGCCCGCGCCCACGATCACAACGTCATACCGGTCCATATGCTCTCTCCTCATACGTTTAATACAGCTATCATTTTAGGGATTTTTTGCCCGAAAGTCAATACCGAAAGGATAAATGAAAATGAAACGGATCTATGAGATCGACCCCAACTTTAAAGTGAAAACGAACGACGCGCCGGAGAACGCCGTGTTTTACGACCCGCGGAAAGCGCCCTTTCAGATCTGCGGCGTATTCTATGATAACGGGCGGTTCCGCCGCCTGCCGGAGGCCGTGGCGAAAAGCGTGAGCGAGGGCGTTTACTATCAGCACGCCAACACCGCGGGCGGGCGGGTACGCTTCCGTACGGACAGCCCCTATATCGTGATCAGCGCCAGAATGGACGGCGTGGACCAGATGCCCCACTTCCCTCTCACGGGTTCCGCGGGGTTCGACTTATACGCGGACGGCGTGTACGAGCGCACCTTCGTGCCCGCCGCCGACATGCGAAAAGGCTACGGGAGCACCGCGTACCTTGAAGGCGTAAATATGCGGGAGATCACCGTACATATGCCGCTGTACGCCAACGTGACGCAGCTGGAGGTAGGGCTCGCCGAAAACGCTCAGCTTCTGCCGCCCGCACCGTACCGGGAGATCCCCCCGGCGGTATTCTACGGCTCTTCCATCACCCAGGGGGGATGCGCCTCACGCCCGGGCAACGCCTACCAGAACATCCTTTCGCGCAGGCTGAACATTGACCACCTGAACCTCGGTTTTTCGGGCAACGCCAAGGGGGAAGACAGCATGGCGGACTATATCGCGGGGCTCCGAATGAGCGTGTTCGTTCTGGATTACGACCACAACGCCCCCGACCCGGCGCACCTGGAGGCCACCCACGAAAGGCTGTTCAGAAGAGTACGCAAAGCGCAGCCGACGCTGCCGGTGATCATGCTCTCCCGCCCGAAATACCGGCTGACCGAAGACGAGCAAAAACGGCTGGAGATCGTGCGGCGCACCTACGAAAACGCCCGCGCCGCCGGGGACGAAAACGTGTATCTGCTGGACGGCCCCGCGCTGATGGCGTTGGCGGGCGACGACGGCACTGTAGATAATTGCCACCCGAACGACTTAGGTTTTTTCTCGATGGCGGAAGCCTTAGCGCCGGTAATTAAAAAGGCATTAAAAATGAACAATTAACGCCGAACAAATTCCGAATTCCGAATTCCGATTCCGAACTAAATACGGTTTTGCTCTTGCACGTCGGGCATAAACATGGTATAATAAAGTTCACTTTAACGGAAGAGGTAAAAATGATGGAAAAGATCAGACATTTATTTGCAGTGCTCTGCGTCGGGCTGGCGCTCATCATGCTGGTGACGGGGATCTCCCCAATCACGAAGAGAAAGCAGCAGACGCTGGAGGATGCCTTGAAGGATGAGATCGACGGCGAATTCGTGCCGGTGTTCCGCTTCGCGGTGGCGTCCGACGTACATATCAACGCGGGCGACGACACCACGGCAAAGCGGCTGGCGAAGATGTTTCAGACCGCATACGCCTACAGCGACGCCCAGCCCGATTACAAGAGTCTGGACGCGGTGGTGCTGGTGGGCGACAACTGCGACAGCGGCTCGGAAGAAGAATATCAGATCCTGAACCGCGTGATCGCGGAAAACAAGCGCGCCGAAACGCAGATGATCACGGTCATGGGCAACCATGAATTCGCCCAGACCGGCCACGAGGGTTACGTGCGCAACATGAACGAGGCGCTGGATAAACACGTGGTGGTGAAGGGCTTTCACTTTATCGGCCTGTCGCCGGATCCCTCCGACACGTGGCACACCCCCACCCAGATCAACTGGTTGAGCAAGCAGCTCCGGGAAGCCGCCAAGGACGACCCGAACAAGCCGATCTTCACGATGCAGCACGGCCACATCTGGAACACGGTTTACGTGAGCCGGAGCTGGTTTACGCAGATGTTCCTGCCGCTGCACACGGTATACGCCCAGTATCCGCAGGTGATCAACTTCTCGGGCCATTCCCACGGGCCAATCAACAACCCCCTGGATATCTGGCAGAACAGCTATACCCAGGTGGGCACCGGCACACTCAATTACTTTGAGATGGAACGCGACATCGGCGACGAGACCGTGCCCGCGGGCGCCCGCAACGCTGCGCAGTATTTCATTGTGGAGGTGGACGCCGCCAACCGCGTGCGCCTGCAGCCCTACAACATTCTCACCGAGGATTTCATGAAGACCCCCTCCACCACGGACGACCCCGAAAAGCAGCTTGTGTATCTGATCCACGACCCCACCGACACCTCGAACTACGTTTACACCAGCGCGCGCAAAAAGACCGCCTCTGCGCCCTACTTTGAGGCAGGCGACGCCGTGACCGTGACCGGCGTGACCGCGGATTCCGTAACGCTGAGCTTCCCCCAGGCGGAGGACGATATCTGCGTTTACGGGTACCGCATCACATTAAAGGACGCCAAACACCCGCTGAAGAAGATCGAAAAAGAGATCTATTCGGAATACTACTTTGAGCCGATGCCCGAGACCCTTTCGTGCACCGTGGACGGCCTTTCCGCCGGTACGGCCTACAGCGTCACCGTAACGCCGCTCAACGTATGGCTGGCCGAGGGCGAACCGATCGCGTGCTCGGTAACTACGGCGAACAATTGATTCAGAGCTGAAACAAGTTAGGAATGAGGAGTTAGGAGTTAGGAGTGAATTGAACGAGGGTTTCTTATACTCTTACTGTTCCTTTCTATGATTAAAACACGAAGTGTTTTCCGAAATTGTTCATTGTTAATTGTTCATTGTTAATTGTTCATTGTTAATTCATTTTTCATTTTTCATCATCCATCTTTCATCCTGATTTCCGGAGGTTTGCATGAAGCTTTACCTTTCCCCCGTGCATCTGTTTTTGGCGAATAAGCGAAAGAAGGACCACAATCCCGGGCCCTATCTGGGGTACGCCTACAATGTGCCGCGCGTCCGTCTGCCGGAGATACGCGGCAGGATCTACCGTCCCGCAAAGGGAAACGAAGCCCTGCCCGTGCTGTTCAACATCCACGGCGGCTCGTGGATCTTCGGCGACGCCGAGGGGGTGGACCTGCAGAGCCAGTACCTCGCCAACCACTTGGAATGCATGGTGGTGAACATCGATTACCGCCTTCTGGACGAATACCCCTTCCCCTACCAGCAGACCGAAGTGGCCGATACGGTGGAGTATTTCCTCGCGCGGGCGGACGAATACCATATCCTGCGGGACCACGCCGCCGTGGCGGGATATTCCGCGGGCGGGCACATCTGCGCCGGCGCCGCTATGCTTTTGCGCGACCGGGGCGTGAAATTCTGCACGCAGGTATTGTGCTACCCGTTTCTGAACTACGTAAACTTCAGCCTCGCGAGCTACGTGAACCTCACCGGCACAAAAGCGAAAATGCTCAACAGCCTCGCCGACAAGGTGCTGTTTGAAGAAATGCCGAAGGAGAGCGTGCTGCTCTCCCCCGCCAACGCCGACCCCGCCGACCTGAAGGGTTTGGAGGACGCGGTGATCATCACCTCCGGCGCGGGCGACGCGCTGTTGCCCCAGGGCGAAACGTATGCCGAAAAACTGCGCGCCGCCGGGGTGAACGCCGTATATAAGGAATATGAAAAGGCTGTGCACGGCTTTATGGAACGGGGCTTCCCGGACGACCCTGCCGTGTTCGCAAACGAAGACCCGCAGGACGCCCTGATGCGGCAGGGAGTGGACTTTATCAAAGCCCAGGATATTTTTAAGCTGAAGGGATAAACGCATGCTTCCCATGATCGCCTTCGACGTGGAAACGCCGAACCACCGCAACGACCGCATCAGCGCCATCGGTATCACCGTGATAGAGAACGGTGAGATCACGCAGAGCACCGGCGTGCTGGTGGACCCCGAAACGGAATTCGACGCCTTCAATATCGCCCTGACCGGCATCACGCCGGAGGCCGTGCACGGCAAGATGACCTTCCCCCAACTGTGGGAGCGCATCGGCCCGGCGTTTTCGGAAAACCTGCTGCTGGCGCACAACGCGCCCTTCGATATGGGCGTACTGGCAAAGTGCCTGAAGCACTACGAACTGGACTGCCCCGAACTTCTCTCTTATGCCTGCACCTGCCAGATGGCGCGCCGGTTCTACCCCTGTATGCACCACGGCCTCGCGGATATGTGCGAACTGTTCGGGATCGGGCTTGACCACCATAAAGCGGATTCCGACGCCCGCGCCTGCGCAGAGCTCGCCATAAAATACACCGAATACGGCAAGGATATTTCACCCTTCTTCCGCCGGTTCGACGTGGTTAATATGAAGACTTTGCCATATAACTAAAGCCCGCTGAACGCGGGCTTTCGTTGTGCCTGCGGCACCATGCCGTTCGCAAAGCGAACACAACACGCTATTTAAAAATTTTTTGAAACAGCTCTTGACAAACGCCGGGGACTGCGGTACAATCTATTTAAAGAAATTTTGAAACAGGTGATGGGAAATGGGGGAAACGAACATCTTCAAGGTGCTGGCGGACAGCCAGCGGAGGGAGATCCTTGTGATGCTGAAGGACGGGCGCCTCAGCGCCGGGGAGATCGCGGAGCGGCTGGGCGTGACGCCCGCGGCCCTCTCGTACCACCTGAAGCTGCTCAAAAGCGCGGACCTTGTTATGGAATATAAGCACAAGAACTTCATTTATTACGAGATCAACACGACCGTGTTTCAGGAATTCATTTTATGGGTCGAACAGTTCGGAGGTAACAAGAAATGAAAAAACTGATATGGATCCTGAGCGTTTTAACGCTTCTGATCACCTGCATCGTACTGCAGTTCATGCCCGAAACGGTGCCCACGCATTTCAGCCTGTCCGGCGAGATCGACGGGTGGGGCCCGAAGTATTCCACCCTGGTGATGCCGGGGATCATGCTGGCAAACGCCCTGTTTTTTCAGATCGTGATCGGGCAGCATGAAAAGAAAGCGAAAAACGCCGCTCTCGAAAAAGACCGCGCGGCGGCGCGCACCAACGCGAAGGTGCTGAAGATCACCGGCGCAGCAACAACGGCGCTGTTTGCCGCGATCCAGGGGGTGCTGACGTATATGGCGTTTACCGGCGCCGAAAGGGACGCGGCCCGTGACCCCGTGGGCGTCACGCGGATCTCCTGCATCCTGCTGGGGGCGCTGTATATCGTACTGGCAAATTTCATGCCGAAGACCCGAATGAACAGCAACGTGGGCGTGCGCGTAAAATGGAGCATGTATAACGACGTAACGTGGATGAAGACCAACCGCTTCGGGGCGGGGGCGCTGACGGTGGCGGGGCTGCTCACCGCGGTGAGCGCGATCTTTGCGGACGAAAAAATGTGCCTCGTTATGATGTTCGTATATCTGACCGCCGCCGTGGCCGCGGTGCTGATCTATGCCCGCAGGGTATATAAAGAAGAAACGGCGAAAGACGGCAAAAACGCGGAATAAAAGGAAGGTGCAAAGATATGATCAGTGAAAAAGTAACGGTAGGGGCAGGATCGGAATACCCGCTGCGCGGCTTACTGACGCTCCCCGACGGCGACGAAAAACAGTTCCCCGCGGTGGTAACGGTGCACGGCTCGGGGCCCAGCGATATGGACGAACGGGTGATGAAGCTCACGCCCTTCAAAGACCTCGCCGAGGGCCTCACACAGCGGGGCGTGGCAACGCTTCGCTACGACAAGCGCACCTTCGCCTATAAAAAGAAGCTCGCGAAAACGAGCATCACCGTGAAAGAAGAGACGATAGAGGACGCGCTCCGGGCCGTGGAGCTGCTGAAAAACGACCCCCGCATCGACAAAGACCGGATCTTTCTGCTGGGGCACAGCATGGGCGCCATGCTCGCGCCGCGCATCGACGCCGAGGGCGCAAACGTAAGAGGGCTGATCCTTATGGCGGGCACGCCTTACCGGCTGGAAGAAGTGATGGTAAAGCAGCTGGACCGCGCCCAGGGAAACTCTCTGCTCGGCAGGGTGGTAAAGCTCGAAAACAAGATCTTTTCGAAGAAATCCAACGGGCTGTACGAGATGAGCGACGAAGCGGCAAAGAAGAAGAAATTCGCCGGCAGCCTCACGCTCTACTATTTTAAGGAAATGGGGCGGAAGACCGCAGCGGATTACCTCGCCGAAAGCGATAAGCCGGTGCTGATCATGCAGGGCGAAAGGGATTTTCAGGTGCTGGCGGAGGACGATTTCAAGGCGTTCGGGGAACGGCTCGCGGGGCGGGAGAACACCGTGTTCCGGCTGTACCCGGGGCTGAACCACCTGTTCGTGACCGCCGTTTCGGATAACATTCTGAAAGCGACCAAAGAATACTCTACCGAGCGGCACATCGGAGATGAAGTGATCGACGATATCGCGCAGTTCGTGCACACCAATTAATACAAAAAACCCGCCTTCGTACTATACGGATACGAAGGCGGTTCTGTTTTTCTTGACCGCATTATTCCGATAAAAAGGCAAACGAAGCCGTGCCGCTGACGCGGTGCCTGCCGGGGAACACGTCCACGGTGAGGGCGTGGGCGGCGCCCATGATCTCATAGACGCGGCGGGCCCGTTCGTGGGCTTCCCTGGCCCCGGCGATGGGAAACAGCGGGTCCTTCGTGCCGGATTCGATCAGCAGCGGGCGCGGCGCGACGGCGGCGGCAAAATCGCCGATCTCGCCGATGCGCAGGATGCCCGGGATATAGTTATCGGGGCAGTGCCAGCGGGAAAGGATGCTTTCGCGGAAGGTGCAGGCGTAGCCGCTGACCGCGGTGCGGGCGAAGGCCGGTTCGCATACGGAAGCGTACAGCGCCGCCAGACCGCCGCCGGAAATGCCCATCACGCCCAGTTTCGTCTGGTCCGCCTCCTGCATCGTCTGCAGCCATCTCAGGCACGCGATTGTCTGAAATACCCGCACGCCCGCGGTGGTGACGCCGTAGGGCAGCAGCCGGTGCGAGAGCGTATCGCAGGAGCTGGCGTAGAAGGGCTTGCGCAGGTCTTTTTTCAGCCGCATTTCCCCGAAGGCGACGGGCTCCGGCGCGGCGACGATACAGCCCCGTTCCGCCAGCTGAACGGCAAAATGGCGCTGGTAATCGTCGATATACCGCGTCCGTTTCAGTGTGCCGCGCTTGGTCACGCCCGCGATCTGCCGCACGCCGTAACCGTGCCCGCACATGGCAACGACGCCGGGGACCGGCTCCGTTTTGCCCACCGGGTTCAGCAGCCACACGGGCGTGATAAGCCCGGGCAGCGCTTCAAAAGCGTATTTCTGCGCGGTGTAATTTTTGGTTCTGATGGGATCACCCACGGACGCCGGGTTCAGGGGGCAGGCCATTTGCTCCAATACGGGCAGGCCGAGGCATTCCCGCAGCCGCTCCCGCAGGGCGTCCCGCGCCGCCGCGGCGCTTTCGGCGTCCCGCGCATCTGCAAAGGCGTCCCCCGCCAGCCGGGGATAGAGTTTATCGAGAAAGGCGTCCGCCGTAAAATCCGCTTTCATCGGTCGGTCTCCCCGAACGCCAGCGTTCCGGCGGGCAGAAAATCAACGCCGTTTTCGGTGACGGAGAACGCATAGGCCGGGTCGAGCACAAATGCCGCGCGTTCTGCGGAATAAAACCGCAGGTCCTCCGCCGCCACGTTCACCGTGATCTCTTTCGTTTCGCTCGGCGAGAGCGTTACCCGGCAGAAGCCCTTGAGCAGCTTCACGGGGCGGTCGTATTTCGCGCCCACGGAAGAAGCGTAGATCTGCAGAACCGTATCGCCCGTCCGGTCCCCCACGTTCGCAGCTTTTACGGTAACGGCGGCGCCGGTTTCCGTTTTTTTCGCCTTCGCGCCGGAAAGAGAGAACGCGGTATAGGAAAGCCCGTACCCGAAGGGGAACTGCACGGGCTTATTTTTTTTGTCAAACAGCGTGTAGCCGTGGTAATAGCCGTAACGGATATCCTTCTGAACGCTGCCCACGTGCAGGAAGGGCGGGTAATCCGCCTCGTTTTCGGCAATCGTAAACGGCAGCCGCCCGCCGGGGTTCTCATCGCCGCTGAGGATATCCGCCAGCGCGGCGCCGCCCTCCATGCCGCTGTAGAAGGACATCAGGATCGCATCCGCCAGCCCGGACCACTCGCGCATCACGAAGGCGCTGCCGCCCATCACATTCACGATCAGCTTCTTGCCCGTTTTTGCCATCGCCCGGATCAGCCTTACGTCCTCCGGCGGCAGCTTCAGGCTCGCGCGGTCTCCCCCGCTGCCCTTGGGCTTTTTCTTGATATCGCCCATGTTGACGAGGAACTCGCCCTCCTGCAGCCAGTCGCTGCCCGCGCAGAGGACGATGTAATCGCTGTTTTTCACGGCGGCAGCGGCCTTTTCGGGATCGCAGCCGTTATAGCAAACCACATTGTTTTCGCCGAACCGCGCCTTCAGCCCGGCATAGGGCGTTACGGTATAGGGGCTGTACACCTGGCTGCTGCCGTGGTCGCCCACGTTTTTGGTATCGGCGTACCGGCCCACCACGGCGACCTTCGCATTCTGCGGCAGCGGAAGGACGCCGCTGTTTTTAAGCAGCACCGTACCCTTGACCGCCGCCTCGCGCGCCAACGCGACGTGCTCCGGCGAGAGGATCGCGCTTTCGGGCGTTTCTTTTTGCAGCGGCACGGTGGAAATGAGCGCCCGCAGTACCCGTTCCACGGCGGTATCCACCTGCATTTCGGTGATCTTCCCTTTTTTCAGCGCCGCGCCGAGCAGCGCATAGCGGAAGATATAGGGCATCTCCACGTCCAGCCCCGCTTTGAGCGAGCGCGGGCCGTTATAGATACCGAAGAAGAAATCGGAGAGCGTGAAGCCCTCGAAACCCCACTCATTACGCAGGATATCGGTGAGCAGGCGTTCGTTTTCGCAGCAGTAAACGCCGTTGACGCGGTTGTACGCGCCCATGATCGACATGGCGCCCGCGTCGATGCACTTTTTGAAATGGGGCAGATATACGTCGTAAAGCGCAGCGTCGTCACACAGGGCGTTCACGCTGAAGCGCAGGTCTTCGATGCTGTTGAGGGCGTAGTGCTTGGGGCAGGCGATCACGCCTTTCTCCTGCATGGCGCGGGTGAGGGCGGCGCCCATTCTGCCCAGCAGGAACGGGTCTTCGCCGTAGGTCTCCTGCGCCCTGCCCCACATGGGGTTGCGCAATAAATTGATACAGATGCCGGCGAACAGGTTCGCGCCGCCTGCAACGGCTTCGTCCGCCATAGCCTGCCCGATGCGGTATTCCAGCGCGTCGTCAAAGCTCGCGCCGCGCAGCATGGGCACCGGGAAGCAGGTGCCGTGGCGCATCACGACGCCCCGAGGGCCGTCCGTGAACAGCACCGGCGGGATGCCGAGCCGTTTGCACCCGCCCGCCGCGTAGGCCTCGCCGTTATAGTAGCGCCCCTTTGTGAGAAAGGTTTTCGCCGTTGTGCCCAGCGCGTGGCCCTTTAACGTGTAGAGCTTTTCCCCCGTCGTCATCTCTTCACGGAGCCGTGCCGCGGCGCGCCGCAGCGTCTGCGGCGTGGGATCGGCCTGATACAGTTTTACGGCGTCCTGAAAAGCGAACGCGTTCTTCTTTTTCATTTTCTCAAACCTCCTGCGCGGCGCCGAGTTCCCGCTCGCGTTCTTCCTCGCGTTTTTTGCGGTATTCCATCAGCGCGGCCTCCATTTTATCTTCGTCGAAACGGTAGAACAGCATCGGGATCCCCTGCAGCACGAGCCCCACCGAGCCCATCACGGTGAGCATGAAGAAGATGCCGTTGAGCAGCAGCGTATAGTTGACACCGCCCTCCACTGCCGCCTGCGTGGTGGAGGAGATCAGCGGCACGGTGACGTTACGGGTGAGGGCCTGCATCTTTTCGGCGTTGTAGCCCAGCGCGTTTACGGTTTGCAGCGTGATTACGTTGAACACCGCCACCGCGACCTTATACAGCAGCCCCTTGAAGGAGTATACCGTCGCCTCCAGCCGCTGGCCGGTTTCGAGCTCGATGGAATCGGTGACGTCCGCCAGCATCGAAACGATCAATATCGTGCTCATGCCCACCGGGAAGTTGGTGAAGAACCTGAACCCCGCATACAGCAGAAAGCCCGGCACGGTGTTATACGGCACCACCCACACGCCCACAACGAACACAACGATGTTTGCCGCCGCGCCGATGAAGGACATGGCGATCCACAGCGTTTTTTTGCTCATCCTTTTCAGGAACAGCGGCACCGTGAGCATGCTGAGCATATACGAGACGCCGCTCATCACCGAGAGCACCGTGGGCAGTATGGCCACCGCGTCCAGATGGGGGTCCTTGCCCATGACAGAGGCGATGAAGGCGTTGATCTTATCCATAGGCAGAATGCCGATGCAGTTCCACCGCGCGAAATAGGGCAGAAAGATCGCGCCGATGTTGATCGCGCCGCAGAAAAACGCGCAGACCAGCAGCACGCGGATGCGTTTGTCGCCCAGGATCAGCCGCACGCTCTTCTTGCCCTCCGGTTTTTTCGGCGGGATATACACCTTTTCGCGGATGCCGAAAAACGAGGTCATGATCACCGCCGCGCCCAGCAGCGAAAACGTGAGCGCCGCGAAGAAATAGCCGTGGTCGGTGCGGTCCTTCGCGCCGTTGCCGAAGAGCCCTGCCAGCGTCCAGATGAGCACCGAGGGCAGCACCGTTCCGAGGGACCCCAGCGTACCGGCGACCGACACCGCCTTCACGCGGCGGTCCTTTTGCGGGAACACCAGCGGGGTGAGGCTCTGATACGGGATCTCGATGGCCGTGTACGCCGTGATATACAGCATATACAGCACCAGCATGTACGCGAAGCTGCCGGCGTTGCCCAGCACCTCGCCGCTTTTTGATACGATATTCCAGCTCTCGGGGAACGGAACCGGCAGAAACAGCAGCGCCGTGATCAGCGCCAGCGGGATGGGCGTGTACAGCAGATACGGGCGGCACTTGCCGTGTTTTGTGCGGGTGCGCTCCACCAGCTGGCCCATCAGAGGATCGTTGACCGCGTCCCACACCTTGGTGCCGAGCAGCACGAAGGAGGCCAGGGCCATACTGAGCTTCAATACGTCCGTGAGGTAGAAATCCAGAACGGTGTATACCGTGCAGTCGATGGTGAGAATGCCCAGCGGCAGCAGCGAGAACGCCAGGATCTCGCGCCGGCCGGCGGTTTTGGGATCAATGGTTCGTTTCATGCGCGCCCCCCCTGAAACGGTAAAAATAATGTTGCTTTCTTTTTTTTGATTTTACAAAAAAACCGGACGGATTGCAATCTTTTTGTTGAGATTTCAGCGAAATTGTGGTTCAATGGGATCATACGGAATCAAAACGTGCGGGAGAAAAAGCGATGAAGCATAAAAAAGCCCTTACAGCCCTGATAACGGTTACCGCCCTGATCCTGATCGCCGCGATCGGCGGGAACAGCTTCGCGCCCCATCTGGCGGTGATCCCGGATATGGTAAAGGTGGGGCTGGAATTTATCGATCTGGATACGTATAAAGACGCGCCGGATGCGAAAACGGTGCTGAACGCGCTGCAAACCGCGGAAGAAAAGCATCCCTTTGTGCTCGCGGGCGAAGAGCGGTTCGATACGGTGCGCGCGGAATACCGCGCCGCCGGTACGAAAAACGGCTATACAGACGCGCTCACCCGGTACGTACTGGACTGCGCCGACGCGATGCTGGACGAGAGCGTTTACCCGCCCATCCTCTACGAATTGGACGAAGAAGACAGCATTCTGCCCATCTCGCGCGAAACGATCAACCGCATCGTGGTTTTGGGCTTTGCGTGGCAGGTCACCGGCGACGAACGCTACGCCGCGCGGGCGTGGAAGGAGCTTGAAAACGTGTGCGCCTACCCCGACTGGTGCCCCCGGCATTTTCTGGCCACAGCGGAGATGGCGCTGGCGGTATCGCTGGGGGCCGACTGGCTGCACGGCTATTTAACGGAAGATCAGCTGGGGCTGCTCGCGGAGAAAACGCTGCATTATGCGGTGGAACCGGCGCTCTCGAAGAATATTCTCAAAAACTGGTTCACCTGGTCCAAGAACAACTGGAACAGCATCTGCTACAGCGGGATCGGGATCGCCTGCCTTACGTTCTGGGAGAGCTTTCCGGAGCAGGCGGCAAAGTTTCTGGCCAAGTGCTTTAAGTATATGCCCGTCGCCTTCGCGAACTTCACGCCGGACGGCGTTTACGCAGAGGGCCCGGGATACTGCGAATCGGGCATGAACTCCATTGTGTATTTCATTGCGACCGCCCGGGAGAAGCTGGGCACGGACTACGGCATGAGCGAGATCGCGGGTTTTAGAGAGCTGGGGATGTTCCCGGTGTATATCTCCGGCAGCACCGCCGAATTCAACTTCGGCGACAACAGGGACCGCAAATTCTTTTCGCCCGCCCTGCACTGGTACGCTTCGGCCTACGACGCTCCCCTGCTGGCGGCGTATCAGAAAGCGGATATGCCCGGCGCGTTTCAGGCGGACACCTCCGGCAATACGGAGCGCAGCGGCGAGGGCCGCGAGAACGCGCTTTCCGCCCTGTGGTACGACCGGCGTTTTGACGGAGATACGGCAAAATCCGGGGAACAGCCCCTCGGCGTGTACCTGCATTCGGACGCGGGGCAGGAGCTGGTGCTGCTGCGCAGCGCCTATCTCGATGAAAACGCGGTGTTCGCCGGGTTCAAGGCGGGCTACAACTTTATAAACCACGGCGATCTGGACGTCGGCGATTTCGTATACGACGCGCTTGGCGAACGTTGGGCGGAGGAACTGGGCGCCGGGCCCTACGACGCGCCGGGCTACTTCTTCAATCCGCCCGCCGGGGGCCGCTGGCGCAATTACTGCAAGCGCGCCGAGGGGCAGAACACCCTTGTGATCGCCCCGCACCGGACGCTGGATGACCAGTACGCGCTGGCGAGATGCGTTTTTTCGGACGTCAAGCTGGAAGCCAACGGCGGCGGCAGCGGCACGATCGACATGACGGACGCCTACCGCATGAACGGCGCTACCGACGTAAAGCGGAGCTTTTCGCTGGATGCGGCCACGGGCGAGCTTACGGTTTCAGACGCCGTAAAGTGCACCGTAAAAAGCAATATTTTCTGGTTCATGCACACGAAGGCCGCCGTGGAAGTAGCGGCGGACGGAAAGAGCGCCCTGCTCACCAGAAACGGCAAACAGGTACGGGTGACGCTGACCGGCGACGGGACCTTCTCGGTGATGCCTGCCGTTACCATAAAGCCCGGCTACGTGTACGAGGAAACACACGAAGAGATAACGAAACTGACCGTTTCGGTGGAGAACGCGAAAAAGGCTTTTATTACCGTTACGCTGACGCCGTTGGAGTAGTTCGGAGTTCGGAGTTCGGAAGTGTTCACTGTTAATTGGGCACCTCTAAAAACTAAAGGTGTTCAATTGCGCCGTCAGATTTTTAGTCAGATTGTTCAAAAACGACGCAGGAATACTGACGTATTTCAAGGAGTTTTTGGGCAATATGGCAAAAATATGCAAGCAAGTGGGCGCC
>JAEEGL017301593.1_pt1 | contig 30256 bp, 25 predicted proteins | sample 9134231 | NCBI WGS metagenome assembly JAEEGL01 (sample SAMN16246548, study PRJNA631951) | gut metagenome | biome: gut microbiome; feature: rumen; material: fiber-attached | host: Bos | place: Iran: Karaj | collected 2018-10 | reverse complement strand
GGCTTTTCGGAATATTTAAGCTCTATTCGAATGACCCCGAAACAGTAAAAAAGAAGGAAGAAAAGCAGAAGAAAAAAGAAGAAAAACAGAAGAAGAAAGAGGAAAAAGAAAAATTAAAAGAAGCAAAGAAAAAGAAAAAAGAAAATGATATTGAAACGGAAATTGAAAAACCGGATGATGAAATAAAAGAAAATAAAAACGAAAATACAAAAACAGAGATAAAAGAAATAGAGAAGGATAAGGAAGAAGAGAAAAAAGAAAATAAAGATAATAAAGAATCTTTGGATTCTGAAAAAACAGAAGATACAGAAAATGATGAAATAGATGATTTTGATCTTGATGATGAATCTGAAGAAAACGAATCCGAAGAAAAAGGAATATTTGCAAAAATAGCAGGTATCCCGAAAAAGATAAAAGAAAAAATCAACGGGATCCGTGAGAAATTTAAGAATATAAAAGATAAGATTTCATCCCTCAATAAAAAGAAAAATTACATTCTTGATATGAAAGATGATGAGAGGGTACGAAGCGGAATCGCATACGGAAAAGCAAAACTTTTCCTGATATTAAAGAGACTGAAACCTAAAAGATTCAGAGGAAGAGTTGCATTCGGTATGGAGGATCCGGCAACGACAGGAAAAATTCTCGGAACCGCATCTGCGTTTTATCCTTTATGGGGCGGGAACATAATACTTGAACCCGACTTTAATGAGAAGAAGATAGAAGCAGATATTGATTTCAAAGGAAAGATAGTTTTGGCACTGCTTGTTATACCGGCCATAAAGGTTTGGTTTAATAAAGATATAAAGTATATCCGCCGTAAAGTGGGTAAACTTAAAAAAATGTAATAGAGAAAAGGAGAAAGAAAAATGGCAGACAACAATTTTGCAGAGACAGTCACATCATTATTTAAGGGTATGGATTCTTTCATCACCACAAAAACAGTTGTTGGTGAAGCAGTAAAGTTTGATGACGGAACTATCATACTTCCTCTTGTTGATGTAAGCTTTGGTGTTGGTGCAGGGGCTTTTGTAAAAGATGAGAAGAAGAACAGTGCAGGCGGCGGAATGGGAGGAAAGATTTCACCAAATTCAGTACTTGTGGTACAGGACGGAAAATGCAGACTTGTAAGCGTTAAGAATACTGATGCTGTATCAAAAGTACTTGATATGGTTCCCGGAGTTATCGACAAATTCAAGAAATCTCCCAAAGACAAAGAGACAGAAAAAGAGATGGATAAGAAGGGCGAGGAATATCTGAAAGATCAGGAAAATTGATCGGGGTCATAAAAATTTGTGACAGTTGAAAAAATTTTGCTTGCATATTTTTCAGAGTTGTGATAGAATGTCTAATGTTTGAGGCTTAAAAGCCGGAAATTCTTGTGCAAGGAGGTGTTTATAATGGCTAAATGCGCAATTTGTGAGAAAGAAAATAGATTCGGACATCAGTTAAGCTATTCAAGAAGCCACGTATCAAGACGTGCTAACAGAATGTGGAAGACAAATGTTAAGTCCGTCAGAGTAAAAACCGCAGGCGGAACACAGAAGATGTATGTTTGTACTTCTTGCTTAAGAGCCGGTAAAGTAGAACGTGCTTAATATTTTAATGACGTACGGAATGAATCAGAGGCATGCGCTTTTCGGAGTGCATGCCTGTTTTCTTTATGAGGTGAAATAAATGGCGGCCATCAGTAACGACTGGAAAGAGAAATTAATGCCGGAATATAAAAAAGAATATTATTCCGAATTATATAATTTTATTAAAAACGAATATGCCACAAAAATAATATATCCTCCTGCGGAAGATATATTTAATGCCATGCATTATACTCCGTTGAAAAATGTAAAAGTTGTAATACTCGGACAGGATCCTTATCATGAACCGAACCAGGCTCACGGTCTTTCATTTTCTGTTCTTCCCGGAAATCCCGCACCGCCTTCACTTGAAAATATATATAAAGAATTAAAAGATGATTGCGGTTGTTTTATTCCGAATAACGGGTATTTAAAAAAATGGGCGGATCAGGGAGTTCTGTTATTAAATACTGTTTTAACCGTCAGAGCGCATCAGGCAAATACACATGCGGGACATGGATGGGAACAATTTACGGATGCGATAATTAAAATAATTAATGAAGAAAAAAGACCGATTGTTTTTATGTTGTGGGGCAGTCCCGCACAAAAAAAATCAGTATTGTTAAATAACCCGGAACACATGATATTAAAGGCTCCGCACCCTTCGCCTTTATCTGCTTACAGAGGATTTTTCGGATGCAAACATTTTAGCCGTGCAAATGAATTTTTGATTTCAAAAGGATTAAATCCGATTGATTGGCAAATAGAAAATATATAAATAAATTATTATTTATTTTGTTTTTTATAAATTAATATTGACAATTAAAAAAATAGATAATATAATCACTAGCATAAAGCGATTTAATTGTTTTATTGTGCAGTATTGTGAAAAAGTGATTTTAATTGTAATTATTTTTTGGCAATGTCGCATATTTACTTTTTTATAATTATTATGTTATAATTATTATTGTATTATTTTTTCCTAATTATTTATGGAGGGCGTTATGAAGTACGAAGAAATTGTTGCAAAGGTTAAAAAAGCTTATGCAAAAGCTGACACTGCTCTTGTTGATGAGCATCTTGCAGTTCAGGTTGATGTGACCGGTGAAGGCGAAGGCGCCTTCTATATCGAAGTAGCAGACGGAAAAATCAATGTTGAGCCTTGGGAATATCTTGATCATGATTTCAAGATCCAGTGCAGCGCAGAAGAGATTGTTGCTATCGCAGAAGGCAAGAAGAAGCTTAGCGAAGAAGTTGAAGCAGGTAATGTATATGTTTCACGTAATGTAGATAAGGTTGCAGTATTTGATCTTATCGTTGCAAAGAAGGGTGCAAAAAAAGCAGCAAAGCCCGCTAAGAAAGAAACCGTAAAGGCAGAGAAGAAGGAAACCGCTAAGGCTGAGAAGCCTGCAAAGAAGGCAGCTGCTAAAGTAGAGAAGGCTCCCGCTGAGAAGAAGAAGCCCGGCAGAAAGCCCAAGACAGCAGAAGCTAAGGCTGAGACTGTTAAGGCTGCAGAAGTAAAGGCAGAGGCTCCTAAGGCTGCAGAAGTAAAGGCTGAAGCTCCCGTTGAGAAGAAGAAGCCCGGCAGAAAGCCCAAGAATGCAGAAGTTAAGGCTTGAATAAAGTGATGTGATTTAATTGAAAGCCACGGTTTTCCGTGGCTTTTTTTCTACACATATGAATTTAATAAGGGTTGACTTAAATTTTTTAAAGTGATATTATATGATGTGTTGAAAAAAATATTAGGAATAAACTGTATTTTAGGAGTCGAATTATGGATGATGAGATCAGGGAAATAGCAGAACGTATAGCGGGCTTGAGAGATGCCTGCGGTTACACTCAGGAAGAATTCGCCAAAGAACTCGGAATAGATCTGGCTACATATAAGGAATATGAATCCACAGGTAAAAATGTTCCGATAAGTACCATTTATCAGATATCAAAATTATGCAATGTTGATTTTGCCGAAATACTTACAGGTGAGCCTGCAAATCTTGACACATATCATGTGGTTAGAAAAGGCAAGGGTCAGGTTATCGACAGAATTCCCGGATATTATTTTAAGGATTTGGCATATAGATTTACAAAGAAAATCATGCAGCCCCTTCTTGTTACCATCGATCCTTCGGACAAACCCGTTGATCTGGTAACTCATAAAGGAGAGGAATTTAATTTATGCCTTAAAGGTAAAGTAACAGTTGTAATAGGAACAAAGGATATAGTTTTAGAGGAAGGCGACAGCATTTATTTTAATCCACAGATTCCTCACGGACAGCGCTGCGCCGGCGATGAGCCTGCTACATTCCTTACGGTGATCACAGAGGTGTGAAAGCCCTGAGAACTTTTTTGGTCTTAGGGCGTAATCAATCAGAGGGACGGTTCTCTGTTTGAAAATCTATTATTGACACAATTCAGTGATTTATTTTATGTCATCCCGTTAGAAGTGAAGGATCTTTTGTTTTTGTGATGATATGAAATATTTTAATAATTCCGTAAGAAAAATTAGGAGGACATATCATGTTAGAGAAGTTTCTTCCTCGTATAGATTTTGATTCATACGAGGATTTTAAGGCAAATTACAAAGTAAATGTACCGGAGGATTTCAACTTCGGTTTTGATATCGTAGACGGATGGGCAAAGGAAAAGCCTGAGAACCGTGCCCTTGTTTGGTGCGATGATGACGGCGAGGAAAAGACTTTTACTTTCGCCGAGATGAGCAAGCTTTCAAATAAGGCGGCAAATTATTTTAAGAGCCTCGGACTTCACAAGGGTTCTGTAGTTATGATGATATTACGCCGCCGTTACGAATACTGGATCTGTGCCACAGCACTTATCAAGATGGGTGTTATCATAATCCCCGGTACTCTTCAGCTTACCACTCATGACCTCGTATACAGGGCAAAAGCTGCAAATATCGAGATGTTCATCGGTATCGATGATGACTTTGTAGTAGAGCAGATTGAGAATACCGTAAAAGAAGTAAAAGAAGTAAAGAATATAATGCTTGTAAACGGTCACAGAGACGGCTGGCTGAACCTTCATGACGGTATGGAAGGTCAGAGTGACGTTTTTGAGAGACCTACCGGAGAAGAACGTACCCATAATACCGATATTATGCAGATTTATTTTACATCGGGTACCACAGGTATGCCCAAGATGGTTTGCCACAATTATATGCATCCCCTGGGACATATCGTTACTGCAAAATACTGGCAGTGTGTCAGAGAAAATATGCTCCACATGAGCGTATCAGATTCAGGCTGGGCAAAGTTTGGCTGGGGTAAGATATACGGACAGTGGATCTGCGGTGCCACCATTTTCTGTTATGATATGAAGAAATTCCATCCCGAGAATCTCCTGGCAGTACTTCAGAAATATCAGGTTACCACATTCTGCGCACCGCCCACCATGTACAGATTTATGCTTCAGGAGGATGTTGCAGCATACGACCTTTCTTCGGTAAAACGCTGGTGTACAGCAGGTGAACCCCTGAACCCCGAGGTAGTACGTAAATGGAAGGAGTTTACAGGATACACGATCGCAGAAGGATTTGGACAGACAGAGAGTACCGTACTTCTGGCAAACTTCCCCTGGTATGAGCCGAAGCCCGGTTCGATGGGCAAGCCTTCACCTATTTATAACATACGTCTTCTTAACAGCAAGGGAGAAGAAGCAGAAGACGGTGAGGAAGGCGAGATAACAGTAGCAGTACCGAAGGATAATTATCCTATAGGACTCTTTGTAGGTTACTACCGTGATGAGAAGATGACCGATGAAGCTATAGGCAGCGGAATATATAACTTAAAAGACGTTGCATGGCGTGATTCGGACGGATATTACTGGTTTGTAGGACGTCATGATGACGTTATTAAGTGTTCGGGTTACCGTATCGGACCTTTCGAGGTAGAGAGTGCGCTTATTACACACCCTGCGGTAGTAGAGTGTGCTATCACAGCAGCACCCGATCCCATCAGAGGCCAGGTAGTAAAGGCAACTGTAGTACTTGCAAAGGGATATACACCTTCCGACGAACTCACGAAGGAGCTTCAGAACCATGTAAAGCACAACACCGCTCCTTACAAGTATCCCCGTATAGTTGAATATGTGGATGAACTTCCGAAGACCCTGGGCGGTAAGATAAAGCGTGCCCAGATCCGTCGTGAAGATGCAGAGAACGCTGTAAAGAAGTAAATCAATCACAGGGACGGTTCTCTGATTGATTTTGTATATATATGGAAAAATTGCCGTATTTTTCTCAGAGAATAAAAACATTTGGTCGGAATGAGAATACATTATAAAACGAAAAGAGATTGGAATGTTCAATAATATATATAAGAGAGATTATAATGTAAATAAATCCCGTACAGGGCATAGGAGTTATATACTCTTATGCCTTGTTTTGGTACTCAGTCTCTTTATTCTTTCCGGCTGTGCCACAGAAGAAGTTTCCTATATAAATGATGCTGCAGATTATTACAAGGCAGGAAAGTACGCGGAAGCAGAAGCGTCGTTCCTCAAAGCACTTCGTAACGGAGAGAAATCCGTTACCGTATTTTCGGGATACGCATTCAACCAGCTTAAATCCGGCGACTTAGAAGGGGCCGAGGCACTTCTTGGCATCATGGTAAATCAGGATAATACCTACGGGAATTATTTTGAAAAAGAACCGGAGACGGGTGAAGCGGTACGGCGAGCTCTTCTCGAGATTTACATGGCAAAAAACGAGTACGAATCTGCTATAGCTCTTTTACGTCAGCTTGGCGAAAAAACAACGGACAAGAAAAAGGAAGCCGAGTACAAATCATCAGCCGCGCTTCTTGCGTGGCAGATGAATTCGGATATTGAGGAAGGCGAAGGACAGTCAGCCCCCGTATACAGTAACGATGAACTGATAAAGCTGGTTACGGATGCCATAGATTCGGGAAACGAAACCATAAAGCTCTATAAGATGAGAGCCAACCTGTACTGGTTAAAAGAAGAGTGGGATCTCTGGGAAGCAGACGAGAGAAAAGTTATCGAACTCAAAGAATATGCCATCGAAGAGTACAGAGCCATCTACGGCATGCGTCTCGAAGAAAAGACTCCCGCAGATGTTCTGGCCCTTGTTGATGAGATGGTCACATACTTAAATATCCATTCCGCATATATTGAAGGATACGGTGACATAATACCGATGATCTTAAAGGCGGCAGAGCTTACTAAACGTGTAGAATGGGAACACGACGACAAGTACTATTTCGATCTGGCGGATAAATATATAAAAGCCGCACAGGATAAAAATATTTCAGACACCGAGATATTAAAATATCAGATTATCATCGCCGAAAAGAAGGGTAAAATGGAGATTGCATACAAGCTCTTGGGGGTATATCTTGAGCATTGCCCCGAAGACAGGATGGCTTATAAGGAGCAAAAGTACCTTGAAAACAGGATCGGCGTGACCAAAGAATAGAAGAATGGCTTAAATACGGGCATACACAACATCTAGTGTGTGCCCGTAAAATTTTTTCATCATATTGTGATTTTAGTATTGACTTCTTTAGCTCGTTCTGCTAAACTTAAACTTGCCGGCGCGAAAGGGTCGTCGGGGTCTAAGGTTTTATTTGGAGGAGAAGGACATGATTAATTTCAATGTAACAAAACGTGATGGAGAAATAGCGGATTTTGACCTTTCAAAGATCTCAAACGCCATCAAAAAGGCTTTTAATGCCACAGAACAGCTTTACAATGACGACATCATCAATCTGTTGTCGCTTCGTGTTACCTCGGCATTCCAGTCAAAGATAAAGGAAGGCTGCATCAATGTCGAAGACATTCAGGACTGTGTAGAAGAGGTACTGAACCAGACAGGATACAATGAAGTTGCAAAAGCATATATTTTATATAGGAAGAATCGTGAAAAAATCAGAAATATGAAGTCAACTATCCTTGATTACAAGGATATCGTTAACAGCTATGTAAAAGAAGAAGATTGGCGTGTAAAGGAGAATTCCACGGTTACATATTCGGTCGGTGGACTTATCCTTCACAATTCAGGCTCTATAACCGCAAACTACTGGCTGTCCGAGATTTATGATGAAGAGATCGCAAACGCACACCGTAATGCAGATATTCATATTCATGATCTTTCCATGCTTACAGGATATTGCGCAGGCTGGTCATTAAAGCAGCTCATCAAAGAAGGCCTTGGCGGGATCCCCGGCAAGATCACCTCTTCACCTGCAAAGCACCTCTCCACACTCTGTAATCAGATGGTTAACTTCCTCGGAATCATGCAGAACGAGTGGGCAGGCGCACAGGCTTTCTCATCATTCGACACTTATCTTGCGCCTTTTGTAAAGGCTGACAATATGTCATATCACGATGTTAAGCAGTGCATACAGTGTTTCGTTTACGGTGTAAATACACCCAGCCGTTGGGGAACACAGGCACCTTTCTCCAATATTACTCTTGACTGGACCGTTCCGAACGATCTGGCTGAACTTCCCTGTATCATCGGCGGAAAAGAAGTAGATTTCTGCTACAAGGATTGTAAGAAGGAGATGGATATGGTCAACAAGGCATTCCTTGAGATTATGATCGAGGGAGATGCCAACGGAAGAGGATTCCAGTATCCTATCCCCACATATTCAATTACCAGAGATTTTGACTGGTCGGATACCGAGAACAACAAGCTTCTCTTTGAAATGACAGCCAAGTACGGTACTCCCTATTTCTCGAACTATATCAATTCGGATATGGAGCCTTCAGATGTTCGTTCTATGTGCTGCCGTCTCCGTCTTGACCTTCGTGAACTCAGGAAGAAGTCAGGTGGCTTCTTCGGCTCAGGCGAGTCTACAGGCTCTGTAGGTGTTGTTACTATAAATATGCCCAGAATAGCATATCTTTCAGCTACACCCGACGAGTTCTACAAGATACTTGACAGAATGATGGATCTTGCAGCACGTTCACTTAAAGTAAAGAGACAGATCATTTCGAAGCTTCTGGATGAGGGACTTTATCCTTATACAAAGCGCTATCTCGGAACCTTTGCAAACCACTTCTCTACCATAGGTCTTGTGGGTATGAACGAAGTAGGTCTTAACGCAAGATGGCTCGGCAAAGATCTTACAGATAAGAAGACACAGGACTTCACAGTAGAAGTACTGAACCATATGAGAGAAAGACTTTCAGATTATCAGGAGGAATATGGGGATCTTTACAACCTCGAAGCTACTCCCGCTGAGAGCACCAGCTATCGTTTAGCAAAGCATGACAGGAAGCGTTGGCCCGATATCAGGACCGCAGGAGCTAAGGGAGATACACCTTACTATACAAACAGCTCACATCTTCCTGTTGAGTTTACCGAAGATATATTTGCTGCACTTGATATTCAGGACAGACTTCAGACACTGTATACATCGGGAACAGTATTCCATGCATTTATCGGTGAGAAGCTTCCTTCATGGCAGGCAGCTGCAAAGCTTGTACGTACTATAGCAGAGAACTATAAGCTTCCTTACTACACCATGTCACCTACATACTCCATCTGCAAGAATCACGGATATCTTACAGGTGAACAGTTCAAATGTCCTATCTGCGGAGAGGAAGCAGAAGTTTATTCAAGAATTACCGGTTATTACAGACCTGTAAATAACTGGAATGCAGGTAAGGCTCAGGAGTACAAGAACAGAACGGAGTACACTCTTGAGAAGTCCAACAGATTCTCTCTCGGAGCAGGATGCTGCAGTTACAATACAGATGATATCGCAGTAAACCTTGACAAGAATACCGAGCCTGTTGACGAAGAGAAGATCGAGGCAGCAGCACTCGGCAAGGAACTTACAGGTGACGGATTATATCTGTTTACCACCAAGACCTGTCCGAACTGCAGACTCGCCAAAGAATATCTTGACGGCAAGGAATATACTATTATAGATGCAGAAGAGAATCCGGATCTTGCTAAAGAATGGGGCATTATGGCAGCGCCTACACTTGTAGTACAGGCTGACGGTCATCGTACAAAGTACGCAAATGCTTCCAATATCAAGAAGTTTACGGAGATTTAATCAGCACACTTCCAATTCAGAGATAACAGCAAAGAAAAGGGCTGCTGCAGAATGCGGCAGCCCTTTTCGAAATGAAGGAGAGAATATGAGCGTAGCAGACGATTTATTTATAAAAATGTGTAATGATATTTTAGAAAACGGCACCAGCACAGAAGACGAAAAGGTACGTCCTCACTGGGAGGATGGTACACCCGCATATACCATTAAAAAATTCGGAGTAGTTAACAGATATGACCTCAGCAAGGAATTCCCTGCCATGACACTCCGTAAGGTTCCCATCAAAACCGCAACTGATGAGATACTCTGGATCTGGCAGAAGAAATCAAACAAGGTAGCAGAACTTGGCAGCCACATCTGGGATCAGTGGGTGGATGAGAACGGTACTATTGGAAAAGCATACGGGTACCAGCTCGGAGTAAAGCATAAGTACAAGGAAGGCATGTTCGACCAGGTAGACAGGGTTATCTACGATCTCAAAAATAATCCTTTCAGCCGCCGTATAATGACAAATATATATGTTCATCAGGATCTGTCCGAGATGATGCTATATCCTTGCGCATACAGCATGACCTTTAATGTTACTAAGCCCAAAGACGGAGGCAGGCTGATACTTAACGCCATATTGAACCAGCGTTCACAGGATATACTGGCAGCAAATGCATTTAATGTATGCCAGTATGCGGTCCTTACACACATGCTGGCACGTGAATGTGACATGCAGGTGGGAGAATTCGTCCATGTAATAGCAGATGCACATATCTATGACAGACATGTGGATATCATCAAAGAACTTATCACCCGTCCCACATATCCTGCGCCTGACTTCTGGCTCAATCCGGATAAAAAGGATTTCTATTCATTTACGAAGGATGATGTAAGACTCGACAACTATCAGTTCGGTGAGCAGGTCACCAATATACCGATAGCAGTGTAAAAAACAACACCGATTTATCGGTGTTGCTCCGGCAAAGCCGGAGATTGCACGAAGTGCAAAGTTTTTTACCGAGGGAATCGCAGAGCGATTCTCGAGGTATGTAGATTGCACGAAGTGCAAAGTTTTTTACCGAGGGAATCGCAGAGCGATTCTCGAGGTATGTAGATTGCACGAAGTGCAAAGTTTTTTTCTGAGGGAATCGCAGAGCGATTTTCGAGAAGTCAAATATTTGAAAGAAGGTAGATAAATGAAACTTATAGCAGCCGTAGACAACAACTGGGCCATAGGATTTAGAGGCAAACTGCTCGCTAGCATACGTGCGGACCAGATGAATTTCAAGAAACTTACACTTGGCAGAGTGGTAGTGCTCGGAAGAAAAACTATAGAAACCTTCCCGGGAGGAAGACCCCTCGTACAGAGAAGAAACATCATACTCTCCAGGAATCCCGAGTATGAAGTGAGAGGTGCTGAAGTAGTGCACAGCAAGGAAGAACTCTTAAAGCTTATAAAAAAAGAAAACATCCCGACGGATGACATCTTTATCATAGGCGGTGAGAGCCTGTACAAAGAATTCCTGCCTTTGTGCGATACCGCTATCATCACAAAGATAAACTACAGTTATGAGGCAGACGCATATTTCCCTAATCTTGACGAGGATCCGGAATGGGAGTGCGTAGAAGAAGGAGAAGAGCAGACATGCTTTGACATGGAGTTCTGTTTCTGCGAATACAGGAGAAAATCAAAAGAATAAAAAATATTTTACAAGAAGAGAAGAATGTAGTATAATACTTTTAAATTTTTTTTAATTTACCTTATACTATCGGGAGGACAAGGAAAATGGGCGTAACAGCAGAAAGCTTCGGCGTGACATCAAAAGGGGATAAAGTCACATTATACAAACTGACAAATAAAAACGGACTCGTAGCAGAGGTTATTGATTTCGGTGCTATATTAAAGGCTCTTTATGTACCGGACAGGGACGGCAGGCTCGATGATATAGTACTCGGATTTAACAGCATTACTCCCTATGAATACAATACTTCATTCTTTGGCAGTACCATCGGCAGGAATGCTAACCGTATTGCGGGTGCAAAGTTTACTATAAACGGCAAGGAATACAAGCTTGCTCCGAACGACAACGAACACAACAATCTTCACAGCGATTTTTATACCTGCTTTAATAAAAAAATGTTCAAGGCAGAGATACTTGAAGCAGAGAACGGAGTAAAGCTTTCGCTTGAAAGTCCCGATATGGATCAGGGATTTCCGGGAACATTAAAAGCAGATGTTACATACAGACTGACCGATGACAATGCGTTAGAAATCGAATATGCTGCCATTTCGGATCAGGATACCGTATACAACCCTACCAACCACAGTTATTTTAACCTCGGCGGGGAAGGGAGCGGCAGCGCTATGGGACACAAGCTTTATCTTAAGTGTTCAAACTATACTCCTGCCGACAAGGAGAGTATACCTTACGGAACCATAGAACCCGTAGCAGGAACTCCTTTTGATTTTACTACTCCGACTGTTATCGGGGACAGGATAAACGATGACTTTGAACAGCTTCGTTTCGGCAAGGGCTACGACCATAATTTTGTGATAGACAAGGAAGGCGACGGAGTAGAGCTCTGCGCGATCCTTTCAGACGAGAAGAGCGGAAGAAGCATGAGTACATATACGGATCTTCCGGGCGTACAGTTCTATGCAGGAAACTGTATAGCATATCAGTACGGAAAAGGCAACAGAGCGTACGGCCGTAGATGCGGAGTATGTCTGGAAACACAGTATTTCCCGAATTCCATAAACGAGAAAAATTTTGCATCTCCTCTTCTTAAGGCAGGAGAGAAGTTCCACAGTATTACAAGATATGTATTTGACACCATAAAGTGATCGAGGCAGTTATATGGACATAAAGAAGGCTACTATGGAGATACCCGAGGATTTTACAAGTCCCGAGGTCCTATATGAAAAACTGAAGAAAAGAATACTGGAGTATCATCCCTCGTCGGACCTGGAAATGGTAGATAGGGCTTATAAGCTTGCATACGAGGCACACAAGGACCAGAAGAGAAAGTCCGGAGAGCCCTATATCATCCATCCCGTCTGTGTGGCACTTATACTTGCGGATTTCGAGCTTGACATTGAAAGTATAGTGGCAGGTCTTCTTCATGATGTCGTAGAAGACACCGTGGTAACGGAAGAGGAACTTGAAAATGAATTCGGAGCTGAAGTTGCACTTCTGGTGGATGGCGTTACAAAGCTTACAAAACTCAACTATTCAGCCGACAAAATAGAACTTCAGGCCGAGAATCTGCGTAAGATGTTCCTGGCCATGGCAAAGGATATCAGAGTTATTCTTATAAAGCTTGCAGACCGCCTGCACAATATGAGGACATTAAAATACCAGCCTCCCCACAAGCAGTATGAAAAAGCCAGGGAGACAATGGATATCTATGCGCCCATAGCACAGAGGCTCGGTATATCCAAGATCAAAATAGAGCTTGATGATCTGTCTCTTCAGTACATAGAGCCCAATGTCTATAAGGAGCTCTCGGAAAACGTATCCAAAAAGCTTGCAGAACAGCAGGATTTCATCAAAGAGATCACTGAAGAAGTAAGCAATCATATAAAAGAAGCAAACATCGAAGCCAAGGTAAACGGACGTGTAAAGCATCTGTTCAGCATTTACAAAAAGATGGTTACACAGAACAAAACCCTTGACCAGGTATATGACCTGTTTGCAGTCAGGATCATAGTAAACGATATAAAGGACTGTTATGCGGCTCTGGGCGTGATCCATGAAATGTACAAACCCATTCCGGGACGTTTCAAGGATTATATAGCTATGCCCAAACCCAATATGTATCAGTCCCTTCATACCACGCTTATCGCACACAGCGGACAGCCGTTCGAGATCCAGATCAGAACCTTTGACATGCACCGTACCGCTGAATACGGTATTGCCGCACACTGGAAATACAAAGTAGACCCCGAAGGCAAGCTCAGTCCCGATTCTGAGGAAGAAAAACTTACATGGCTTCGCCAGATTCTGGAATGGCAGCAGGATCTCTCGGACAACAAAGAATTCCTGATGCTGCTCAAAGATGACCTGAACCTGTTCTCTGACAGCGTATTCTGTTTTACACCTTCCGGAGAGGTAAAGAACCTGACGGTAGGTTCCACGCCCATCGACTTTGCATACAGCATACACAGTGCGGTCGGCAACAAGATGGTCGGAGCAAAGGTCAACAACAAAATGGTGCCGAACGATTATATCATCCAGAATGGCGACCAGATAGAGATACTGACATCAGCCAATTCAAAGGGGCCTTCTCTCGACTGGCTGAAAATTGTAAAAACCACACAGGCAAAGAACAAGATAAACCAGTGGTTTAAGAATGAGAGCAGGGAGGATAATATCCAGAGAGGTAAGGATATATTTGTAGCCCTGTGCAAATCCAAAGGGATTACTCCTTCGGATCTCTTAAAACCCGAGTATATAGAAGCGGTACTCAAGAAGTACGGATATAAGGAATGGGACAATATCTATGCTTCCATAGGACATGGAGCCATAAAAGAAGGCCAGGTACTTGTAAGACTTCAGGATGAGTACAACAAGACACACAAGCAGGAGATTACCGACGAAGAACTGCTTGATTCACTTCCGGGTAAAAATACAAAGAGACCCGAGAATGTCATAAAGGGAAGTATTATCGTACGTGGTGCCGACGATTTGGCGGTACATTTTTCAAAATGCTGTTCACCCGTACCCGGAGATGAGATAGTCGGATTTGTTACGAGAGGAAGAGGAATATCCGTTCACAGAACCGACTGTTACAACATATTGAGTCTTTCTGAGATAGACCGTAAAAGACTTCAACCTGCAGAATGGAATACTTCACAGCCGAAGGAAGAAGGCAAGTTGTTTGAGGCAGAGATCAAGATTTACGCCAAGAACAGACCGGGAGTACTTCTTGGTGTATCAAAAGTTCTCACCGAAAACAACATCACTATCCTGTCCATAAACGCCAGAGCGGGAAAACAGGATTCAGCTACTATCACACTCAGCTTCAACGTAAAAGATATCGAGACACTGAATACTATCATTCAGAAGATCAGGAATGTTGAAAGCGTTATGGATGTAGACAGAGCTATGGGAGGCTGAAATGATACTTGAATGTATGCCGGTTGGAGCCATGCAGGAAAATTGCTATATCATCATGAAAGAAAACGGAACAGAAGCGATAGTCATAGATCCGGGTGACGAAGGAGACAGAATAGCTGACAGGCTGGAAAGCCTGGGTGTGAAGCTTTCAGCCATACTTCTGACACATGGGCATTTCGACCATATCACGGGAGTAAAGGCGCTGAAAGACAGGACCGGTGCGCCTGTTATGGCCGGTAAAAACGAAGATGCGCTGTTAAAAGATTCCGATCTGAACATATCAAAAAGAATCAGAAGACCTGTTGAAGTAGTATGTGACAGACTTTTTGAAGATGACGAAGAGGTTACGATATCAGGACTTAAGTTTACCTGTATTTTTACTCCCGGACATACACATGGCAGCGTATGTTATCACTTTAAAGATGATAATGTTCTGTTTACGGGAGATACGCTTTTTGAATCAGGAGTTGGCAGAACCGATTTCCCTACCGGCAGCGAAGCGGCATTATATTCATCTATCAGGTCGAAGCTTATGAAGCTTCCCAAAGATACAAAATGTTATCCGGGGCATGGAGGTGCTACAGATATTGAACGTGAAAGTGAACATTTCGGGTATTGACATGTCACAGGAAACTGGACCGATAGTAAAGTCCTTTTTCCCCGGAGCCGAAACAGATATAAAATACACGGGCGAAGTATGTTCTTCTGTTGAGCCTAAAAATACTGAAGATACAGATGAAGGAAATGTAACAATTGATCTTCATCTCAATGAAAAAGAATTTTCCATATATATAAATCACGAATTAAAAGAAAAAGAAGCATTTGAATACGTTGATATCCCGGATGACCGTATGCCGTATGAAAAACGAAAAAGACGTGCATATAAGAATCAGCTGCTAAAGGCTCTGCATCGGGTATTATCCGAAAAAACAGGAAGAACGCTTCCGTGGGGGATACTTACGGGAGTACGTCCGACGAAGCTTCTTTTTGAACGATTAAAGAACAATACGGTAGGTAATATTTCATATATGGTAAATGAATATTACTGTACACCGAAAAAAGCAGGTCTTGCACAAAAAACAGCCGCAAAAGAACTTCAGCTGCTCGAAAAGATAGATTATAACGAGGGATACAGTTTATACGTTGGATTCCCGTTCTGTCCCAGCATATGCAATTACTGTTCATTCGGATCACATCCGATATCAAAATTCGGACACCTGGCAGATGCATATATTGAGGCACTTTTAAAAGAGGTGGAAGAGACCTGTGGTCTGTTAAAAAACAAAAAGCTTCAGACCGTCTACTTTGGAGGGGGAACCCCCACGGCCGTATCGGCCGGTCAGCTTCAAAGTGTGATCCGTAAAGTAAAACAGTGCTTTGATATGAGCCATTGTCTGGAATTCACTGTTGAAGCCGGACGTCCGGACAGCATAGACGAAGAAAAGCTGGGGATGCTAAAAGTTGAGGGTGTCACGCGAATATCCGTCAATCCGCAGACCATGAATCAGAAAACCCTCGATCTTATAGGCAGAAAGCATACCGTAGAACAGACGGTAGATGCATTTAATATGGCAAGACTTGCCGGATTTGACAATATAAACATGGATCTTATCGCGGGTCTTTCGGGTGAGAATTTTGAGGATATGAAACACACTCTTGATGAGGTAAAGAAACTCTCACCGGATTGCATTACCGTACATACCCTGGCACTGAAACGTGCGGCGAGGCTTACTACCGAAAAAGAAAGTTTTGCGGGGCACGAAGCATCAGAAGTCGGAAAGATGGTGGATTACGCAGCCGATTTTATGATGGAGAACGGGTACGAGCCATACTATCTGTACAGACAGAAAAATATGACCGAGAATCTCGAAAATGTAGGTTATTCAAAGCCCGGATATGAAGGACTTTACAACATACTTATCATGGAAGAGGTTCAGATGATACTTGCACTCGGTGCTGGGGCGTCATCAAAATTCATATACAGGAATTCCGACAACGGAAGAAGGTTCGGAAGAGTAGAAAATGTAAAAAATGTCAGCGAATACATTTCAAGAATTGATGAAATGATAGACAGAAAACGCAGTGCATTTTAGTTTTAGAGGAGATAATGATGTTCAGGGGAAATGCCGAACTTCTGGGACTTTTCAGCATAGACGAAAAAGCCTGGGGAAATCTAAATGCGGTAAATCGTGAAGAAGTAGAAAAGGCCGCGAGTGAAGATAGCGAGGAAGCTATCGATCATGGTATACTTGTAGCGAATCTTGCCATGAGACTTTCTGAAGAACTGGGGTTTGACAAGGATTTCTGCATCGAAGTAGCAAAAGCGGGAATAGTACATGATATAGGAAAACTTCAGATCGGCAGCTTGCTTTACGGTCGTAAAGAAGGCGTTTTGAGGATCGAGGAAATCAAGTACGTACGTCGTCATCCTACTTTGGGTTATAACTATTTAAAAGAAAAAAAGATAGGTGATGAAAACTTCAGGAATATAATACTTCATCATCATGAGAACTTTGACGGATCAGGATATCCCGACAATATGAAGGGAGAACTGATACCGGTGGGCTCACGTATACTTCGTATCTGTGATGTATATGCGGCTCTGGTTTCGGAACGTCCGTACAGAGCGGCATTTGACAAAAACGCAGCCATGGAACTCATGATCGACGAAGTAAAGAACTTCGATATGAACTATTTCCTGGCATTTATGCGTGTTGTACATGCTGACGGGTTCAAAGACATCGACGATTATATCAAGCGTTGTAATTCAAAGGTACATGTAAAGAGTAAACGTAAAACATGATAATAAATGCGACATCGGGACGGTTTTCGTTATCGCACAAAAATACCCGGGCCTTGGGGTCCGGGTTAATCTTTTAAATTGTTTACAGATTCTTAAAATCATAATTGATATTTTTGGTAGGAGTCAGGGACTGTCTGAGGCTCCTGTTATTGGAGATACCGAGCATCTTCATGAAACGGTCGTTTATAAAATGCTCTCTAAAAGGACCGAGTTCCGACAATCTGTGTGACGGGATCTTTCCGCCTGCCATGGATGCGTGTCCGCCTCCGCTTCCGAGTCCCGAAAGAGCTGCGGATACCAGAACACCTGCATCGACTTCCCTTCGTTCGGAACGGACCGAGAACTTCAGACCGTCGGGACGAACGTTGTATACTACCGCAACCTCTATTTCTTTCAATGACATGATAAAATCAGCCACCATGGAAACCAGAGAATCGGGGCACGGGAAAGGAATGTACGAAATTCCCAGATAATCGAAAACATGGATATTATTTATAGCTGCACTGTAAGTCTTTAAGTCGTTAAAAATAATACCGCTGGTCTCGATACTTTTCAGGCTGTCGTCATCGGCATATTCATGAAGGAATCCGAACATCTCAATATCTGTCGCTGTAACACCTCTTGAAAACTGAAGCGTATCCATCTTTATACCGTGCAGAAGAGCAGTAGCTGTCTCGGCACTCGGCTCTATTTCCAGTTCCTTAAAATATCCGGCGATAATGGAACAGCATGCACCGACTTTTCTGATATCCTTGTACAGGTAGTCGTGTGTGCGTGAATACTCAACTTCCGGATGATGGTCGATAACGGCTATCTCGGTGCCAACGAGATCTGTGATGTTTCCGGCTTTTTTCTGGGTGTCCACACAGATGATACAGTCGCTCGGTATCATTGTATCTTTTAATTCCCTGTTTGAAAACATCTCTATTCCGAATGTGTCCAGCATCTTTGCGGCACTGATCCTGTCCAGCTCACCGTCATAGCAGATAGTGGATTTCAGACCGTAATGCTTAAAGAGCTTTTTCAGACCGAAAGCAGACCCTATCGCATCAGGATCGGGTATGTTATGAGTCTGGATAAAAGTCCTTTTATTTCGGCAGTATTCAATTAGAGTGTAAAACTTTAATATGTCCATACTTGTATACTTCACTTATCTAGCAAGAACCCAAATTACATAATGTATCACATTTTATAATACTAAACTTTAAGAGGGATGTCAAGGGAAATAGACAATTTTATCTTGAAGAAGAAAAATCTTTCATTTGGTAAATACTAATCTTTAATTGACTAATTAATCAAAAATTGCTATAATAAATATGTATTTTCATTTACAGGAGTTTACGAATGAAAAAGGAAAGAATAACGCCGGCTCTTCTCAAAGCCGTGTACAGCTCGTATAAAAACCAGCGACGGATAATGAACGAATTGAACCGTAAGCTCAGTGCCGCATCTACCAAGGATGAATGGATTAGCATTTATCAGGAAAGAGCGGCTACTATTCGTGCCGCTTACGATGTCAATTCCGAGACGAATGCATTGCTTGGTGATGCCGTTTTCGGACATAAAATGGATTATGATTACGCTGAGTTATTCTTTTCGGAAGATAAAGCTTTCTACACTGACAGCGAAGGAGATGTATTTTTCAGATGCTCCTTACTTGAAAAACTCGTGGACTATTATCGTGAGCACAACGATCTGATGAGACTTATTCCTCTTCTTGACAGACTGGGGCAGAATTATATCTCATCTGTAAAGATGCATCACGAAGATAATTATTTAAAAGCTGTGGAATGCTTTAAGGAAATACTCAAATTTTCCGAGAGTTATAATCTGATCCCGGATCTCACCATCAGGAAGCTGTTTTTCCAGGCATATTATTATCTGTGCTGTATCCTTCCCATCACGGAATGCAAGGATGTGCTGCAGCCCGGACAGAGCCTTGATTATCTGCTTGAAGTCTTTTCATTTTATAATTCGGACCTTGTCCAGAAGATTGACGGGAAATCCGAAGAGATCCGCGGGATGATAGACATGATAAAAGAGAACTGGCTTTGGATCGAATACAGGATAGATTATGCGGATTCGGAGACTAGGCAGGCTTTTGTTCAGATAGCAAATGATGTATATTCGAACGTGATGAAAACGGAGAATAATATTCTGAACATTCCTGTTTCAACGGTGATAGCTTACCAGCATGCACTTATAGTTGACGGTAAAACTTCATATATCGATGCGTTTAACTACATGCTTGACTATTACTACAAAAAGAAAGAAAAATTTGCTTCCGTTCACGGAAAGGAACTTAATCTGGATGAGTTTTATTTCCAGACAAAGCTTCCGATAGCGCTTATAAAATGGCTGGATAAAATTGATATTCTTTCGGAGATGTGTGCCCTAAACAGGAAAAAACTTATAGATGAACAGAATTCATATTTTGTAAATCTGTCCTTAAAAGGCATCTATTCTCACCTAATATATGAAGCATGCTGCGAGTGGTGCTTTTTCGCTGTGGATTATTTAAATACGCTGGAAGAAAAAGAGAATTTCATAATTACCATGCTGATAAACAGGCAGCCGCAGACTTTCTTTGATTCGTATCTGAATTCAGAATTGGCAGTGATGATCACGGAGTCGCTGTATACGCATACTCCGGTCCTTTTGAATTCGGTTGAGACCTTTTTAAAGATCAATTCCATGCCCTACACAAAAAGGGATGTTATAGAATATGTGAGAAAATGTGCTCTGTTCCATGATATCGGAATGAATCTTATAAGCCGTATCGAAGGGGCTCAGTACAGAGAACTTACCGATACCGAAAGAACAGTGCTGAAACTGCATCCGGTGCTGGGGACGAGGATTACAGAGCACGGTCTGGACATATACCGGGATGTTATTATCGGACATCATAAAAGTTTTGATCAGGCTTCCGGATATCCGGAAAAAGTCGATATGACCAATTCTCCTGTGAGAGTTGTCTGTGATATTCTGGCTGTATGTGATGCTCTTAACGCCGGTACGGACAAAACGGGCAGATGCTATAAGGAACCGAAGGATTTTTCCATAGTTCTTTCGGAACTTATCACCGAATCGGGTACCGTATACAACACCAATGTAGTAAATCTTTTCCTGAATGATATGGATCTCGCCATCAAGGTTGACAGACTTATCTCGAAGGACAGAGAAAATATATATTATGATTATTATGTTAAGTATTTCGAGAAATCATCGAAATAAAATATATTAACGGAGGACTTTCAAATGAATTCAACAGTTGACACAAAATGTGTACAGGCAGGATATGTACCTACACAGGGAGAACCCAGACAGCTCCCTATTTACCAGAGTACTACATTTAAGTACGACACAAGTGAACAGATGGGTAAGCTGTTCGACCTGGAGGCTTCGGGATATTTTTATACACGTCTTCAGAATCCCACAAATGACAAAGTAGCAGAAAAAATCGCAGCACTTGAAGGCGGCGTGGCTGCTATGCTCACATCATCGGGACAGGCTGCAAATTTCTATGCGGTATTTAATATCTGTGAATGCGGCGATCATTTTATATCTTCATCATCAATTTACGGCGGAACTTATAATCTGTTCGGTGTTTCCATGAAGAAGATGGGTATCGAGTGTACTTTTGTAGACAATGATATCAGTGAGGAAGAACTCCAGAAGCTCATCCGTCCCAATACAAAATGTATATTTGGTGAGACCATCACCAATCCTACCGTAAATGTTTTCGATATCGAGAAATTTGCAAATATCGCACACAAGAACGGTATCCCGCTTATCATGGACAATACTTTTGCTACTCCTGTAAACTGCAGGCCTTTTGAATGGGGATGCGATATCGTGACACATTCCACCACCAAGTATATGGACGGTCAGGCAGTATCTGTCGGAGGAGCAATAGTTGACAGCGGAAACTTTGACTGGATGGCTCATGCCGAGAAGTTCCCGGGACTCTGTACTCCTGATGACAGCTACCACGGACTTACATATGCTACCAAGTTTGGGAAGCTCGCATATATCACAAAGGCTACCGCACAGCTTATGCGTGACTTGGGTTCCATACAGTCACCTCAGAACGCATTTTATATCAACCTCGGCTTAGAGACTCTTCATGTTCGTATGCAGAGACATTGCAGCAATGCAAAGGCAGTGGCTGAATTCCTTGATAAAAACGACAAGATTGCATGGGTTCATTATCCGGATCTTCCGAACGACAAGAGCCATGCTTTACAGCAGAAATATCTTCCCAAGGGATCATGCGGTGTTATCGCTTTCGCAGTAAAAGGCGGAAGAGATGCTGCCATAAAGTTTATGGATAATCTGAAGTTTGCATCCATAGTTACTCATGTAGCTGATGCAAAGACCTGTATCCTGCATCCTGCCAGCCATACTCACAGACAGCTCTCCGACGAACAGTTGAGAGAAGCAGGTGTAGATCCCGATCTTATCAGATTCTCTGTAGGTATCGAGGATGTGGATGATATCATAAATGATATCAAGCAGGCACTTGAATGCATCTGACACTGGATTGTCTTTATGTAAATTTTGAAGGAGGGTACGCTCAATGAAAGAATTAAAAATTGAAGCAAAAGTTGAAAACCTTAACAGTGTTCTTGCATTTGTGGATGCTGAACTTGAATCTGTGGACTGCCCGATGAAAGTGCAGATGCAGCTGGATGTATCGGTTGAAGAGCTTTTTGTAAATATCGCACATTACGCGTATACCCCCGATACCGGTGACGCAGTGATCGAAGTTGAGTTTTTGCAGGATCCGCTAAAGGTAAAAATCACGTTTAAGGACAGCGGTATGCCATTTGATCCTACTGCAAAAGAAGACCCGGATGTGACCCTGTCGGCACAGGAGAGAAAGATAGGCGGTCTGGGAATCTATATGGTAAAAAAAGCCATGGATGAGATGACATACGAGTATGTGGACGGACAGAATATCCTACATATCGTGAAAACACTGTGAAACACGACATAAAATAAAGATATCCTTCACCTTCGTTATGCTGGGAGGTGGGGGATATTTTCAGTTTTAAAATATTTATCATTTAAGATTGGTATTTTACAAATTGACAAATATATGTTATAATAATTTTGTATATCGTTTTATGAAGGTGAAAAAATGGAGACTAAAAAAATCTGCTATAAATGCCTCCTTGAAGATCTTGATGAAAAAAAGATTTATAGTACGGTAAAAGAGATGATAGACTCTATTCCGGAAAATGAAAAAACTCCGGAAGAAGAATACCGGAGAAGACTGGGCATTTGCCGTGAATGTGACAGCCTGATAAGCGGTACATGCGTAAAATGCGGATGTTATGTAGAACTCAGAGCAGCGGGGAGAACCAGGACATGTCCCGATGTAAAGAATAAATGGGAGCCTTGATATGGAGAAGAATAATATTGCCAATTATGTAAAAGAACTTGACAGATTTGTCGATGATATGATCCGGTATAACAGAAATCCCGATTTGGCCGTTGAGGATTTTCTGATAAGGATGGGTTCTCTTTTTGATGTCGATATTATCGTGGTAAAAGAAAAAACAGAGAACGGTGCGGCTCTTAAGTGTACATATGAATGGAGCAGAAGGAACCTTCTTCAGCTTCAGGGACTTGAGAGACGTTTTCTGGATGAGTTCTGGGATGAAATGGAAAAAAGATATTCCGAGGGTGGCGGCGCGTTCAGGTACTATAGAGGAGAAGAGTGTCCGTTAGTGCTTATACATGCAAATGAAACAGAGAGCCTGATAGAAATTCCCATATATGACGCCGAAATCCTCGTAGGATGTGTAGATTTTGTAGATTCCGAGAAGCACAGGGAATGGACCGAAGAAGAAGTTGTAGCACTTCAGACCATCTGTGAATCCCTGTATGACAAACTTTTCAAAAAAAGAGCTCCCAGAAGGGATACCGAGGCATTAAAACGCAAACTTGACAGGGATACCCTGACCAGACTGCCCAAACGTGACAGGTTTATAAAAAAAGTCGTTTCGTATAAAGAAAATGACATGAGCGGTAAAATAGCTATTATAAGTTCGGATATAGCAAATTTTAAATATATAAATGAAAAATACGGTTACAATACCGGAGACATGTTACTTAAAAAATTTGCCGGAACATTATACCTTCAGATGAAAGGTATTATATCCTGCTGCAGGGAATATTCGGATATTTTTCTGGTAGCTATAAAATGCAGCGAAAACACCGTAAATGACGACATCAAACAGATGATCGACAAGTGCAATAAAGCATTCCTTGACGAGATACGCTGCATCACTGAGGACACCAGCATTGCGGTAAACAGCGGATTCGCATTTGTAGGAGCCTATGATATAAAGGTGGAAGAAGCAGTTACTGGAGCTACCGCTGCCAGAAAGACGGCAAAAGAAATGGCAGTGTTTAACACCAGCAGATGCTGCGCATATGAATCGTCCATGATAGCCAACAAAGCCAAAATGATAGATCTTGTTGCCAGCTGCGACAGGGCTTTGGCAAATAACGAATTCGTGGTATATCTGCAGCCGAAGGCACTGTGCCGGACATATGAGATAGTGGGAGCGGAGGCACTCATCAGGTGGAAAAAACCTGACGGATCATTTGTATATCCGGATGAATTTATTCCTGCATTTGAAAGCAACGGATGTATCAGAAAAACAGATTATTTTGTATACGAAAGTGTATTTAAGTATTTAAAGGACAGGCTTGATAAAGGGCTGTACTGCGTTCCGATATCGATGAACGTATCCAGGATCCATCTGTTCAATGATGATTTTGTTTCTTTTATAGACGGACTCTTAAAAAAATACGAAGTACCTGCGGAACTCATAGAATTTGAACTGACGGAGAGCATCTGTCTTGAAGGGCTTCCTTCGGTAAGTTTCACCATGCAGTGGCTCAGACAGAAAAACATCCGCATTTCAATCGATGATTTCGGTTCCGGATATTCATCCCTTGAGATACTTACCAGGCTGCCCATAAATGTACTGAAGCTTGATAAAGTATTCATGAAGGATTTCTTAGATGACAATGAGAAGATAGTCATAGCTTCGATAGTTGAGATGGCTCGCCTCCTGGGACTCGAAGTAATATGTGAAGGTGTCGAGGAGGATAAACAGAGAATATTCCTTATAGAAGCCGCATGTGAGATGCTTCAGGGATATGTATTCTCAAAACCCGTTCCCATGGAGGAATTTTCCGAGAAGCTTGCACGCGAGAGCCGTGACCGCGAACCCTGACCACCTGTTCCTGACGCAAGAAGAAGGTTTTAGGTGAGGTATTAGAAAATGGATACAGGGTGTTTGGAATGCCCGCGCAGATGCAGAACGGACAGAACGAGGCAAAAAGGATACTGCGGATGTGAGAGTGATATCCTGGTAACACGTGCCGCCCCGCATATGTGGGAGGAACCGTGCATATCGGGAGATAAAGGATCGGGGGCAGTATTCTTTGCAGGGTGCAATCTTCATTGTGTCTATTGCCAGAATAAAGCTATTTCTGATGGTGGAAAAGGCAAAAAAGTAAGCGTTGAAAGGCTTGCGGAAATTTTCCTTGAATTACAGGAAAAGAACGTTTATAATATTAATTTAGTGACCCCGACACATTATTCCTATGAGATAAAAGAGGCGGTCAGACTGGCAAAACGTGAGAATCTGCATATACCCGTAGTTTACAACTGCGGCGGATACGAGAGTGTGGAAACCGTAGAATCCCTGGAAGATACTGTGGATATCTGGATGCCTGATTTTAAATATATCTCATCCGAGACAGCCCGAAGGTATTCGAACTGTCCGGACTATTTTGAACGTGCCGCGGAGGCACTGGATGAGATGGTAAGACAGGTACGAAAAAAAGGCGGAGTGCTGTTTACAAATGAAAGCACTCATCACCTCTGTTTATCGCATGAGAGTGGGAGTATTTCTGAGTCTGAGGATTACACCTCGAGCCGGATTATGATGAGAGGCGTGATAGTACGTCATATGCTGCTTCCCGGGAATATTGGAGAATCAAAAAGGATACTTAGATTCCTTCATGAACGATATGGGAATGATATTTATATAAGCATCATGAGCCAGTACACCCCCATGCCCCATATCCTTAATTCGGACCGTTTCCCGGAACTAAGAGTAAAGGTGGACAGAGAAGAATATGACAGACTGGTGGATTTTGCCTTAAAGATAGGAATAGAAAACGCATTCATACAGGAAGAAGATGTAGCTATGGAAAGCTTCATCCCCGCATTTGACTGTGAGGGAGTCTAAGTATAAAGCCTTCCCGGAAAATAGATAGATAGAAAGAAAGGAGGTGTAAGGAAAGTGAGAAGTTTCTTTATAGACTTGGAGAATGTCAGAAGCTATGGTCTTGAGGGAATATTGTTACTCAAGCCCGATGATAAGGTATACGTATTCTACAGCGATAACGCCAACACATTGACTATCCCGACTATCGAATCACTGAACGAGAGCAGCGCACAGGTAAAGTATATTAAAACCAACTATATAGGTGCGAATGCCATGGATTTCCAGATAGTTACTTTGCTCGGAGCTTCCATAGAGAAGGAAAAGACCGGAAGTTTTTATATTATCAGCCATGATAACGGTTTCAGATCCGCAGTCAAATTCTGCGAGGGCTACTTTACGGGTTATGATATCGTGACAGGTGTATTCGCGAATATTCTTTTAGCTATCAATTCAGAGAAAAACAAGAAGCCGGAACTGGCTAAGCAGTCGGAAGACGCTAAAAAAAGCAATCATAAAAAATCCGACAAAAAATCTGAATCCAATAATAAAGCAAAGAATAACAAGACAGGAAAACAGATTTCCGATAATGCGAAGAATGATACAGCTTCCGATACTTCGGAAAAAATTGATGAGACCGTAAACGATACAGCAACGGATTCTTCTGAAAACGGTGAAAACAACGTTAAAACAAACGGACGCCGCAGTAGAAGAAACAGAGGCCGTAAAGATAATAACCAGACCCGTAAAAACGTTACGGAGTCAGAGAATACAGCTAAGGCTGTTGTTCAGCCGGTTACAGAAGCTGAAGAGGAAAAGACCGAAGTTGCTGAATCAAAGGACAACGGTAAAAACAGAAGCAGGAATCATCGAAGAAAAAAGACATATGATAAGCAGGAAGAAAAAGCTGAGACAACACCTGTGAATACAGCGGAACATAAAAACGCAGGGCCTCAAACGAAAAATATAAAGCAGAAAGAACCTGCAAAATCAGGCAATTATAAATATGTATATAATGCATTATCCGATTTCCTGTCAAAAACAACCATCGATATGTATGTATCAAAAATTGATGAAGGCATAAAGAAGTCAGCCAACAGGAATGAACTTCATGAATTCTTTAAGAAGAATTACGGTACTGATGAAGCGGAAGCTTTGTACAAAATCATCTACTCTGATTTTGAGAAAATGAAAAAAGAAGCCGGTAAATAATATGAAAGATATAATATGCATAGGAATGGCTCTGGTAGATTCCATAATAAAAGGCTTTGACCCCAATCCGATATCAGCTTCGGGTTACAGGGCCGTCTCCGGATCGCTCAATGTTGGTGGTGAAGCGGTGAATGAAGCGGTGGCGGCAGCCAAGCTTGGTATGGATACCGGGATACTCTGCACATTGGGGGCGGACGATGCCGGTGATATGGTTGTAGGGATGTTAAACCGCTATGGTGTTGATACATCTTTTGTGTTGCGTTCACCCGAACATCCCACGCCTGTAACTACCATGTTTGTCAGAGATGACGGAACCAGGAAATCCATCACCAATAATTCTCACAGGTATAATTTTCATCCGGAAAACTATGCATCTGTGTTTACTGGATCGAAAGCTATTATTTTGGGGTCTCTCTTCAGAGCTCCTTTTGATGATCCCGATATTATTTATTCGGTTCTTAGTGCGGCAAAAAACGCCGGAGTAAAAGTGTTTGCTGACACAAAACTTCCGAATTTCAGGGTACTTACTCTTGCGGATCTTGAAAAAGCACTTCCTCTCATTGATTTCATAACACCGAATGAAGATGAAGCAAAATATTATACCGGTAAGGAAAACCCTTCGGATATCGCAGATGTGTTCCTTTCATACGGGATAAAAAATGTTGTCATAAAACTCGGCGCGAAAGGATGCTACTATAAAGGTGCCGCGTTATCGGATGATACAGTCGAAGAAATATATCTTCCGGCATGCGATATAGAAGCTGTTGATGCTACAGGAGCAGGTGACTGCTTCGTTGCCGGACTGGCCTCGGAACTGATCAGGGGGACTGATATTCATGACGCTTTGAAGTTTGCAAACGCATGCGGGGGCATATGCACTACCGCAGTCGGAGCGGGTACGGCATTAAAGGACAGAGAACAGGTGCTGAAAACCGCAGGAATTATTGCGTGAAAAAAGCTTGACAAGAGTACCGGAATAGGGTAATATAGTCCCATATCTTTTAGACGTTGAAGATGTGTAAGTAGTTTTATGATAATCCCTTTGTGATGTTACATGACGGTATGTTTTCCGTACCTGATATGTAAATCAGTGTAAGAGAGCCGGGGCAGGTGAAAGCCGGCAGGGGACCGTAAAATGAATTTCAGCATCGGAGTTTCTGGCGAAGGATTTTTCAATCAGAGGGACGGTTCTCTGATTGGTTTTGATCACATAAGCAGATGTGGGCCGCGCATTAAGCGGCATAAAGAGCGATTTTGTGATTTGGATGCCGAACCGGTTTGAAAGTAATGACAGGCTTCAGGCAGTGACTCATATAATCGAATCTGGGTGGTACCGCGGGTATATATGTATATTCTCGTCCCATGATGTAAGTGATTACATCGTGGGACTTTTTATTTGTCATTCACTATAAGCTTAGGATAATAAACAAAGATAAATTACATTGGAATAGCTCTCGTGATTGTAAAGATATTACTGAAAACAAAATAGGAGGTTATATACAGAATATGCAGGATTTAAACGAATTAAAAACCAGTATTGAAGGAATCAAGAACGAAATCGTCAGCGGTGTTAAGGAACTGGCTAATTCCAAGGCACTGTACGAGTTTAAGAAAACATTTCTTGATTCAAAGGCAGGAAAGATCAATGCCCTCATGAAGGAGATGAAAAACATCCCCAACGAGATGAAGGCTGAGTTCGGTAAAAACGTAAATGAGCTCAAGACCTGGGCAGGTGAGAAGTTTGACGAACTTGATGAAAAGATGAAAGAAGCTGAGTCAAAGGCACGCTACGAGAATGAAAAAATAGATATCACCATGCCTTCGGTAAAATGCAAATGTGGTAAGCTCCATCCCGTAACCCAGGTACGTAACCAGCTTATAGATATATTCGGAACCATGGGATTTGAAGTATATGATAACTTCGAGATTGAAAATGAATATTACAACCTGACAGCACTTAATATTCCTCAGGATCATCCGGCTCGTGATATGCAGGATACTTTCTACTTATCACCTGATTACCTGCTGATCTCACAGACCAGTGCTGCACAGATCCATGTTATGGAAAATAAGAAGCCTCCGTTAAAGATATTATCACCCGGTAAGGTTTTCCGTTCAGATGATGATGCTACACATTCACCTATGTTCACTCAGATGGAAGGCCTTGTAGTAGACAAGGGCATCACACTCTGTGACCTTAAGGGAATGCTTGATGTACTCGTAAAGAAGATATTCGGTGAAGGTACTACCACCAGACTTCGTCCTTCATATTTCCCGTTCACTGAACCCTCGGTAGAAGTAGATGTCAGCTGCTTTGAGTGCGGCGGCAAGGGCTGCAGACTCTGCAAGGGTACAGGCTGGATAGAGGTACTCGGCGCAGGTATCGTAAACAAGAAAGTATTAGAGAACTGCGGTATCGACTCAGAAGAATACAGCGGACTTGCATTCGGTGTGGGTATCGAAAGACTCGCAATGCTCAAATATGGCATCAATAATATCAAGTTACTGTACGAGTCGGATTTGCGTGTGTTAGAGCAACTGGATGATTGAAAAAGATCCTTCGAAGCTAAAGCTTCTCAGGATGATATCAGGTTGTCATTCTGAGCGAAGCGAAGAATCTTAAAAGATTGATTATAAAAGAATTAGGAGGAAAAATCATGTTAGTACCCATTAGTTGGTTAAAAGACTATGTAGATATAGATATAACCATGGACGAACTCGAGAAAAAGATGTTTGACTGTGGTTTCGAAGTAGAAGAAAAATACGAGGTAGGTAAGGATATCTCTAAGGTAGTGGTAGGCGAAGTAGTAGAGTGTGAGCCCATCCCCGAGACCCACCTTCATGTATGTAAAGTAAACGTTGGTACCGCCGAAAACCTTCAGATCTGCTGCGGTGCAGACAATGTATGTGTAGGTAAGAAATTCCCTGTAGCACTTGAAGGCGCACAGGTGTATGCTACAGCAAAAGATCATGTGACCATCGAAGGTGTGATGACCATAAAGAAGGGCAAGCTACGTGGATATGAGTCGTTCGGTATGCTCTGCTCAGGTACGGAGCTCGGTGTAACAGAAGATATGTATTCCGGCGCAGGCTACAACGGACTTCTGGTATTACCCGATGACGCAGCACCCGGTGCAGATGTAAAACCCATCTTAGGACTTGATGATTATATTTTCGACGTATCCATTACAGCAAACCGTCCTGACTGCCAGAGCATCTTCGGTTTAGCCAGAGAAGTAGCGGCAGTACTTGAAAAGCC
>JAEEGL017151908.1_pt1 | contig 30259 bp, 27 predicted proteins | sample 9134231 | NCBI WGS metagenome assembly JAEEGL01 (sample SAMN16246548, study PRJNA631951) | gut metagenome | biome: gut microbiome; feature: rumen; material: fiber-attached | host: Bos | place: Iran: Karaj | collected 2018-10 | reverse complement strand
CGCTCGTCGTCGATAACGTGGAGCTTCTCGCGTATCTCCTCAGTTGAGAGCTTTGCAAGCTTTTTCAGGTTCATGGTGTCCATGCCAAGCTCTATGGAGCGGACTGCCTTCATCATAGCCTGCTCGAAGCTGGTACCTATGGCCATGACCTCACCGGTAGCCTTCATCTGAGTGCCGAGGGTGCGCTTTGCGTATACGAACTTATCAAATGCCCATTTCGGGAACTTTATTACCACATAGTCAAGTGCAGGCTCAAAGCAGGCATAGGTCTTGCCTGTTACCTGATTGATTATCTCGTCGAGAGTATAGCCGATGGCTATCTTTGCGGCAGTCTTTGCGATAGGATAACCCGTAGCCTTTGAAGCAAGTGCGGAAGAACGTGAAACTCTGGGGTTTACCTCGATAACTGCATACTTGAAGCTTGTGGGGTGAAGTGCGAACTGGCAGTTGCAGCCGCCTTCGACCTTCAGCTCCTTGATGATATTGATAGCCGCTGTACGGAGCATCTGATACTCCCTGTCGCTGAGAGTAACGGCAGGCGCAATAACGATGCTGTCGCCTGTATGAACGCCTACAGGGTCGAAGTTCTCCATAGAGCACACTGTGATAACGTTGCCCTTTGCGTCACGGATAACTTCAAATTCTATCTCCTTCCAGCCGCTTATGCACTTTTCAACAAGTATCTGAGTGATAGGCGAAAGACGGAGACCGTTCGTTGCGATGTCGCGGAGCTCCGCTTCATTCTGGGCGATACCGCCGCCTGTTCCGCCAAGCGTGAATGCGGGACGGACTATAACGGGATAATGTATCACCTGTGCGAAGTCTACCGCGTCCTCAACGTTCTCAACTACCTTTGAGGGGATAACGGGCTCGCCTATCTTTTCCATAGTATCCTTGAAAGCCTGTCTGTCCTCTGCCTTGTGGATAGTCTCGGGATCTGCACCGAGGAGCTTTACATTATGGCTTTCCAGGAAGCCTTCCTCCGCAAGCTGCATTGACAGGGTAAGTCCTGTCTGTCCGCCGAGGGTTGACAGCAGGCTGTCAGGCTTTTCCATTTCTATTATCCTCTTGACAACGTCAAGTGTAAGGGGTTCGATGTAGACCTTGTCAGCCATTGCCTTGTCGGTCATGATCGTGGCAGGGTTTGAGTTCACCAGGACTACTTCAAGCCCCTCCTGCTTTAATGCGCGGCAGGCCTGAGTGCCTGCGTAGTCAAATTCGGCTGCCTGTCCGATAACTATAGGGCCCGAGCCGATAACGAGTACTTTCTTTATATCACTTCTGAGTGGCATACTATTTACCTCCAAATTAATTCATAATTCGTAATTCATAATGCATAATCGTGGTGTCCGCTTTGCGGACAGATTTCAAATCATATCAGCAAAGCAGATACAAATAATCATGGATTATGCATTCTGCATTGTTTTAACGAATTCGTCAAACAGATACGATGTATCCAGCGGACCGCCGTGTGCTTCGGGGTGGAACTGGACCGTTCTTGCGTTGACTGAGGTATAGCGTATGCCCTCGCAGGTCTTGTCGTTTGCGTTTATATGAGATACACGGCCTACAGACGGGTCTATGCTGTCACCTACTACTGCATAGCCGTGATTCTGGCTGGTAACGTAGGTGAGGCCGCTCTCCAGGTCGATAACAGGCTGGTTTGCGCCGCGGTGACCGTATTTCAGCTTCTCGGTCTTTCCGCCGTTGGCAAGCGCCATGAGCTGATGTCCGAGGCATATGCCGAATATCGGTATGCCAAGCTTCTGTATCTCCCTGATATTTCCGATTATTTCAACATTTTCCGCAGGGTCTCCTGGGCCGTTGGAGAACATGATGCCGTCGGGAGCAAGCTCCTTTATCTCTCCGGCAGTGGTATAGGCGGGAACTACAACGACCTCGCAGCCGCGCTTTAAAAGCTCCTGTCTGATATTGCGCTTGTATCCGAAATCGAAGAGTGCTACGCGGAGCTTCTTTTCACCGGGCTCATATGTGCGGGTCTCAGTGTTGGTAACTGCCTTTACCGCGTCCTTTACAGTGAATGCGCGTACCTTTTCGAGGAGCTCGTCCTTCTTTGCGTAAACTTCCTCGGTGGTGATAACTCCGTTCATTACGCCCACCTCACGGATAGTACGTGTAAGGCGGCGTGTGTCGATATTGTTGATACCGACGATGTTGTGCTCCTTCAGGAAATCATTGATATTGCCCTCGCTGCGGAAGTTTGAGGGCGAATTGCACCACTCGCGGACGATATAACCGTTCACGTATGACCTTGCCGACTCATTGTCCTCTGAGTTCACGCCGTAATTTCCGATAAGCGGAAAGGTCTGCGTAACTATCTGTCCGTAGTAGCTCGGGTCGGTGAGAGTTTCCTGGTATCCTGTAACTCCCGTAGTGAATACGACTTCACCTATTACCGTGCCCTTTGCACCGAAGCTCCTGCCCTCGAACACCTGTCCGTCGGCAAGCATAAGATAGGCTTTTTCACCCATGTTGAATAATGACATTGTATAATTCCTCCTTCTATTCCTGTAGAGGTCGTATTATTGGTGTTTTTTGCTCTGTTCCACGCCATTGTGGAGAAAGCGTTTCAATGTTTGATTATATTTTCAGCGGCGGGACGCCTTGATCGGCGTCCTCTAATGCTCACTTCAGGTTGATATACCGGCAGATATCCTCTCTCATACGGATAACTTCGCGGCGTGCTGCCTTTGCGAAATCCCGCTCGTCGCAGTTTTCTTTCTTATATGCACACATTACCGCACGTGAGGAGTTTACGATAGCTCCGAGACCGTTCTCGTCGAAACCGCCCTTCAGCCCCTCTGCTCCGCCGCCCTGTGCGCCGTATCCCGGTACAAGGAACATGGTGTGAGGAAGTCTCTTTCTCAGCTCTGTAAGCATTTCGGGGTAGGTAGCTCCCACAACTGCGCCCACTGCGGAGTAGCCGTACTTTCCGCGGGTATCCCCGCCCCACTTCTCGCACATGTCACCCATGCACTCGTATATTGTCCTGCCGTCCGCAAGCTTCATATCCTGAAGCTCTCCCGACGAGGGGTTGGATGTCTTCACAAGCACAAAAATGCCTTTGTCGCGTTCCTTGCAGACCTTCATGAGCGGTTCTATACCGTCTGTGCCGAGGTATCCGTTAACTGTGAGGGCGTCTGCTCCGAATGGCTCTATATCGCTGTCTCCTACCTTTACTGTGCCGAGGTGTGCATTGGTGTAGGCCTCCATTGTAGCTCCGATATCATTTCGCTTTGCGTCGGTCATAACGAACATGCCGTTGAGCTTTGCATAGCGTATTGTCTTTTCAAGCGTCCTTATACCGTAGTGACCGTACATCTCGTAATATGCAGCCTGCGGCTTGATAGCAGGGACGATATCGTGTATCTCGTCGATTATCGCCTGATTGAAGTCAAATATAGCCTTTGCTGCTGCCTTGAGGGTCCAGCCGTCGCTGTCAAGGTAACGGCGCTGTATAAAATCGGGAACGTACTCAAGCTTCGGGTCAAGTCCCACCACCGTAGGATTCTTAAGGTCGATTATCTTTTCAATAAGTCTGTCAAATGACATTTCTTTTCCTCCTTATATCATAATTCGTTGTATCTTATCTCGCCCTTTGATATTGTGACGAGGGGCCTTCCTGTGAGCTCCATGCCCTTGAATACCGTATTCTTCGACTTTGAATGCAGCTTTCCGGGCTCTACCGTCCATTTTCTGTTTATGTCCGCGATAACGAGGTCCGCTGTGCTGCCCTCTTTTATGGCGGGTATGTCAAGTCCCAGTATCTTACGGGGATTCACGCACATGAGCTCAACCACCTTATGCAGGTCTGTCTCGCCTGTGTGATATAGAGCTGTGAGCGTAGCCGCAAGTGATGTTTCAAGTCCCACGACGCCATTTGGAGCCTTTTCAAAGTCTGCCTTTTCCGCAGCTGCGTGGGGAGCGTGGTCTGTGATGATACAATCTATTGTACCGTCCTTGATTGCTTCGATTATAGCCTTTACGTCATCCTTAGTCCTCAGGGGCGGATTCATGCGGTAATCCGCGTCGCGATTCTCCAGAAGCTTATCCGTCAGCATGAAATAATGAGGAGCTGTCTCGCAGGTGACCTTTACGCCCCTTGACTTGGCAAAGCGTATCATGGCAGCGCTGCCCTCAGTGGAAACGTGGCATATATGTATCCTTGCGTCCACCGACGAGGCAAGTATCATCTCTCTTGCGGTTATATAATCCTCGGAGGCTCTGTCCATGCCCTTTACGCCAAGCTTTTCCGATGTCTCGCCCTTGTTCATTATACCGCCGTTTATTATGCTCAGGTCCTCGCAGTGTGAAGCAACGAGAAGTCCGTTCTCTTTGGAAAGTTCAAGTGCTTTTCTCATATTCTCGGCATTCTCAACAGGTCTGCCGTCATCGGATATGCATATGCAGCCTGCCTCCTTGAGTGCCTCATAGTCGCAGAGGCCGTTTCCGCTCATGCCGCCTGTTATGCAGCCTACGGGGTAAACGTCAACTCCCGTACCCTTTGCCTTGTCGATGATGTAGCGGATAGTTTCGGGATTATCGCATGGTGGCTTCGTGTTCGGCATCGCAAGGACACCCGTAACTCCTCCTGCAAGAGCCGCCGAGCAGCCTGTAAGTACGTCCTCTTTATGGGTGAAGCCCGGGTCCCGGAGATGTACGTGCATATCGAACAGGGACGGCATAAGGACAAGTCCCGTTCCGTCAATGACCGTGTCTGCCGCTTCTGTGATATTACTGCCGAGCTTTTCGATTTTTCCGTTGTTTATGAATACGTCTGCTGTTATATCCGTAACGTTATCGACTGCACGGATATTCTTTATCAGGATAGATGCCATAGATTCCTCGCTTTCTGTTGGTAAGTATATTTCAGTATATCGCTACTCCGTCGCTGCCGTCTATTTCCTCAACGGAAACTCTCACGACCTCACTGTGTGAGGTGGGAAGATTCTTGCCAACGTAATCGGCACGTATCGGCAGTTCCCTGTGGCCGCGGTCTATAAGCACCGCAAGCTGTATTGAGCGCGGCCTGCCCCGCTTGATAAGCGCGTCTATGGCAGCGCGGGAGCTTCTTCCCGTAAATATAACGTCGTCAACGATGACGATATTCTTGTCGGTGATATCAAAGGGTATCTCCGTCCGCTCGTTATCCCCTGACGGTTTGCTGTCATCGCGGTAGGGAGTTATGTCCAGCGAACCGAAGGGAACGGTATTCTTTTCAAGCTCCGAGAGCTTTGCGGCGATACGCCTTCCGATAGGTACTCCTCTTGAAAGGATACCGACTATGCAGAGATCCTCAGTGCCTTTATTGCGCTCGATTATCTCGTAGGAGATACGGGCGATAGCTCGCTGTACAGCCTTATCGTCCATTATCACACGCTTTGACTCCATACACTGTCTCCTTTCAGCAACAAAAAATGCTCCCCGCATGGCAGGGAGCATACTTACAGTTATAGCTATGGTTATAGTTATATTCAGTATTTGCGAACGCGCCTTGCCGACCTCACGGGATCGAATTAAAGGGTAGTTTCAATTAACAAAAATATTATATCACATTATGTTTCTCTTGTCCAGTGATTTCAGTAATATTATTATTTATTTACAAAAAGCCGCTCCTAAAGCTGCCGCTGATTGTAGGGCATTTCGGTATATGAAAAATTTTCTCAGACTATTGGAATTTACAAGAAAACGTGGTATAATTATTATCAGTACGATCACGGAGGTAAAAAATGAGAATTCGACACAAACCATGGGCAAAGCCCGAGCTGGAGGCTTGTCCCTTTTACATACATGAACCCCAGAAGCAGATAGGTCACTGGAGAGAGCTCTTCCCCGCCCCGGACAAGCCCCTCTATGTGGAGCTTGGCTGCGGAAAGGGCGGCTTCATATCGCAGGCTGCTCCCGCTCACCCCGAGGTGAACTTCATAGCTATGGATATCAAGAATGAAATGCTCGTCCTCGCTAAGCGCAAGCTTGAAGCTGCCTATGAGGAAAAGGGAGCTTCTCCCGACAATGTCCGCATAGCTATACAGAATATCGAGCGCCTTGAACTGGCATGGGACGAGAACGACCGCGCCGACCGCATATACATCAACTTCTGCAACCCGTGGCCGAAAGCAAAACACAAGAAACGCCGTCTCACCCACACCCGTCAGCTTGTGAACTATAAGAAGTTCCTCCGCGGTGAGCTGTGGTTCAAGACCGACGACGACGAGCTCTTTGAGGAGTCCTTCGAGTACTTCCGGGAGGCAGGTTTCAGGATAAAGTACAAAACCTATGACCTCCACACGGAAAGCCCATACGAAAACTTTGTAACAGAGCATGAAAAGATGTTCTCCGATGAGGGAAAGAAGATAAAATTCCTCATTGCAGAGCCCATAAGGGAGGAATAATAATGGAATTCAAAAAGGATTTCCACGGCATACATATCGAGGGTGGCTCGGTAAAGGCCGCAGGCAAGGGCAATCTTGCCGTTTCTGAGGATGTTCCTCAGAATATCCGTACAAAGATCGACCCCGGAACAGTTGCCAAAACTGCCGCAAAGGCTGCCGCTCTTACAGGACTTGTGCTGCTCAGGCATAAAACGAAAAAGAAGCGCAAATGAAATGACAGATAAATTATTGAACCGTTTCAAGGAAATGAACGGAACATATATGTAATGAGATACCCGATTGCATATTCCACACCTGAGGGTGTGAAATATGCAGGATCTCATAACCTGTTTATCACAATCTGCAGAGATATGATTGTACCTGATGTTCAGATTCCGGAAGAAATATTACATTAATCAGATTAAATTTTGATTTAAAGCTTTACAACGAAAAAAAAAGGTGCTATAATGTTTTTAGGCTGTGTTCAATGGCGAGCATGGCAATTACAAAGGAGGTATTTCCACATGGAAAAAGTCAGAATAGGTATATCGGGCTACGGCAATCTCGGAAGAGGCGTTGAGCTTGCGATAAGACAGAACGATGATATGGAGCTCGCAGGCATTTTCACACGCCGCGATCCCTCAACAGTCAAGCCCCTTACAGCAGGCGCCAAGGTATACAAAATAGATGACGCCGAAAAAATGAAAGATGATATCGATGTTATGATAATCTGCGGCGGAAGCGCTACAGACCTTCCCAAGCAGACTCCCGCTATGGCTAAGTTGTTCAACGTTATCGACAGCTTTGATACTCACGCAAGGATACCCGAGCATTTCGCTAACGTTGACAAGGCAGCAAAGGAAAGCGGTCACCTTGCTTTCATCTCACTGGGCTGGGATCCGGGTCTCTTCTCACTTAACAGACTTTATGCAGAGTCCATTCTCCCCAACGGCAAGAGCTACACATTCTGGGGCAAGGGCGTAAGTCAGGGTCACTCAGACGCTATCCGCCGCGTTGAGGGCGTTAAGAAGGGTATACAGTACACTATCCCGATAGAGGCTGCTATGGACGCTGTCCGCAGCGGCAGTCAGCCCGAGCTCACTACCCGTCAGAAGCACAAGAGAGAGTGCTGGATCGTTGCCGAGGAGGGCGCTGACCGCGCTAAGATCGAGCATGATATCAAGACTATGAAGAACTACTTCGACGAATATGATACCACAGTAAACTTCATCAGCGAAGAGGAGTTCAACGCCAAGCACACTCAGATGCCTCACGGCGGCTTCGTTATGAGAAGCGGTCTCACAGGCGACGGCGAGAAGACTCATCAGATGATAGAGTACTCACTCAAGCTTGATTCAAACCCCGAGTTCACTGCAAGCGTTCTCATCTGCTATGCAAGAGCTCTTGCAAGACTTAAGGCAGAAGGCGCTACAGGCTGCAAGACAGCTTTCGATATCGCTCCCGCTTATCTTTCAAAGCTCAGCGGCGAGGAACTGAGAGCTTCCATGCTTTAATAGTTTGTCAACTCCCGGAGAAGCATCTTCTTCGGGAGTTTCTTGGTTATCAGCGGTTAGTCCGCGGCGACCGCAATAACGGTCAAAGGCTATGCTGTGTGCAGTTGGTACAATTAGCAGTAAATTTCTCTGTGTATTTTGTGAGTTTTGCTTTGGATTTATTGACATTCAAGGCTTTTAGTGGTACAATTATTATATAAAATATGACATATTAGGGGGATAATTATGGCACTTACAAATGCGATCTGCACTAACTGCGGCAAAACAGTCGAAGTCGATAAAAACAAGGACGCTTGGGTATGTCCTCACTGCAGCACTCCTTTTATTGTCAGCAAGGCTGTCAATAAGTACAAGTCACAGCACAAGGAAGTGGCTAAGAAGGTAAAGGCTGTAAAAAAGCAGAGCTCCGATTTTGTAGTGGAGGACGGCGTCCTCACCGCTTACAAGGGAAGCTCAGAGGAGGTCACTATTCCGGCGGAAGTACGCAAAATAGCCAACCACGTTTTTGAAAACAATACAACCCTTAAGCACGTCACATTCCACGACAAGCTGGAAATAATCGGAGGCTATGCCTTCAGAGGCTGTACAGCCCTTGAGGAGGTCAATTTCCCGGACAGTATAGTTTCTATCGACATATGGGCTTTCAGAGGCTGTTCGAGCCTTAAGAGAGTCGTTCTTCCTCCTCATCTCCACAGTATCTCAGACGCATTGTTCGCCGACTGTACCGGGCTTGTCTCTGTTGAGCTCTGCGAGCCCATAGGAGAAATAGGCGCTTTTGCCTTTTCGGGCTGCAGGAACCTGACAGAAATTGAGATCACAAAATATGTCTCGCAGATCGGCAAGTATGCCTTTTCAGGCTGCGAAAAACTTGAAAAGATAAACATTCCCGAGGGAGTTTCCCATATCCAGGAATGTACCTTTGCCAACTGCACCGCCCTCTCTGTAGTGGGTATTCCCAAAACTATCAAGAACATCGGCGCTTCTGCTTTCCAGAACTGCGTATCCCTGAAAAATGTGGAGATACCCGCAGGCGTTCTGAGCGTTGACGGTTTCAGCGGCTGTACGGGACTGAGAGCTGTCGAGATACCAGCAGGCACCACCTCTGTGGGTGATTTCAGCGGCTGCGAGAACCTCGAGAGCATACGTATCCCTGCTTCCGTGAAAAAGATATCAGGAGGTTTCAACAACTGCCCGAACCTTCTTACCATCAACTGGCCGAACCTCGCCGATAACGCTTCAAGCTTCCCCGCTTACTATGAAACTGTGCTTGCCAGCCGCAAGACCGCAGGCAAATGCGTATACTGCGGCGGAGACTTCAAGCTGATCTCAAAGGTGTGCAAGGTCTGCGGAAAGAAAAAAGACTATTGACGAAATCGGGTTTTAGAGCTATAATATATTGTATTATGTAATATAAGGAGAATCTCATGAAGCTCTTGACCCGCATCATCACTTTGATCTCAGCAGTTCTTATCACTGCCGCAGCCTGGAGCTGCGATAATAAAAAACCTGCGTCAGGCAGCGTCACCAGTAACAGCGTGACAACCTCCGCAGAAAAAACCACATCCGGAGCGACAGAGGGCACAACGGTCACTGCTGCGGCAAAGGCTGCACAGACTACGGACAGCACAACTGTATCCGTGACTGATTCTTCGGTGACCGACACTGCCGATACTACTGCCGTTCAGACAACAGAAACTGCCACAGCGACGACTGCCGCCGCTGACAAAAAAGCGGACGAGGCTCCGAAAACGGGCTTCGATACCTGCTTTGACGCAGCGCGTGCCTACTATGACGCATACCTCCGCGGCGACCCCAATGCAGTATACGATATGTTCTGCAAGGAAGAGATCGAGGGGCTGCATGCCTACTTCGACACTGAACAGCCGGAAATGCTGGAGGGTAAAAACGCTCAGGTAATGTTCAAGCGTTCCAAGGTCATAAGCGCTGTAAACGATTCCATCAAAAGAATACATTCGATAATGACTGAAAAGTCTAACGTTCCGCCCGAACAGTGGACTACTACACTTACTGAGCAGACACTTAAGCCTACAGGCGAAAACGAATTAAAGGACTTCAATAAAAAACTCGGCACAAACTTCACGAATGCTTCGGACTGCGGATACGTATACTACAATGACGGCAGCGAGGAACATTCCTTTCTCGGAAATGGCTGCGGATTTGTAGAGTTAAACGGAAGATGGTATCTTTCATATTCCACAGTTATGAATGCCGAGCTCCTTACCTATATGGATATCTTCAGATGAAAGGGGCGGTAAATACCGCCCCTTTTCCGCTAAAAAGAGCAAAGGAGAGTTTTTATGTCAATACTCGGAAAAACAGGTGTTGTTATCACGGGTTTCCTCCTTATTGCAGTTTTAGCCACAGAAATAGTCGGTCTTGCGGCAAATCTGATATTTGCCCCTTTTTTTGGCATGAGAGTCACTACTATCTCATTTTTCGGACTGGAATTCACAATTTCAGACAACAAATGGACCAGAACCTTTCACAAGCTGAGTCCGATCATACAGCAGGACGTGCGTTTTGACAGCCGCAAGCCTGTTGAGAGCTTCAGCGACAGAAAAGCCGATATGCTCCAGCTCGTAAATATAGCTGCAAAATTTGCAGCTGCCGCTGTCATATGCTTTACAGTGCGGGGGCTGTTCACAAAGCCAGTGCCGCTCAGTCCCCCCGAGCTCCTCATTGCCGCATTTGCAGCAGGAATGATGTTCCACGCCTTCTTCGCACTCGGTATATACCTTTATACCAATTTCGTACTTATGAAGCGCCTCGGCGGCTACATAAACTCAATAATGAAAAGGCTCAGGAACGGTGAAAGCTACGCCTCACTGGATATGCAGCCCTATGAAAAGCTTGGCTACGACAGGTCAACAAAGTCCGAGAGGCTGCTGTACTATCAGCTTTATATGGGCTACCTTGCCGCTGTGGGCAATTACGACGGCATGCGGGGGCCCTCATATCAGGCAATGCGCTCCCTCATAGGCAGGGAATACTTCGTACAGGATACGGGAAGCTATTACTGGCTGATATTCTTCTTCTCGGAGATAGAGCCCAATGCTCCCCTGACGGACCTGCTCCTGAAAAGGCTCGGGGACGTCATAAACAGCGACAGCGACGCAAATGCAAAGCGCGTACTCGCTTACTATTTCTACAATATCAGACGTGATTTCACCAGCGCACAGAAAATGGTGGACGAAGGGTTCAAGGCTCTCGATTCAGATTCCGGACTTGCTACCGAAAGAGAGCTTGAAAGACAGCTGCTCAGCGACCTCAACGAGCGCCTGCAGCTTCTCAATACTCCCCTGAAGCCCTCTCTCGTGCATCAGAACTGATACATATATTTACCAATACACGGAGGTTCTCCTTTATGGACAACAAATTACTCAACGAAACATCAGACGCCGTAAAAAAAGTAATAGACCACTTCGGCATTGACATACTTTCAGACCACAAGAAATTCTGTTCGGCATTTTCGGATTTTGCTCCGAAGCTCTCAAAGGAGAACAAGGCTTTTTTCGTAGCCCTAAGCGAGAATATCGGCACTATCTTTATACGTGAGAACAGCGAAGTCACTGCCGGCAGCAAAAAAGCCGACGAAGTGGTGCTCCGCGCCGTCACGGAGATAAGCGAATACCTCAATGACGAAAAAGCCGAACTCATAGCAAACAGTATTGCCCTTTCCCTCGGCTGGGAACTGAGCAGCCGCAGCGAAAGCTCCCCCCCTCAGGGAAACAGCATTCACACTTTGGGAAGCACGGGCACACTCATAGAAAATCTCTTCCGCCGCGCTGAAAACGGCGACAACGACGCCTGCTTCAACCTCGGCGAGCGCTTCTTCTACGGCAGAAGCGTCAGACAGGACTACTCCAAGGCGGTAAAATGGTACACCCTTGCAGCTGACCGCGGCGATTGCAGCTCGCAGAAAAAGCTTGCCGACTGCTTCTACCTCGGACAGGGTATAGAACGTAATATAGCCATGGCTGCAAAGTACTACGAAATGGCTGCCGAGCAGGGCGACTACGATTCGCAGAAAGCCCTTGTCCGCTGTTATATCACAGGCGGTGCTGGCTTTCCCTCCAACAGAGCAAAGGCTGACCACTTCTCCGAAAGGTACGGTATCTCCACAAAGGCAGGCACCTCTGACGGGCTCCTGAAAAACGCTCAGTCCGGAGACCCTGAGGCGCAGTTCAAACTTGGCAATATGTACCTCAGAGGCGTCGGCATAGAGCTTGACAAAGCAAAGGGTATACACTGGCTCAAACAGGCGGCTCAGCAGGGGCATGCCTCCGCAAAGTACAACCTCGCCTGCTGCTACCTGTCAGGTATCGGAGTTCCGCAGGACAAGACCACAGCCGTTATGATGTTCAACGAGGCTGCCAGAAGCGGGGACCTCGATGCAATGAACAATCTTGCAGGCTGCTGTATGCGAGGTGACGGCACTGCTCCTGATCAGACACTTGCAGCAAAGTATTACAGACAGGCTGCCGAGCAGGGACACCCAAAGGCGCAGTACAACTACGGGGAATGCCTTTTCAGAGGACTTGGAGTTTCCGCAGATCATGAAGAGGCTGTAAAGTGGTACAGACAGTCCGCCGAGCAGGGCGACCCAGACGGTCAGTACTCCTACGGCTGGTGTCTCCTTAACGGGGCGGGTATCCCAAAGGATGCCGCCGCAGCAAGGGATATGCTGGAGCTCGCCGCAAACCAGCACCATACCGACGCTGAAAGAGAGCTTGGCTACTGCTATACCAACGGCACGGGAACATATAAAAACTTTGCCTCTGCCGCCAGGTACTTCAGCAAGGCAGCAGCTAACGGAGACAAGGAGTCGGCAGAAGCGCTTATCGCCTGCTATAAATACGGCGGTGAATACCTTGCGGCTGATGAAGCAAAGGCTCATTATTACGCTACACAGTACGGTCTCGATTATTATGCGATATAATAAATGTCCGCTATAAGTACCACGCTTATAGCGGACATTTTTCTTTAAAAGGGAGTGATAAAGCAGATTTATCGCTCCCTCGCTTAGTTGTTTTATACTATATCACTTATCTTGTATTCTGGGAAGCCGGGGAAATAGTTTACCTCGTACCTGTTCCTTTCGAGAAAGTCCCTTGCCTCAGCCGCTGTCATGGGTGCCTCGGCATCGTCGTTGAATTTATAATTCCAAGCCCTGAAGCTCGTATCGAGGAGATCCTCATAGTAAAGCTCATATGAAAGCCACAGACCTGTTTCAACGTCCACATCTGCATCTATGCGGCAGTTTATCCACCCACCGAAATCGTATTCGTAGTTAATCGCAACACTTGCTATCCTTCTGCCGTTTTCAATGCGGTCGCCGGTTACTGTCCACGGCTGCATATTTCTCACTGGCAGAGCATATTCACTTTTTACACTGTATCCAAGCAAGTCGTCATCAAGATAAATATATTTGAATATCCCGCAATTATTGAAGAATACTCTGTCAGGTATGTTCAGCATTTGCATGAACTCATGACTGATATCCTTGATATAGCAGTACTTATTGGCGAATTCTGCATTGGCGCCCATTCCGTTGTTTGCCGATTCCACATAAAGATTATTCAGGTAAAAAGAATGATGATTACCGCGGAAAGAATCAGCCTTGCCTGAATCCGCTTCTGTACCGTAGAATTCATCACAGTTCATCTCGCCTGTCATTGTGGTATTGTCTATTTTTACGGTTCCTTTTGATACGTCATAATAAGGGCCGTCCGGACCGCTGAAGTTTGAGGCAAACTTTACTTCAAACTCCGCAGAGAATCTGTCATAGTAATGTGTTGCGTCAATGCATCTCTGACGAAGAAATTCTCCCGTAAGGCCTGTTGGAACACTGTTAGCTTCTGTAGTCACTGTCTCCGCGGTGACTGTGTTCGTTGTTCCCGATGACAGCGCGTCATTTGACGTGCTTACTCCTGTTATGTCTGCATATCCGCTTGCGGGAGCTGCTGTGGTGACCGATACTTTGTCAGCCGCTGCCGTTGTAGTCTCCGTTGTTGCAACGGCCGACATATCAGAACCATTACCTCCGCCGTCATGTATAAGGTTATCGTTCTTCCTAAGCAGATGAGCTCCGCCTATGATGCCTGCTACGACCAGTACAGCCGCCGCTGCCGCAGAAGCTATATGCGTTATCCTTATCCTTCTGTTGTATTGTTCAACTCCGGAAGCTATGTCGGTATACTCGCTGTCGTTCTCGGCGCGCTTCATTGCCTTTGCAAATATCTCGTCCTTCCTTGCAGCCTCCTCCATGAGCTTATCCACGGAAGCCTTGTCTGCGCTGCGCAGGGTCTCTATTATCTTTTTCCTGTTATTCATATTTGTTCCTCCTTTACAGAGTTATGCCTTCTTCGGTGAGAAGCTTTTTCAGCCGTTTCATGGCCCGTCCGCACCGAACACGTACCGCAGCCGCGCTCAGACCTGTCATCTCTGCTATCTCGCCCGAAGTCTTGTTATAATAGTATTTCTGAATGATTATGACGGAATCGGGAGTGCCGAGCTCGCCTATTTTTCCGAGAAGCTGCTGTGCAAGCTCTGCTTTGTCCGAATTTGCCTCGATATCCTCACCATCAGCTAACTCTGCCATTTCAGCATCGGCAGAGATATCGAGTCCTTTCCCGGAAACAAGACGCCTCCTCATGCTTACAGCCGCATTGCGGGCAGCAGCTCCTATATATGATCTCAGCGATACACTGTCATCGCTTCGGAGCTTCATCATTACGGAAGCAAATACGTCTATGACGCATTCCTCGGAATCGGACTGATTTCCGAAGCCGCTGATTATCCTGTTGACTATGGCATATACATAGCTGTAATATTTATCAAAAAGAGCTCTCTGCCCGTTGGCGGGTACCTCGCGCATGAGAGCCATTATCTCATTATCTGTCATACGCATCCTCCTTTTCATTTCTTAAAGCGAATTCGTCTTCACTTATATTAACGCAAACCCGGTGTAAAGTGTAACACTATTCTATCATTTTTTTATTTTAAGTGCAAGATTTTAAATAAGAAACAATATATTTAATACTTTTTGTTATTTCAGATATTGCTTTATCAGTGAATTTGTGGTATAATAAGTCCAACAGTTTTGCGGCGCAATAGACAAAAAATCCATCAAGAGGTGAATAATTACGTGAAGATACTACTCATCGGCGGCACAGGCACCATAAGTATGGCTATAACAAAGCTCCTTGCACAGCAGGGTCACGAGGTCGTGCTCCTGAACCGCGGCGGCAGGAACAGCAGCCTGCCCGATAATGTCAGAACTATACAGTGTGATATATCCGACGAGGCTGACGCCGCTGAAAAGCTGGAAGGAATGAGCTTTGACTGCGTCGGCGAGTTCATAGGCTTCGTACCCGCTCAGGTTGAAAGGGACTTCCGCCTTTTCAGCGGCAGAACAAAGCAGTACATCTATATAAGCTCCGCTTCAGCCTATCAGAAGCCGCTTTCGGACTGCGTCATCACGGAGAGCACGCCGCTTTCAAATCCACACTGGCAGTATTCCCGCGACAAGACAGCCTGCGAGGAATACCTTATGAAGCAGTACCGCGAAAACGGTTTCCCCATAACTATAGTACGCCCCAGCCACACCTACGATGAAAGGTCGGTGCCTCTCGGAGTTCACGGCGACAAGGGCAGCTGGCAGGTGGTCAAGCGGATAATGGAGGGCAAGCCGGTTATTATCCACGGCGACGGCACCTCACTGTGGACCATTACCCACAACAGCGACTTCGCAAAGGCTTATGCAGGTCTTGTAGGAAATATCCACGCTATAGGCCAGGCGTTCCATATAACCTCAGACGAGAGCGTAACATGGAATCAGATATATTCGATCATAGCCGACGAGCTGGGGGTTGAGCTCAATGCCTGCCATGTTTCTTCGGAAATGCTGAACGCAGTCGGTCCCTACGATTTTGAGGGGACTCTTCTCGGCGACAAGGCTTGTACCGTAATATTCGACAACTCGAAGATAAAACGTGCCGTCCCGGGTTTTGCCGCAACAGTTCGTGCAGATCAGGGAATAAGGCAAACTATAAGATATATCCTTGCTCACAGGGAGTGTCAGATCGAGGACGAGGATTTCGACCGCTGGTGCGATAAGGTCGCAGCCGCTGTAAATAATTTCAGAATATAATAAGGGAGGAACATTTTTATGGATAATTTTCAGTTTTACAGCCCTACGGAGTTCATTTTCGGACGGGACACAGAATCAAAGGCAGGAGAAATGGTAAAGAAGTACGGCGGTACCAAGGTGCTAATACACTACGGTTCGGGCTCTGCGGTAAAATCGGGACTTATCGCCGCAGTAAGAGCTTCTCTCAGTGAGAGCGGCATCGAATTCACCGAGCTGGGCGGCGTTCAGCCAAATCCCCGTGATACTCTTATTTACAAGGGTATTCAGCTCTGCCGCGACGAGAATGTTGACTTTATCCTCTCTGTGGGCGGCGGCTCATGTATCGACTCGTCCAAGGCCATCGCTCTCGGAGTTCCATATGACGGCGACTTCTGGGACTTTTACGGCACAGGCAAGGAAGTGGAAAAGGCTCTCCCCATCGGCACCGTGCTAACCATCGCAGCCGCAGGCAGCGAGGGCTCCGGAGCTTCCGTAGTCACCAAGGAGGAGGGCAGCTTAAAGCGTGACGTTGGCTCTGACAAGCTCCGTCCCCGCTTCTCCATACTCAACCCCGAGCTTACATGCTCTCTCCCCGCTTATCAGACAGCATGCGGAGCTACAGATATAATGGCTCACGTTTTCGAGCGCTATTTCACAAATACTCATGAGGTTGAGATAACAGACCGTCTCTGCGAGGCTGTTCTCCTTACCATGATAAAGGAAACTCCCCGTGTTATAATCCAGCCGGATAACTACGAGGCAAGAGCCAATATCATGTGGGCAGGCACAGTTGCTCACAACGATATCGTAGGCGTTGGAAGAAGTCAGGACTGGAACAGCCACCGCATAGAGCATGAGCTTTCGGCTCTCTATGACTGCGCTCACGGTGCAGGCCTTGCAGTCGTTATGCCCGCATGGATGGAATTCGTATACAAGCACGATGTTATGCGTTTTGCGCAGATGGCTGTCCGCGTATGGGGCTGTCAGATGAACTTTGACAATCCGGATGAGACCGCTCTTGAAGGTATCCAGTGCTTCAGAGGCTTCCTGCGCAGTATCGGCATGCCCATCAACTTCAAGGAGCTGGGTGCAAAGGAGGAGGATATACCTGTTCTCGTAGAAAAGCTTGGTCTCGGCGAAGGCAGGACAGGCGGCTTCGTACACCTCTCCTCACAGGACGTTGCTACCATTTACCGCATAGCAGCCCATACAGAATGAGAGCTACCTGCGGATATCCCCTATAAACAGGGCTGACGAGGCTATCAGCAGCGTCAGGGCGGCTGAGCCGCAAAGATAAGCCGCAGCTCCCGCAAAGACTATTATAAGCAGCTTAACGGCTGTAAGTACAGCGTCGGCTGTAGTTTCACAGACTGTTCCCGAAATGATGTGGGAAATGACAGCTCCGCCGTCAAGGCTCCTGTATGGCAGCATATTATAGCAGGCAGCAAGCAGGTTCAGCAGCGGAAATGCTCCCCCGCAGCCTGTGAGCTTCATTATAAGAAATACAGCAATATTGGCGGCAGGTCCCGCAAGCAGCACGAAAATGCTGTTTCTGAGCGGTACCGTGCCGCCTTTTCGCATATTCATGCGTATGCCTGCCCCGCTTAGCTCAACAGAGCGGACGCTGCCGCCGCAGAGTGCAACTGCAATGATATGCCCCGCTTCATGTACGGCACAGACGGTGTAAAAGGCAAGTACGAGCCCGCCGCTCCGCATCAGGAATATCAGCCCGTTGAATACGAAAAATGAAAAATACAGCCGCACATTGCAGCCGAATATCCTAAAGCCTATCAATATATTCCAATATAAAGTCGATAGGGTTCGGTACTGCCGGGGCAGGATCCGACGAAAGGGCTTTCAGTCTGCCGAAGACCTCTCCGGTCAGCTGCGGGCGGAAGAAGCTGCCTCCGATGAACAGAAGAGCAATGAGTATGCACAGAACAGCCTGCGTTGCTATCACGTCGTCTGCCCTGTTCCTGCGCTTTCTGTCGTATTCCTCCATAAGCGCCTCGGTGCTGCCGCTGTCGTACTCAATATCCTCGTTTTCCATAACATCACCTCATTAATCATTATGCGAAAAAAATCGAAAAATGCAATATTCTCCATGTATTTTCCTCAAAATGAGTGCAATAATACTACTGCGGAGAGATTCCGCAATTCAATCAGAGGTAAATGCTTATGAAAATAAACGCTTCCGCTGCATTGCTGACTGCGGCTTGTCTGCCGTGCACGGCAGTATACGCTGCCGATAACACCAGAATAGGCTACGGTCAGGGTACGTCAGTCGATGAGAAAAACCGACCCGTTGACGCAGTGCAGTTCAACAGCCGATTCGGCGACCTTGATGCCTTCGCCCTGTCGGAGGACGATAAAAGAATAATCATCACCTTTGATCAGGGCTATGAAAACGGCTATACAGCAAAGATACTGGATACCCTTAAAGCCAAGGACGTACAGGCTGTGTTCTTTCTGACAGGTCCTTACGCAAAAACGGAGGGAGCTCTCGTAAAACGCATGATAAACGAGGGGCATATCCTCGGAAATCACGGCATGACACATGCAAGTCTGCCTGCTCTCTCCGAAGAGGACGCAAAGAAAGAGATACTTTCCCTGCATGACTATGTAATGAACAATTACGGCTATCAGATGCAGTACTTCCGATGTCCCTGCGGGGAATACTCGGAACAGGCACTTGAGACCGCCAAAAGCTGCGGCTACAAGACGCTTTTCTGGAGCAGCGCCTATGTGGACTGGAACACTGACTCTCAGCCTTCCCCTTCCGAGGGACTGAAAAAGCTTACCGACGCAGCTCACGGCGGAGAAATACTCCTGCTCCACTCTGTTTCGGCTACAAATGCCGAGATACTCGGTCAGCTGATCGATAACTTCAGGGCTAAGGGATTTACGGTATAAAGCGAAACAGCATAAAGGAGCTCCGGCACCTTTATGCTGTTTCAAAAAAAGAATTACAGTACATGCAAAAACGGGACACCAAGTGTCCCGTTTTTATTATTATCCCAAGCGACTAACGGCTTTTATACGAGCCTGCCTCTGATGATAAGCGTGCTGACGCCTGCCTGCGCGGACCACTCACCTGTATTCTCATTCTGCGAGAACTGTGCCGCAGGTACTGTCACCTGACCGTCAAGGCTGGTGAATACTCCGTTGTCGGGATCGTATGCGTAGTTTGTGCCCGATACCCATGCAGTGCCGTTGAACTCGGCAGTAAGTCCGCTGAGTGAGGGGTTGAATGTGTCGCTGAATATTACATTGTCAGCTGCCTCCGCAGGCTCTGTGCCGAAATTCTGTATGATAAAGGTGTAGGTCACCTCTCCGTTCTCCTCAACAGCAGCAGGACTCAACGACTTGCTGATAGCAAGATCTATTCCGTCGCTGTAGGAGATAGTCCCGGAAACTGTTAAAGGCTCGAAGCCTGTGCCGCTGATAGTAGCGGAATTGGTTATCACGGCTTCATCGCCCATAGGTGCAAAGCTGTTGGTTTCTGCTGCGTATATCAGCATAGCATTGCCGCCTGCGGGGACGTTTATGCCTGTGACCGTAAGCGGAGATACCGAGGCAACAGCCGGTGCTGCCTGCTTTACGCCGTTAACATAGCAGGACAGGGTACCCTCTCTGTAGCTCAGGGGCACCACAACGGTGCCGTCCTCGCCAAAGCTGTATGCGCCGAGGTCGTCGCTGACGGTCAGTCCGCTGTAGCACACCGAGCCCGTATTGACTATGCTTATCATATAAACATTCCCGCTTCCCTGGGAATAGCTGTCGGAAACAGCACTTTTTTCTGCGGAAAGTACCTCAAGTATCTCACCTGAGGTTATATTCGAGGTCGCCACTGTTCCGTTATAGGACAGTGTTGCCTGATTGTAGAAAGCTGCCATATAAATTCCTCCATATGACGGCATTGCCGCCGTACTAAGGGAGGGAGTCCCCTCCCTCAATGATATTATATGACAGCAGGACATCTGGCGTGAATGGATATCAGATGATGATACCGCTGAAATGATCTATCTCATGCTGGATTATCTCAGCCTCAAAGTCGCGGAATATCCCGCGGCGGCGCTTGAATTTCCTGTCTGTGTACTCCACGGTTATAATGCGGTGACGTGTAACTGGACGTACTCCGCTGAGTGAAAGGCAGCCCTCCTCAGTCTCGTAAGTGTCCTTTGACCTGTCCACTATCTCAGGGTTTATCATAGCGATGTACTCATCACCGATAAGGGCAACAAGTATGGTCTTGTGGACGCCTATCATGTTAGCTGCCATGCCCACGCAGCGCTCCTCGTTAGCCTTTACAGTATCCAGCAGGTCGCGGACGGTCTGCATATCGGCTCTTGTGGCAGGCTCTGACTTTATTGCAAGCACGGCTTCGTCCCTGACTATGTCTTTTACCATAAAAATGCTCCTTTCCAAAGAAAAACGGGACATATGTCCCGTTTATGATTATTCCAGTTCAAGAAATGCCTTGAAGTTGTCGGCGAGTATCATCTGATTCTCCTCTTCCCTAAAGCCCAGCTTAAGGAAACGCATGAGCTCGTCCTCGTGGCTCCACATCGGGAAATCCGAACCGAAGAAGCAGTTTTCGATACCGTATTTTCTGACTATCCCTGCTGCTCTTTCAGGAGTAAGGAAAGCAAGTGAGCTGCTGACGTCGAATCTTACATTCTCCAGCCGTGGAAGTATCTTCTCGGCGGCGTCCCACTGCTGATAACCGCCAAGATGTGCGGCAAGTATCTTCAGCTTCGGGAAATTGTCGTGTATCCTCTTTATGCGCTCGGGCGCAGAATAATCGTATCTTGCGTCTCCGCAGTGGATAAGCAGCGGAAGTCTTCCCTCCATGAGCTCATATATCCTGAAAGCCTCGGGAGAATCCGCGTTGAACTTCTGAAAATCGGGGTGAAGCTTTACTCCGTGAAGCCCAAGGGAGATTATCTGCTCTATGTCCGCTTCAAGGTCTGAGGAATCGGCGTGTGTGGTGCCGAAGCCGTAAAAGCAGCTGTGCTTTGCGCACTCGCCTGCTATATATGTATTTATATTGCTTGTCTGACGGGGAGTTGTCGCAGTCGAGCACACAAGATACTTCTTTACGCCTATCCTGCTTCCCGCTTCTATGAGCTTCTCACTGAAGCCTCTGTTATTCATTGGTATGCCGTAGAAATTTCCAATGCTGTCTGTAGCTGTGTCGGCTATCTTTTCGGGGAAAATATGGGAATGAGCATCTATTATCTCATACTTTCCGTAAACCTCGGGGTTCATACATCCATCTCCTAAATACAGATTCAATGAACATTATACCCCATATGTTTCCAAAAGTCAAGCTGTTTTATTATAGCTATAAGTAATAAGCAGTTATCACCTTTCCTCAAGGCGTCCCTTTGCAGCACTTTCCTTTTCGATATCAATACGCTCGAGGACTATCTCGCGTCCTGCGATACGGAAGCCTATCTCCTGATAGAAGCTCACTCTGACGTCAAGTGCGAGAAGATACGCTCTTTTTCCGAGGCCGTTGAAGAACTTAGCCAGCCATTTGAGGAACTCCCTTGCATATCCCCGTCCTCTTGCCGCCTTGTTGGTAGCTACCTGTCCGATGAGAACGGTACTGCCGATATCGAATACCGCTGAAGCCGTGGTTGAATCGCGGTAAGTAAAGACCCTGCTTATGCCGTGGCGGCAGCGGTGGGAGGTATCCGTGTACCACAGTGAGAAATCGGCGATATTAGGGAAGCCCTCGCTGAGTATCTTGTACACGTCGGGGAGACTGGGATTGAATTCCACGTGCTCCTCGATAGCTTCAAGGGGCGTATCATCGGGGATAAGCTCAAATATGGTACGGTTGAGGACCTGATAGCGTTCGGGAATGGTTATGCCCTCAAGTATTTTCTGGTCGCCCTCTATACGGAATGGCAGATTCATGCTGACAAAGAGGTCTATCTCGTCATTTGGCTCCAGCTTTCCGTCTCCGCAGATTATCAGCGTGGAATTTATGATGAACATGAAGCCTGTTCCGATGCCGTCGGTTATCTTGTAAAAGCGGCAGAATTCGTAATTCGGACCGTAGGCTCTCATATAAGCAAGCATTTTTTTGCCCGAAAGCGTCTTGTTGAGCAGATCGCGGTCCAGCTCGTGCTCATGCTCGATAAGTTTTATCATATCTCATGTATCCTTCCGATGAGAGTTTTTACCAGTCTGTAGGAGTTCTCAAGATCTGCATAGTCTATCACGCAGGAGGGCGAATGAAGGTATCTGCACGGCAGGGAAACAGCCATTGTGCGCACTCCCTTTCCGCTTATATGAACGGCTCCGGCGTCGTTGCCGCCTGCTATCATAGTCTTGGTCTGACAGGGCATGCCCAGCTCTCCTGCTGTGTCAAAGGCAAGCCGGTAGAGCTCCTTGTCGTACATTGTATGCCTGTCCATAAAGGATACAACGGGGCCCCTGCCGACCTCGCACACCCTTTTCGCCCCCGAAGCTCCGTCGATATCCGCAGCTGTTGTGGTCTCAAGAACTATAGCATAGTCCGGAGCTACGGAATACGCAGAGGCAGTCGCTCCGCGGAGACCTATCTCCTCCTGGACATTGAAAACGAAATATGTATCGTATTCAAGCTCCTCATGCATGAGCTCTATCATAATGGCGCAGCCTGCCCTGTCGTCAATAGCCTTGGACTTTACACGGCTGCTGCCCAGTTCCGTATACTCAGAGTCAAAGTAAGCGCAGTCGCCGGGGGAAACGTACTTCTCAGCTTCCGCTTTATCGGCAGCGCCTATATCTATGTAGAGACTGTCGGTCCTGGGAGCCTTTTCACGCTGCTCCTTGCTGAGATTATGAACGGCTGTGGAGCCTACAACTCCGCTGATACGCTTCTTTCCCACACGTACCTGTCTGCCGATGACCACTGACGGGTCAATACCTCCTACATTGCCGAAGCTGAGGGTACCGTCGGGACGTGTATACGTGATAATAAAGCCTACCTCGTCCATATGTGCGCATATCATAAGCTTCTTTCCCGGAGCTTTCTTTCCCTTTTTGAAGCATATGATACTTCCGAGATTATCCACGCTGTACTCGCAGACGTCCTTTATTTTACTGATGATAAGCTCGCGTACTGCGCTTTCATCGCCCGAAACGCCGTCCGCAAGGCATAATTCCTTAAGCAGTTCTTTCATGTTCAGTCCTCCCTTATGAATGCGGCAAGCAGCTTTGCCGTCAGCTCCACATCTTCAAGGTCTATGACCTCAACGGGAGTATGCATATTTCTCAGCGGTATGGATACTGTACACGTCTTTGCACCGCAGCGACTGACTGAATAGCGGTCAGCATTAGTGGAGGTAAGTCCGCTCATTACCTCTGTCTGATACGGTATACCCGCTTTTTTTGCAGCTGCAAACAGGCTGTCGCTTATCTCACGTGAAAGTGAGGGGGAAATACCTATCATAGGACCCTTTCCGAGATATCCGCACTTGCTCTCGTCCTCGCCTATGGCGAAGGCAAAGCTCACATCAACTGCAAGGGCGATATCCGGGTCTACCTCATAAGCTCCTGTCTTTGCACCACGCTCGCCGATCTCCTCCTGAACGGAGAATATAACCGATACATTATAAGCCGTAGTCTTGTCCTTCAGAAGCTCCAGCGCCAAAAGTATGGAGGCAACTCCGCAGCGGTCGTCAAGAGCGCCGCCGGTGATACGGCTGCCGATAAGGTCACGGCATGTCACGTCAAAGGTTATGCTGTCCCCTGCAGCTATGAGCTCATCGAGCTCAGCCTTTGTCATACCCGTGTCAACAGCCACGTCCTCCATTTCCAAAACCTCACTGCCGCCGTTGGTCAGGTGGGGAGGTACGGAACATATAACACCTCTGATATCGCGCTTTCCGTGTATCACAACAGGCTGTGCGGGAAGCAGCCTGCGGTCTATACCGCCTATATTTCCAACCTTTACGAAACCTTCATCGGTGATATACGTAACTATGAAGCCTACCTGGTCTATATGAGCGTCCAGTGCCAGAAGAGGGAGCCCCTCTCTGTGAACGCCGAATCTGCCTATAACGTTTCCGTTTATTATCTCCGCATCGGGACAGTACTCCCGAAGCATTGACAGAGCAAGCTCTGCCGCATTTTTCTCGTTGCCCGAAGCGCCATCGGCTTCCGCAAGAGAGTTAACGGTCTTTTTAATATCCATTGCCTTAATCCTTTCGTAAGGTGATAAAAGTTCAATTTACATTATAACACATCACGGCGGAAATGGCAATATTCGCAGAGAAAAAACTGCCTGTGCCCATGATCATTCTTGAAACTGCATAGCAGGATACGCAATATCCGTCCCTGAAGGCCGAAGGTCAAAGTCACGTAAGTTGTGCATACGAAACTTTTCTTGCATAAAAACCATAAAAATGATATAATTATACTATGAATCTGATCAGGAGGTATCATATGAACATTAACGACACTATCCACGGCTTTAAGATAACACGTATAGCTCCCGCTGCCGACTGCGGCTCGGAGCTTATTGAGATGCGCCACGAAAAAACAGGCGCAAGGCTTGTATGGCTGAAAAACGACGGTGAGAACAAGCTTTTCTCCATTGCATTCAGGACTCCACCGTCTGACGATACTGGAATCTTCCATATCCTTGAGCATTCGGTGCTCGGCGGCTCGAAAAAATATCCGGTAAAGGAACCGTTTCTCGAACTGATGAAGGGTACAATGAACACCTTTCTCAACGCCATGACCTATCCCGACAAGACCGTTTTCCCTGTTTCAAGCAGGAATGATACCGACTTTATGAACCTCACAAGAGTATACCTCGACGCAGTTTTCGACCCTGCCATCTATTATAACCCCAACATCTTCTATCAGGAGGGCTGGCATATAGAAATGCGCAGCGAATCTGATACTCCCGTTTACAAGGGCGTCGTGTTCAACGAGATGAAGGGCGCTATGTCCTCAGTCTACAGCCGCATGGAGTCAGAGATAATGAACGTGCTCTATCCTGACAGCTGCTACCGCTTTGAATCGGGCGGACTTCCCGAGGCTATAACCGACCTGACCTATGAGCAGTTCATCGAGGGACACAAGACTTACTACCATCCCTCCAACTCATATATATACCTCGACGGCCCCGTTGATATCGACGCTGTACTGGAGCTCATCGACGGCGAATACCTGTGCCGCTTCGGCAAACGTGAGGTAAACAGCGAGATCCCCGTACAGAAGCCCATAAGCGCCTCTGTCAAGAGAGCCTGTTACGAGATATCAGCCGACGAGGAGGAGACAGCTCATACATATTACGTTATCGGAAAGATACTGGGCAGCTGGAAGGACCGTGAAAAGGTCACAGCAGCCGCAGTTCTCGGCGAGGCACTTACAGGCTCCAACGATGCGCCCCTGAAACGTGCGGTCCTCGATACCGGTCTCTGTCTCGACGTTTCCCTTGATGTAAGCGACGGTATCGCACAGCCCTTCGGCTGCCTCAGCATAAACAACACCGATGAGGAAAGCTGCGGAAAACTGAAAGACGCTGTCAGCAGCACAGTATCCGAGCTTTGCAGGAACGGTATCGACAGAAAGCTCCTTGCAGCAGCTATCGACCGCCTTGAATTCCGATTCCGTGCAGGCGGTGAACCGAGAGGTCTTACAAGGAACATCTCCGCACTCAGCGCATGGCTCTACGGTGGAGACCCCCTCTGCTACCTCGAACTCGGAAGCGTTTACGATTCACTAAGAAAAAAAGCTGATACAGGCTATTTCGAGGAGCTTCTCAGTGAATGGCTCCTTGACGATAATGGCAGAGCCGAGCTGTATCTCCTGCCATCCCGCACCTACGGCGAAGAGCAGAAAAAAGCCGAGGAGAAGCGCATTGCCGCAATTGTGGACGGCCTCGCCTGTGAGGAACGCTCTGTTATCGCGGAACAGAACAAAAAGCTTGACCAGTGGCAGCACTCCGTTGATACTCCCGAACAGCTTGCAACCATGCCGCACCTCGCTCTTTCCGAAGTCGGCGACAAGCCCCTCCCCTTTGAGACCGAGACTGAAACAGCCGGAGATGTTACCATACTCAGGCACCCCGCCTCAGATAAGGGCATAACCGCTCTCAATCTATATTTCTCCCTTGCCGACTGCACAGAAGAGGAGCTTTCCGCAGCAGCTGCCGCCTCGGAGCTTTACGGTGAACTCCCCACAAAGAAAAGCACAGCCGCCGAACTACAGCGCAGAATAACAGGAACTCTCGGCGAGATATCCTGCTCCGTCAGCGTTTTCTCGCGCAAGGGCGTTACGGATAAATGCTCCCCGTATTTTATGCTGAGCACACGGTTCCTCGACAAGAATACAACGGCTGCTCTCGACCTTATTGCAGAAATACTCACTGAAACAAGCTTTGATAATACAGCTGCTGTCCGCGAGCTGCTCATGCAGTCCGACGAGAACTTCAAGCAGTCCATTATCGCCAACGGCCATACCTACTCTATGGAGCGCGTCCGCGCGTCCCTTTCTGCTGAATCAGCAGTTACCGAGCTCGTTTCAGGCTATGAGGGCTACAAAAGGCTCCACGAAGCGGTAAAATCAGTCGAAAAGCTCACCGATACCATAAAAAAGCTCAGCAGACGTATTATCTGCACTTCAAGACTATTTGCAAGCGTTACAAGCACCGGCAATACCTCAGTAGCTCCCCTGCTTTCGGCTCTGCCCACAGGCGAAAAGCCTGCCTGCGGTGAAATGAGCCTGAAGCTTGATATTCCTGCAAAGCAGGGCATAACCATTCCCTCGGGAGTGTCCTACTCCGCTATGGCGTTCCCAGATAATTCGGCAGATAAGGCAGTCCGCAGCGTGCTTTTCCGCGCACTTTCCCTTGAATACCTGTGGAACGAGGTCAGAGTAAAAGGCGGAGCATACGGCACAGGCGCATTTATGACCCTGACAGGAGAGCAGTCCTTCTTCTCCTACCGTGACCCGTCGCCTGCCGCAACTCTTGACACCTACCGCAAAGCCGCTGATTTCATAGACAGCTATTGCAGCGATGAACCCGATATTACACAGTATATAATCAGCAGTATCGCAAAAGACGAGCCCCTCATGTCTGACGGCAACAAGAGCCGCAAGGCTGACAGTCTGTGGTTCAGGGGCATCACCTATGAGGAGCGTGCCGCAGAGAAAAAGCGTATGCTCAGCGTTACGCCCGGACAGCTGAAGGAAGCTGCAGAAAAACTCCGCAGCTTCGGAAGTATCTGCGTTATGGGCAGTGAAGACGCTATGAACGGCCTTGACCTTACCGTTGAGACCCTGGCATGATTTTCAGAAAACAGAACTAAGATTCGGACAGCTTTGCCGCCCGTATTGAGTAAACTTAAAACGCCCCGAAGCCTTATGTGCGGTACTCGTAAAGAAGAGTATATGGGACTTATCGGGGGAACCCTTTCTGAAGAAAGGTTTCCCCCGCCCCCCCTTCCAAAGACTTTTAACCCTAATTTTTCCAAACAGGACGCCCTCTGTAAGATATACAGAGGGCGTTTATTTCATTTGGGTGTCCTGTTTGGGAAAATTTAAGCTGGAAGTTTTAGGAAAGGAGTTTGAGGAAGAACCCTTTTTCAAAAGGGTTTTCCTCAATAAATCTCACAAATACTTCTCTATACGTATCACACATAAGGCTTCGGGGCGTTTTAATATAATTTCATCAAAAAATAACACCTTTAAGACAGAGCTGAGGCCTGTTGTTGTCAAAATCCCAGCTGTGATAGGAATCGCCGTGGCAGAATTCCTTCTGATCGCACTTTGCACATGTGGGATTATCCTCCGCAAGGTCACGCCGGAATATCCCGAACTTGTTCTCCCAGACCTCGCTGAATCGGTCACGGAGTATATTTCCCTGCACGAACTCGGGTCTGCGCTCTATGTCGAGACAGGCTACTATATCGCCATTCGCGCTAATGCTTGCGGTATAAAGTCCGGCAGTACAGAGGAAATACCAGTCACGTACCTCACGCTCGTACTCCATTCCGAGATAATGGCTGCATCCATAGGAAACAGGCTCACCTGCTATCCTCTTGTTCCTGATGAACTCAAAAAGCGTCCTGTAATCGTCGTCCGTGAGCAGCAGCTCAGGGTGATCCTTTGCACGTCCCATGGGCTCCATATTAACAACCCGCCACGAGTCGATGTCCATATCGTTGAATATCTTATAGAGCTCATCGAGCTCCTTTATGCTCTTATGTGTTACAACCGTAGTGACTTGTATATGCTCAAAACTGCCTGTCCTTATCAGGTTCTCTATGCCCTGCATCGCCTTTTTGTAGCCGTCGGGGGTTCTTCTGAACTCGTCGTGAGTGCTTTCAAGTCCGTCGATACTTATGGAAATAGTCTTCATGCCGACTCTGCTGAGCTCACGTGCTACATATTCGTCGATAAGAGTGCCGTTTGAAGTCATGCCCCACTCAAAGCCGAGCTCATGGGCTGCTCCGAGGATATCGAAGAAGTCCTTTCTCAGAAGCGGCTCTCCGCCTGTGATATCAAGCATTTTGCCCCTTGTGGACATATCCTCTTTCAGCTGTGTAAGGAAAGCGCGGTACTGCTCCGCGGAAAGCTCCTCGGACTTTATTTCGCCGCAGTGACTTCCGCAGTGAAGACACCTCTCGTTGCAGCGGAGGGTCAGCTCAAGAAACAGATTTCTGAGCTGAGGCTTCTTCATAAGAGCCTGACGGTAGTCTCTCATCTGCTCGAGATGGGTACGCTTCATGTTTACGTCGAGCATGTCATTCTACCTCGGGAGTTTCAGTTTCAGCTATCTCTGCTGCTTTGATCATATCATCAACAGCATCGTTGTATATCTCATGTATCTTGTCGATAGACGGTTTGATACCGTAAAGGGAAATTATGATATCATTTCTCGGGTCGTAGGATGTTGTTACAGTAGTGGTTGTCTCAGGCTCCTTTGTCGTTGTCTTATTGCTGAGAGCCGCATTATTGTACTCGCTGAAATCCTTTACAGCTCCGAGGAGGAAGCGCTGAAGCAGTACAAGGTCGGTAACGTCTACCTTTCCGTCAGAGTTTATATCGCTGAGAAGATACTGTCTCTGACTTTTGTACTCATCGTGCAGTATTGCTCTTCTGAGGGCTATGGCGTCAAATGTATCGATGACATTATCTTCATTGACGTCGCCCTTCATTCTTGCGATCTCCTCGTTCCAGTGGTCGTCTGCAGTAGTTCTCGACGGCATAACTCCGTAAAGTGTTACTGTAGTAGTAGCTGTGAGCTTTTCAAGTGCAGTTGTAGCAGCAGTGGTAGTGGTAGTGGTCTTCTTTTCCTTTGTAGTAATGACCTTCTCCCCATTTGCTGTAGTGGTTAAGCCGAATGTCCATGGCGAACCGTAAAGGAGCTGTGCCGCTGTCGTAGTTAGATTGACAAGTCTCTCCGGGGCAACAGCAGTTGTTGTAATGCCTGTTACAGACTCGTCCTCCTTGTTCCAGTCCGGATCGCTGAGAGTTATATTCTCAACAGGATCCACCTTGGGGCGTCTGTTTCCGTTATCATCGGCTGCATCGGAAGGGATCGCCGAAAGATTTGAGGCTGCAAACATAGCTGCCGTCATAACGGTAAAAATGGTCTTTTTCATTTAAAACTCTCCTCTCATTTCATAAAGTCAGTGCTTTTCAGAAATAGTTTATTTTAACAAACATTTGTTTATCATCTATACACATTTTATTTATAGTTACTTTTATTTTACTCCAAATTTACCGATTTGTCAACCTGAAATTGCCGGAACAGAAAAAATTAAAATAATAAAAAAGCTCCTGCATAACAGGAGCAAAATTATTAATCATCGTTCTCTTCATCATAGAAGACGTTATAGTTTACAGCGCGGTGACTGTAGGTACTGAGGACCAGTCCTATCATGGCGTACATACTTAAAAGAGCAGTACCGCCCGCACTTATGAACGGCAGCGGAACGCCGATAACGGGAGCTACCTTGAGCACCATGCCGATATTCATTATACAGTGTGTGAAAACAAGTCCGAAAGCACCCATGCATATGAATTTTCCAAGGTGGTCACGGCAGACGCGGCTGTCTCCGAATATTTTAAGGCAGATGTAGGCAAGCACGATTATTATGCCAAGTGTGCCCACAAAACCGAAGACCTGTCCGGCATAGGTGAAAATAAAGTCGTTGTGTATCTCGGGAACAGTGATATAGTCG
>JAEEGL016606385.1_pt1 | contig 30259 bp, 24 predicted proteins | sample 9134231 | NCBI WGS metagenome assembly JAEEGL01 (sample SAMN16246548, study PRJNA631951) | gut metagenome | biome: gut microbiome; feature: rumen; material: fiber-attached | host: Bos | place: Iran: Karaj | collected 2018-10 | reverse complement strand
TCCTCATCAAGCACGGGAAGCCCGTCATCAGACAGCAGGACCGCACCGGCCTCTTTGAGCGCCGCGAAATCGGTGAGTTCCCGTCCCGCCATCTCATAGGTCACATTCCCGCAGGTATGGATCCGGATCCCTGTCTCCCGTGCACGGGCGAGCACATCGACGATCCGTCCCGGCGTATCCGGATGGGGCCTGGTATTCCCCATCATGATCACCGTGGTGAAACCGCCGTGGGCCGCGGCCGCGGCGCCTGTCATGAGATCCTCCTTGTCCGTGAATCCGGGATCCCGGAAATGAACATGAGGGTCCGCAAAGCCCGGGAAAAGGAGCCATCCCGTGGCGTCGATGACCCTGTCCGCCGTTTCGTCCGCGGAGTGCCCGCCCGGGATCTCGGTCTCGATCGATGCGATCCTGCCGTCCCGCACCAGAACGGATACCGAGCGGTCCTCTCCTCCCATCGGATCGATCAGACGCGCATTTCTGATATAAATGGTCTCTTTCAAATCTGTCTCCTTTTTTCGTTGCCACCGGCACGTTCTGCGATTATAATAGCGACGTAACAGACGACACACAGAAGGGAATAAGCTATGCTCCGTTTGATCCTGGTCTTATTGTTCCTCATCGTTTTTCTGCTCATCAGCATACCGGTCCTGTTTGTGCTGTGGCTCATCGGGCTCGCGCGTCCCGTCATTAAGGAGCGTGCCTCTCTTGCCATTGTCAGCTGGGCCTTCCGCGTCATCGCCTTTCTCTCCGGCGTGAAGCTCTCCGTGGAGGGGCGGGAAAATGTCCCGCAGAATGAAGGCGTGCTGTTCATCGGCAATCACCGCAGCTATTACGATATCGTTCTCGCCTACGGACTCGCGACCTCGCCGGTCGGCTTCATCTCCAAAAAGCAGGTCCGCCTGGTCCCCGTGCTCGGGTTGTGGATGAAGAACCTCCATTGTCTGTTCCTGGACCGCGATGACTTAAAGCAGGGCCTCGCCGTCATCAACGAAGCGGCCGAACTGGTGAAACAGGGGGTCAGCATCATGATCTACCCGGAGGGCACCCGCAACAAGACAGATTCCGCGCTGCTGCCCTTCCACCGCGGGAGCTTCAAGATCGCCCAGAAAAGCGGCTGCAAGATCATCCCGGTCACCGTGACCCGCACGGAAGAAATCTACGAAGCGCACCGGCCTTTCATCCGCAAGGCCACCATCCGGCTGATCTACGGAACTCCCATTGACACCGGCGCCATGGAACCCGCCGAGCGCAGACTCGTCGACGCCCGGGTGCATGATGTGATCGAACAGACCTATCTGGAAGCCGTGAAAGCCGGCTGAAACGTATTCTCTTATCCTTTGGCGCCGCCCTTGGTCCCGCCGAGTTTCGCCGTGGACAGGATGTTGGTGTCAAAGGAGGTCGTCAGTTTCTCTTTCTCTCTGGCGCTCTTCAGGGCCAGGGAGATCAGTTTTTCCAGCATCGCGGGGTATTTCAGTCCCAGCGGCTCCCACAGATAAAAAGCCAGGGAACCCGGGATCGTATTGATCTCGTTTAAGAAGAGTTCCCCGCTCTCCTCATCGATCATGAAATCGATCCGGGCCACGCCTGCCCCTTCCAGTGCGTGAAACGCCTCCACGGAGGTACGCCGGATCCGCTCCCGCATCTCTTCCGAGATATCCGCGGGGATCCTGCGCTTCAGGCTCGCCATCCCCTTGGAGCCGCCGGCGGTCTTCGCTCCGCCTTTTGCCCCGCCTGTTTTACCGCCGCTCATGTACTTATCCGAAAAGCTGAGGATCGATTCCTCATCGGATGCGAAGGGTTCCTCGCATTCGCTGGCTTCCGCGCCGTCCCGGTCCCCGAGCACGGCGCAGTTGACCTCCTTGAGTTTCACGATGGCACGTTCAACGAGCACCCTGCCGGAGAAGGTAAATGCCAGTTCGAGGGCCTCCAGAAGGGCGGCACGATCGGCCGCTTTGGAGATCCCGATACTGCTGCCCAGATTGACGGGCTTTACGATCATCGGATAAGGCAGCTCCTGCTCCAGTGCGTCGATCACGGCGTCCGGCTCCTGCCAGTCCCTCATCGTGATCACCCTGCACGGAAGTACAGGGATCCCGTGATCCTTGAAAACGCTCTTCATCACGGCCTTGTCCATGCCGAGCGCGGAGGGCAGGACGCCCGGTCCGACAACAGGCAGGCCCGCCGTCTCGAGAAATCCCTGCAGCGTGCCGTCCTCGACATTGGTGCCGTGTACGATCGGAAATGCCAGATCCACCGGCGTCATTTCCGGTCTGCCGACGAGCTTCGGCGGATAGGTCATGAGGCAGGTGCGGTTCTCTTCCCTGACAAAGATGACACGCCGGCTCTTTTGCAATAACGCCGGGATGTCCCGGAAACTCTCGATCCGTTCCATGGCCGGATCCGTGTAGAACAGACTCTTTTTGGTCATGTAGACAGGCAGGATCTCATATTTCTCATGATCCATATATCCCATTGCCTGCACGGCCGAAATGACGGATATCTCATGCTCCGTGGAATTGCCGCCGAATAAAACGGCGATCGTGATCTTCATACCATACCTCCCCGGGATCCTGTCTCGCTCGTCAGTGCAGATCCCCGACGTCATGCATTCCGTCCAGATCGTGCCCGCCGCCGTAGCTGATATCCTGCATGTTGACGGTCCGGCGCATCAGACGGCAGCGTTCGGAATTCTCAAGAATGAAATCCTTGATCTCGTGGCCCTTGCGGATGTTCTTCATCAGGATGATCCCGTCACTGGCATCCGATGTGTAGAGCGCGATCGTGGACAGCCCGAAGATCCGCTGCATAAAGGATCTGGTCAGGCGCACATCCGTGATCCGGTACATGTAGCAGTCATCCTCCTTCTGGTTGAGGAAGCCCGACCGGATCACCAGATCGTTATCATAGATGAGGAATTTCTTAAAGGTCCAGGGAAGGCCCAGGAACAGCCATCTCGCCGGTTCCGTATACTCCAGCTGACCCTTCTGTGTAACTGACTCGTAATCCGCCATGTTCTCTCCTTTCCTTCACTACGGAAGTCGCATTATTCTCCTGCAGGAAACGCAGGAATTCCTCCTGCGGCAGAGGCTGTGAGAAATAGAAGCCCTGTATGAATTCCACACCCAGCGCCGCCATGGCCCGCATCTGCTCCAGGGTCTCCACGCCCTCCGAGACGATCTTGAGCCCCATCTTGTGCATGAGATCGATCATGCTCTCCAGGAGGTCCTTGGCCTTCATGCTCTGGAAGTAGCTCTGGGTAAAGGAATAGTCAAACTTGATCGTGGAGACCGGCATATCCACGAAATAATCCAGATTGGACCGCCCGGTCCCGAAATCATCCAGCGAGAAATGCACGCCGTAATCGATGAGCTTGTTCATGTTCTTTAACAGCACCTGCTTGGCACTGTTATTGGCGGTCTCCGTGATCTCAAAATTGATGAGGGACGGATCGACGTGATTCTCCTCCATGATCCGCACGGCGAATTCCGTGGGGTTCTCGCGCTCAAACTGTGCCACGGAGAGGTTGACCTCGACATAATTCAGTCCCAGCTTCTGCGGGATCCCGGTCGCCAGGAACACACATACCTGACGGAAGATCTCCATACCGAGCGGGATGATGAGTCCGTTGTCCTCGGCGATGGGGACGAACACACCGGGCAGGATCACGCGGCCGTCCAGATCGCGGATACGCACCAGTGCCTCGGCGGCGCTGAACCGTCCGGTGGACACCTCGTAGAAGGGCTGGTAGAAGACCTCCACACGTCCGTCGTCAAGCGCCGTCCGGATGAGTTCCTTGATGTCGGAATACTCCCGCATCCCTGCCACGGTAACGCGGTTGACGATGAGCTCGTTCTTCTCCTCCGCCTCATAAATGCAGTAATGATGGAAACGGAAATACTCGTCCGCCGTATCGAGGATGCTGCTGTCCGGCATGACGATATAGCGGAAACGCACCGGCATGCTCACGGCGCTTTGCAGTCCCGAACGGATCCTGCCGTATTCGGCCTCCATCCGTTCCCTGTTCCGGTAGATCACCACGAAGCCTTCATCGGTGTTCCGGAACACGTATGCCGCGCGGTCCCTGTTGAGGAATTCCGCGATCCCCAGCATGGCCGCCTTGCCGGCCTCCATCTCCACATTCTCCGTGAGATACTCGACCAGGATATGGATGGAGGAAAAGGTGCGCCGGTGCTGGTAGAGGTCCCCCACATAGGACTGCAGGGCGTTTGCGGTATACTGCCCGGTCATGCGGTCAATCCCCTCGTGCGGGTTTTCCAGTTCCGCATAAATGATGAGCATCCCGAACGCGGCGGCAAAGCCGACCAGCAGAAGAGACGGTGCCAGCAGCTGGATCAGGGCGGCGGCCAGCCAGCTGCCCTGCCACAGCAGGATCGCCCATCTGCGCTGCCTGGTGGAATATCCGTTGCTGCGGAAAGCCATGATGATCGTAGACACGATCAGGATCAGCACGACGATATAGGTGACGACAGTGGCGGGACCGTAGGAATAGACCTCCCTCCCGTTCAGTGTGTAATCGATCGGCAGTCCGAAGATGAGGACCATGCCTCCAAAGGTCCAGATCTGATAGACCGTACGGAAGATGCGCTTTTTCCGCGCTTCGAAAAATTCGCCGGCGGCATACAGAAAAGCCTCATAGCTCTGGAAAGCCAGGGAAGCGACGTAGAACTTGCAGATCAGTTTCGCCGCAAAGGGCGGCAGATTACCCGCTGCCGCCGCATTGATGCCGATGATGGAGAGGATATCGAGACTGACACAGATGATGCAGGAGATCAGCGCGAAGAAAAACAGTCTGCGGCTGTGCAGATCCAGATTCTTCTCTCTGACAAAGATGAGGAAAAGCGTGACCAGCATGGCCAGCGCACAGCATTGCAGCACGATGTTCAAAGCATAGCCTCCTTCATGGCCTTTTTGCGCTCGTACATCAGATCGTCCGCGCGCTTGAGCACCGTCTGCAGATCACCGTCCTCCTCCGCGTATACGGCATATCCGAGTGCCGCCGAGATGCGGTCCCAGGGTTCCAGGCTCTCATCGGACGCCGTTTCTTCGATCTTCTTGATGAACTCCCCGATGAGCTCCTCGGCATGGTCGAAATCATGATTGCGCAGGATAACGACGAATTCGTCGCCGCCCACGCGGTAGACCGGCGAATGCTTGAAGATCTCGCAGACCACATGGCACAGGTTCATGATGGCGGTGTCGCCCTTCTCATGACCGTGCTCATCGTTGATGACCTTAAGATTATTGAGATCGATCATGGCGATCCCGACCGCGGTCGCGCCGTTTTTAATATCCTTGTTGATCCTGCTCTGCGCGTCGGTGTAGGCCCGCTTGTTCTTCACATGCGTCAGGGCATCCACATTGGCAAGAGCGCTCATCTTGTCCGCCTGCTCCCTGGTCATCTCCAGTTTTTTGCTGGTAGCCACGAGGCGCTCGATATGATCGTTGATGTCCTTTTCCATCTTTTTCATCGAGTCTGCCAGGATCTCCAGTTCATCACCGGTATGGATCCTGAGATTCTCAAACTTGTGCCGCGTGATCTCCTCTCCGTCGTCGTAGTACTTCGAGGAGGCATCGGACAGCACATTGATGGGCCGGACCAGCACGCGGTTGACGATAAAGACCCCGAGCAGGATGATCACGAACATGATCCCCGCGAGGATTGCCACGGTGATGCTGTAGTAGCGGTTCCGCACAGCCGCGATCTCGTTCATGGAAAGATCCACCGCCAGATGGGCGATGACATTGCCCTGTTTGTCAAAGATGGGCATCCCGCTGGCCACGAGCCAGCCGTACTCGGGCGTATTGGTCACGGTGGGGCGGATCCCCTCTTCCGGATGATCCAGCGATGTAAGATCCTCCAGTGCCGCATACAACGGATCGATGCAGCCCGGCGGGCAGGCATCCTCGTAGCCGGCATCCACTATATAGATGGAGCAGCGTCTGTCCTCGTCGATATAACTGATATAGACGGATTCCACATCGAGACGGTCCAGATAGACCCGGAGTGCATCACGGATCGCGATGAATTCCGGCATCTCCTCGATCGCGGAGTAATTGGCCAGATAGGCATAGAAAGCATCGGATCCCCACTCCTCGCTGGTCACGCGGACCGGGGTGGCCTCATAGATCGCGAGCACCGCATCCCGGACCTTCCGGGTCGCCTCCGGATCCACGGCGACCGCGATCGCCGTCGCGATATCGACCGAGCGCTCCTCGTACTGCTTCTCGATGAGCCGCTTGGTGATCTCGTTGGTGCCGATGATCTCCACGATGCTGACCAGAAGGGCGATCACGATGATCAGGATCGTCGCCTTTTTCCCGATGGAAAACTTCATCCGGAGCTCCCCTTTCTCCGTTCCGTCATGATGAAAAAATTACTCTTTATTATACTATATCCGTGCGTGCATGAAAAGCGGATATCGGTCCCCCCTGCGTGTTTACTTCCTTGAACCGGTGCGCACCAGCCACACATAACCTCCCGCAAGACAGAGCACCCCGAGCACGGCGAGCAGGATGATCCCCCACTTCTTCGCGGGGATTGACGCGGAAGCAAGTGTCCTGCCGCATACGCTGCAGTTCTGATAGCGCAGGCCGTCCTCCGTGAGCGTGGCGGAGCGGACCGTTTCCCAGCCGCCGGGCGTATGCTCTTTCCGGGGGATCACCTCGGTAAAGGTCTCTCCGCATTCGGCGCAGGTGTAGGAGATGATGCCGACATGGGAGCAGGCGCTCTCCTGCATGACGGTTCCCATGTAGACATGCTCGTGTGAGCCGTCCGCCGCCGCGACACGGATCTCGTTCTGTCCGATCTGATCCGCGGGGATCCCCTCGGGCGCTCCGGTGACATCGGCCTCCTTGGCCTCCTCACTGACTGGTTCCTCTTTGGCAGGCTCTGCTTTCACAGGCTCCTCTTTTACGATCTCCGCCGCGGCCGGTTCCGCTTCCTTTGTTTCTTCTTTTGCGGGTTCTTCCTTAACTTCTTCTTTAACCTCTTCTTTAGTTTCCTCTTTAACCTCTTCCTTTACTTCCTCTTTGGTTTCCGGCGCTTTTGTCTCTTCCGCCTTCGCAGTTTCTTCCTTCTTGGTCTCTTCCTTCTTTTCTTCCGTCTTCGCAGTTTCTTCTGCCTTTGTCTCTTCTTTCTTTGTCTCTTCCTGCTTTATTTCTTCTTTCCTGGTCTCTTCTTTCTTTACTTCTTCTTTCGTTGTTTCGGTTTCCTTGACATCAGCCGCCTTAGTAACAGCGGCCTTTGTATCTGTCGCCTTGGTATCGGTCGTCTTCGTATCAGCTGCCTTGGTTTCAGATGCTTTGGTATCGTCAGTCTTTGTTTCCGCTGCCTTTGTATCTGTTGCCTTGGTATCGGCCGTCTTCGTATCAGCGGTCTTCGTCTCCGCCGTCTTCGCTTCAGCCGCCGGCGTCCCGTTCTCCGTCATCAGGCCCCGCAGCCACAGAGACTTCGTCCCCTTCACATCCGTCACGAAGCGGTAGGAGATATAGCCCGCCGGCACATCCGAGGCCTTCACGCGCAGCCACTGGGTATCGGCCACACCGGTCACCGTGACCTCCTCCTCCTTATCGAGCGTGCGGATGAATTCCCAGCGGATCCCGGGACCCTTGCGGATGTTCAGACGCGTGGTCGTGTAGACCGTATAGGGGGTGACGTCCGACACCGTAAAATCCATGGAAGACGTATTCGCCGCACAGACCGGACGTCCCGGCAGCGCCGCGATCAGGCACGTCACAGCCGCGGCCGTGCAGACCGCCGCCCCGACCTTTTTGATCAGATCACGCATTTTCTTTTTCATTTCCTTCCTCCCCGGACTTCTTCTCCGGCCCTTCCTGCTCCTTGTCCGGCGCGAACTGGTCAAAGACCATCATGATGGCGGATGCCGTCACGACAGAGACCAGAAACGCCGACATGGCCACGACCACAAAGATCAGGATCTGTTTGCCCACATTGCCGGAAACACCTCCGTGCCACAGCAGATAGAAGGCACCGGTACTGACCAGAAAATACAGTGAGATCGTCCCCAGCCAGAAAGTCTTCGCCCGGGCCTCCGTGCAGAAGATCTCCGTCAGGATCGCCACGATCGCCGCTATGATCGCGGTGATGGTCATCATCTTGAGCATTGCTTCCTCCCTGTCCTGCCTGATCAGTTCTTCATCAGATCAAAAATACTCATCTGGTTGGATTCCGGGATATCTCCCAGGATCCCGAGTTTCTTCAGGACCTCCGCCGAAGGCCCCGGACACTTCGACCGGTTGCGGAAATCCTCCACCGACAGGAAGGGGCCGGCCTTGGCCGCTTCCTCGATGGCACGCGCAGCCGTATCGCCCATGCCGTTCACGCAGTTGATGGACGGCATGATCTTGTCTTCGATCACGGTGAAATGTCTGGCCTTGGCGCGATAAAGATCCAGCGGCAGGAATTCGATCCCGCGCGCATACATCTCCTGCGCCATCCGCATGTCATACATCTCGTTCTTCTGCGCCGTGGACAGCTTTTTCTCCGCCTCCAGCCTCTTGTACTCGGCCATATGCTCCGCCAGTACCGCCGCCCCGCGGCAGATGTGCTCATAATCGAAATGCTTGGAGCGGATGGAAAACCATGCCGCATAGTAATCCTGCGGCCGGTGCACCTTAAACCAGGCGATGCGCCAGCACATCGTGACATAGGCCGCCGCGTGCGCCTTGGGGAACATGTACTGGATCTTCAGACAGGATTCGATGTACCACTCCGGCACGCCTGCGTTCCGCATCATCTCCTGCTGTTCCCCGCTCAGTCCCTTGCCCTTGCGGACCTGCTCCATGATCTTGAAAGCCGCGGCTTCCTCCAGCCCCTGCTTGATCAGGTAGAGCATGATATCATCGCGGGTGCAGATCGCCGTATCGATCGTGGCGATCCCGTCCCGGATCAGATCCTGCGCGTTGCCGCTCCAGACATTCGTCCCGTGTGACAGTCCGGAGATCCGGATCAGATGGGAGAAGGTCTTCGGCTTCGCCTCGATGACCATGTTCATGGCGAAATCCGTGCCGAATTCCGGCAGGCCAAGACACCCCAGCTGCGTACCGCCGATGTCATCCGGACGGATCCCCAGGGACTTCGTGGAGATGAACAGTTCCATGACCTCCGGGTCATCCAGCGGCACCCCCAGCGGATCGATCCCCGTCAGGTCGTGCAGATAGCGGATCATCGTGGGATCATCGTGACCGAGGATATCCAGCTTCAGCAGATTGTGCTCGATCGAGTGATAATCGAAATGCGTCGTGATGCTCTCCGCTTCCTCCTTGTTGGCCGGCCGCTGGACCGGCGTAAAGGTGTCGATCTCCTCGCCCTTAGGGAGCACGATGATGCCGCCCGGATGCTGTCCGGTATTGGTCTTGATCCCGACCAGATGCGTCAGCTGCCGGTTGATCTCACCGGAGCGCTTGGGGATCTGCAGCCTCTCGTAATACTTCTTCACATAGCCGTAGGCATTCTTGTCCGCGAGGCCCGAGATCGTCCCCGCGCGGAAGGTCTGGCCGTTGCCGAAGATGACCTCCGTATACTTGTGCGCTTTGCTCTGGTATTCACTGGAGAAGTTCAGATCGATATCCGGCTCCTTGTCCCCCTTGAAGCCGAGGAAAGTCTCAAAGGGGATGTCAAAGCCGTCCTTGTTGAGTTTCCCTCCGCAGACAGGGCAGTCCCGGTCCGGCATGTCGCAGCCGGAATTTCCCGCATAGGACTTCACCAGATCGGAGTCAAAATCAGTGTAATGACATTTGGGACAGATATAGTGCGGACGCAGGGAATTCACCTCGGAGATCCCGGCCATATAAGCCACAAAGGAAGAACCGACCGATCCGCGGGAACCGACCATATAGCCGTCCTCCATGGATTTCCAGACCAGCTTCTGGGCAATGATATACATGACGGCGAAGCCGTTGGAGATGATGGAGTGCAGTTCGCGCTCGAGCCGCTCCTTCACGACCTCCGGCAGTTCCTCCCCGTACACCTCGTGCGCTTTGTCATAACAGATCCGCCGCAGGGTCTCGTCGCTGTTCTCGATGACCGGAACGCATTTGTCCGGCCGTACCGCCGAGATACTGTCGCACATATCAAAGATCCGCCTGGGATTCTCAATGACGATCCGGTGCGCCGTTTCGGGATCCAGATAATCGAATTCCGCGAGCATCTCCTCTGTGGTATGCAGGTACAGAGGGGCCGCTTCCTCCGCGTCCATCTCCTTGCCGCTCAGGACGATCGTGCGGTAGATCTCGTCCTCCGGGTCCAGGAAATGCGCGTCTCCCGTCGCCACCACCGGCTTGCCGTACTGTTTTCCGAGCCGCAGGATCTGCCGGTTCAGTTCCCGGATGTCATCCTCGCAGGTGATGTCCGGATATCTCTTTTCATCGGCGATCATGAAGCGGTTGTTGGCAATGGGCTGGATTTCCAGATAGTCGTAGTATTTCACCAGCCGGACGATCTCCTCATCGGAGCGTCCTTCCACCAGCGCCTCGTAGAGTTCTCCGGCGCAGCAGGCGCTCCCGAGGATCAGGCCCTCTCTGTACTGTTCCAGTTCGCTCTTGGGGATCAGCGGATGACGCTTTAAATGATCCAGATGCGACTTGCTGATCAGACGGTAGAGATTGACCCGTCCAACCGTATTCTTGGCCAGGATCACCGCGTGATGCGGATGCAGGCTCCTGATGGCCGCAGGGTCCATCTCCGTGCCCTTCTCCAGCGCAGTCATGTCCCGGATCCCGTCCTTTTCGATGTAGTCCTTGAGAAACCGCAGGAAGATCTCCGCCGTGCACGCGGCATCGTTCACGGCGCGATGATGACCCTCCAGCGGTACATTCAGTGTCTTGGCCACCGCATCCAGCGTATGTCTCGCAAGTGTCGCGAAGTAATGTCTGGAAAGCCCCATCGTATCGATCGATGTATAATCCGCAGGCAGTCCCTGCTCCCTGCAGTTCTGTGTGATAAAGCCCACATCAAAGGCCACATTGTGCCCCACCAGGATGGCATCCCCGATAAATTCATGAAACCGGGGCAGGATCGCATCGATGGTCTCCGCGTCCTTCACCATGATATCGTTGATATGCGTGACCTCAACGATCCTGGGCGGGATCGGGCGCTCCGGGTTCACAAATTCACTGAACTTGTCGGTGATCTCACCGTTCCTGATCTTCACGGCGCCGATCTCGATGATCCGGTCCTTTGCCGGGGAGAAGCCCGTGGTCTCCAGATCGAAGACGACATAGGTTGCTCCCTCCAGGGCCTGTCCCTTGCCGTTCTCCACGGTGCGCTTCAGATCGTCCACCAGATAAGCTTCCACCCCGGGGACCAGTTTGAAGAACTCCTGCCGGTCCACAGGCGCCTCTCCGGCATCCTTGCGTTTCTTGTTCACCCCGTCGTAGATCTTCTTCCAGGCGGTATAGGCGCCCTTCTTGCCGGTCAGACCCTGCACCACACCGTGATCGGTGATGGCGATCCCGGGCATCCCCCAGTCATAGGCGCGCCGCAGCATGTCCTCGCCTTCCGTCACACCGTCGAGCTCACTCATCTTGGTGTGGCAGTGCAGTTCCACCCGCTTCTCCTCCGCGTTGTCCCTGCGGATCTGACGGAAATCGGGCGCGATCTTCATGGCGTTCACGGACTGGATCGTCAGCTCGTGATCAAAGGAATCCATCACGGGCACTCCCTTGAGTTTGATGAACTGCCCGATCTTCAGCTTCGGTGCGAGTTCCTCCTCCCACTGGGAGGCAGTGAGGAACAGCTTGCATTTGATGGTCTCCGTGAAATCCGTGAGATCAAACATGATGAGTCTCTTGCCGTTCTTCAGTTCACGGACGACAAAATCCCCGGATTTCTTCGGATCGGAGGACAGGATCTGGCCGCGCAGGCAGACTTCCCCGCCCTCCCCCTCGAGATCGAGGATCTGCGTGGTTTCCTGGTCAAAATCCCGTCCCATGAGGACATCCGGATTGTCGGATCGGGAGAGTTTCGCTCCCGGACGGCTGTTTTTCCTGTATCTGTTATCCTGCGTTGTGCTCTGCGGGGGCACTTCGGGCGGCCGGTTCATCATATCCTCTTCCTCCGGTTCCTCATCCTGATAATAATCCAGATCACTGAAATCCTCCGGTTCCCGGTCATCCTCCGGCTCATTGCCGAAGAACCCGTCCGACGGCAGCGCCTGTGCTGCCTCCCCGCCGGCCGACCGGACCGTGAGCACCGGCTGCCTGCTCTCCGGCAGCGCTCGGCGGACCGTTCTCGACCTTTTCTCCCTGCGCGGCATGTAGGCGATGCTCACCTGCACGTCAAAGCCGCAGCGGTCGTTGAACACCTTTTCCAGGATCCGCGTGAGCTCCTCCGCGTGGTCTTCCGCCACGACAGACTCCTCCAGGGTGAGGACCACCTCCCGCTCCGACGGGTAGGAAAACTCGCCGTTCCTCACCAGCACATGCAGGATCGGATGGTAGAGCCGGAGTTCCTCCAGGAGGCTCTCCAGATAGTGCTCCATAAGATATTCCGGTGTGTACTGATCGGACAGGTCAAAGTGCTCATAGATCCGCACGGCGGTGTCGCTGCTGACACAAATCTGTTTCTTGATCGTCTTCTCCAGCCTGTTGATGGCCGTCCGGTCGATGAGATGGCTGCTGGTCATATAGATATGCAGAAATGTCCAGCGCTTCGTCCTGGAGACGCGGTCGATCACCACATCCCCGAAGATGTTCTCCTCGGCGGGTGTCAGGGTCAGTGTGGGAAAGGTCTCCGCAAGCGACTTACTCATTCCAGTGCTCCAGTTCATAACGGAGCGCGGACAGCAGTTCCTCCTCCGGCATCTTGCGCAGGATCTCCCCGCGCCTGATGAGGAGTCCCTCGCCGTCCCCTCCGGCAATTCCGATATCGGCTTCCTTTGCTTCTCCGGGACCGTTCACAGCACAGCCCATAACGGCCACTTTGATGGGCAGATCGAATTCCTGCACCATCTTCTCGACCTCCCCCGCCAGACCGATGAGATCGATCTTCGTCCTGCCGCAGGTGGGACAGGAGATCACCTCGATCCCTTCTTTCCTGAGTCCCATGGCGCGCAGCAGGATCTTCGCGCTCACGACCTCGTTCACGGGATCCCCTGTCAGGGAGATGCGGATCGTGTCACCCAGGCCTTCGTTTAAGAGGATCCCGAGTCCCGCCGCGGATTTGATATTGCCGGAGAGCAGGGTTCCCGCCTCCGTGATCCCGACATGCAGCGGGTGATCGGTCTGTTCTGCGAGCAGCCTGTGCGCCCGCGTGGAAAAAGCGATATTGGAGGATTTGATGCTGACCACGAGATTGTCGTAGCCCATATCCTCCACCATATGCATCTTATCCAGCGCGCTCTCAACGAGCCCCTCCGGTGTCACACCGCCGTATTTCGCGACGAGCTCTCGCTCCAGGGAACCGCCGTTCACGCCGATGCGGATCGGGATCCCGCGTTCCTTTGCCGCATCCACCACGGCCCGCACCCGGTCCGCCGAACCGATATTTCCGGGATTGATGCGGATCTTGTCGGCACCGTTTTCGATCGCCGCGATCGCCATGCGGTAGTCGAAATGAATGTCCGCGACAAGAGGGATATGAATGCTCTTTTTGATGATGCCGATGGCCGCGGCAGCCTCAGGAGTCGGCACCGTGCAGCGCACGATCTCGCAGCCCGCGCGTTCCAGCGACAGGATCTGCGCGATACAGGCCCCGGCATCCTCCGTGGGCACATTTGTCATGGACTGGATCCGGACGGGATTGCCTCCGCCGATCGTCAGATTACCGATCCGGACCTCTTTTGTATGCTCTCTCGTCGTCACGGCTTCACCCGATGAATTTCCCGATGTCATTGAACAGCACTACCACCATAAAAGCCACCAGCGCGATCATCCCGGCCAGATGGACGTAGCCCTCCTTGTCCCTGGGGACCGGCTTGCCCCGGAAGACCTCGATCAGGGCGAACAGCAGCCGCCCGCCGTCGAGCCCCGGAATGGGCAGGAGGTTCATCACACCCAGATTCACCGTGAGCAGCACCGTGAGTTCGAGGAGCGTGAGGACCACGGAGGGCAGCCCGTAGGGCTTGACACTCTCATAGGTGTCATCCACGATCTTCACCATTCCCACGGGGCCCGCGAAATCATCCAGCGTGAGACCGCCGTGGACCAGCATCTTCAGGCTGGTAAAGGTGAGGTCAAAGTAGTATTTTTCCTGATACCAGGCATAGGGAAGGACGCGGATCCCGTCGACGCTGCCGGCCTTGCCAACATAGAGGCCCATGTAGTAGCGGTCCTCCTCCGCGCTGTATCGCGGTGTAAACGAGATCTCCCGTTTTGCGCCGTCCCGCTCCACGATGAGTTCAACCGTCTCGCCGCGGTTTAACTGCGACATCAGCGTCACCTCGCCCGCCATGTGGATCCGTTTCCCGTTCATGGACAGGATCGTGTCTCCCTCCGCCAGGCCTGCCGCCTGTGCCGCGGAATCCTCCGTGAATCCGGCGACCACCGGGAAACTCCACACGGAAAAGGCCGTGACGATGAGCGCCAGGAGATACCCTAACAGGAAATTGGCGACCGGGCCCGCGACGCCCGTCGCGATCCTGGACCACACCCCCGCATTGCGGTAGCTGTGCTCATCATTGATGGTCTCCTCCTCGTCGTCGTACATCCCCTCAAAGATGCAGGCGCCGCCGAAAGGCAGGAGGCGCAGCGCAAAAACGGTGTCCCCTTTTTTGCGTTTCCACAGCGCAGGACCCACGCCGACCGTGAACTCCTGCACGCGGATCCCGTTGACCCGGGCGATGAGGAAATGTCCTCCCTCATGGGAGATGACGATGACCCCGATGATAACGAGAAAAACCAGTATGCTGACGATCATATCCCGTAGATACTCCTCACAGTCAAAGCGGTATCGCGTTCCACGGCGAGGATCTCCTCCACACCGGGTGAAGGGGCCGGGGTATGCCGCTCCATGGCGGCAGCGATCCCGTCCGTGATATCCGTAAATCCGATCTTCTTCTCCAGAAAGGCGCGCACGAGGACCTCGTTGGCCGCGTTGAACACCGTCGGCATGCTCCCGCCCGTCTTTGCCGCCTCAAGCGCGAGCGCAAGACCCGGGAAATTCTCCGTATCCGGCCGCTCAAAGGTGAGTCTCCCGAGCGCCGCGAGATCCAGCCGCTTCGTGTCCGCATGCCGCCTGTCGGGATAGAAGAGCGCGACCTGGATGGGGAGCTTCATGGTCGGGACCGAGAGCTGCGCGATCACGCTGCCGTCCTCATACTGCACCATCGAATGGATGATGCTCTCGGGCTGCACGACGACCTCGATCCGGTCCGTGTCCACATCAAAGAGCCAGCCGGCTTCCATGACCTCCAGCCCCTTGTTCACAAGGCTTGCGGAATCGATGGTGACCTTGGCACCCATATCCCAGTTGGGGTGTTTCAGGGCATCCTCCGGCCGCACCTGCTTCAGTTCCTCCCTGGTCCTGCCGCGGAACGGTCCGCCGGACGCCGTGAGCAGGATCTTCTCCAGCCGCTTCCCGGAATTGCCCATGAGACATTGCCAGATGGCGCTGTGCTCACTGTCCACCGGGAGGATCCGCACACCGTGCTCAGCGGCGAGCGGCATGATGAGATGCCCGGCGCAGACCAGGGTCTCCTTGTTGGCCAGCGCGATATCCTTGCCGCTCTCGATCGCGGCGATCGTGGGGCGGATGCCGATCATTCCGACCAACGCCGTGAGGGTGATATCCGCTTCCTCAAGGCTTGCCGCGGCGATGAGGCCGTCCATGCCGGAGAGGATCTCCACGCCGGTGCCGGCCGTCAGCCGCTCCAGTTCCCGCGCCGCATCCTCCTCATACATGCACACGAGGCGGGGGTGATAACGGCGGATCTGTTCCGCCATCAGCTCCGTATGAGACCTGGCAGCCAGCGCCACGATCTCCAGTTCATCCGCGTGTTCCGACACCACCTCCAGCGTCTGGGTGCCGATGGATCCCGTTGAACCAAGCAGCGCGATCTTCTTCATCCCAGGATCCTCCACAGGACGATGATGCAGAGATAGGCAAAGGGAGCCGCCGGGATCACGCTGTCAAACCGGTCCATGATGCCGCCGTGTCCCGGTATGATCCTGCCGAAATCCTTGATCTGATGATCTCTCTTGATCCCGGACGCGACCAGATCGCCCAGCTGCGTGATCACGCTCTCGAGCGCGGTCGCGACGATAAAGAACGGGATCGTCCGGTAATCTCCGAGGATATATCCCATGATGAGGGAGAAGACAAAACCCGCCAGGACCGAGCCCGCCACGCCGCCGATGGCTCCCTCCACGGTCTTCTTGGGAGAGAGAACGGGGGCCAGCTTGTGTCTGCCGAAGAACTTCCCGGCAAAAAAGGCCGAGGTGTCGCAGATCCAGGCATTAAACGGGATCCAGGCGAAGTGATTTCCGTAGGGCTGTATGCGCAGCAGATAGATAAAGGAGAGCATACAGGGGACATAAAGGAAACAGAACAGGGACGCCGCGACCTCCCTGCTGTGAATGGCGGGAAACCGGAGCACATAAACAAAAAAAAGACCGAAGACCACCAGCATGGCTGCGATGATAAACCAAGAGAGAGACCCCGTGATGAGCAGTCCGAGGTAGAGTGTTACGATCCCGGCGTAAACCGCGAGATCGGGCAGTGTGACTTTCTTTCCGTCCCGGTTCAGGCCCATGGCGCCCGCCACCTCTCTGTAGGCGATGACGGAGACCGCCAGGAGCGTCGCCCACAGGAGCGGCCCGCCCACAACAAGCACCACCGTCAGCACGACGCCGATGAGGACACCGCTGATCACACGTTTCTTCATGACTGTTCCCCGTTGTCCTTCAGCCCGCCGAATTTGCGGTTCCTGCCCGCGTAAGCCGCGATCGCGTCCTCGAGCTCCTTCTTACCGAAATCCGGCCAGGCAACCGGTGTGAAATAAAACTCCGTATACGCGCACTGCCACAGGAGGAAATTGGACAGGCGCTGCTCTCCCATCGTGCGGATCAGCAGATCCGGATCCGGAAGCCCGGCCGTATCAAGCGCACCGCCGATCACATCGTCCGTGATCTCTTCGGGGGAGAGTTCCCCGCTTTGTACGCGCGCCGCCACCCGCCGCACCGCCCGGGTGATCTCGTCCCTGCTGCCGTAATTGATGGCGATCGTAAAGGTGAGTCCGGTATTGCCGGCCGTCGCCTCCTCGAGACGCTCAATACTCTCCAGCACATCGGCGGACAGCCTCGAGCGCTCGCCGATGACCTGACAGCGCACATTGTTCTTCATGCTCTTTTTGATGCTGCCCACGAGGTATTCCTTAAGCAGCTTCATCAGCGCCGCGACCTCTTCCTGCGGTCTTGACCAGTTCTCCGTGGAAAAGGCGTAGACCGTGAGATAACGGATCCCGAGATCGTCGGCGACCGACAGGATATCCTCTACCGCTTTGGCGCCGCGCAGATGCCCGGCATTGCGGGGCAGCCCGTGCGTTTTCGCCCAGCGCCCGTTGCCGTCAAGGATGATGGCCACATGCGCGGGGACATTGTGCTTATCGTCCGGCACGGCTCAGATCTCCATGAGTTCCTTGCTCTTCTCCTCGATGGCCTTGTCGATCTTCTTGCACATCTCCTCTGTCATCTTCTGGAGGCTGTCCTCGAGATCCGCGATCTCGTCCTCGCTCACCTCGGAACCCTTTAACTTCTTTAAGGCGTCGTTACCGTCGCGGCGGATATTGCGCACGGCGACCTTGGCATCCTCGCCCTTCTTGCGGATCTCCTTGGCCAGCTGCTTACGCCGGTCCTCGGTCAGTTCCGGGAACACGAGGCGGATCACACTGCCGTCATCGGAGGGAGTGATCCCGATATCGCTGGCCAGCAGCGCCTTGTTGATCTCCTTGAGCATCGTCTTGTCCCAGGGCGAGATCTGGATCATCCGCGCCTCGGGGACGGTGATATTGCCCACCTGCGCGATGGGGGTGGGGGTGCCGTAATAGTCTACGCGCACACGGTCCAGCACATGGGGATTGGCGCGTCCCGCGCGGACCGCAGCAAGCTCGTCGGTCAGAAAACGATAGGCCTTTTGCATCTTTTCATCGTATACCTTGATCCTCTCATCCATCGCTAACGCTCCTTTGTTCCCCGTGATCAGTCTATGGTTACCGTTGTGCCGTTGAATTCCCCGTGTGCCGCGCGGATGATGCTCTCCTGCTCCTGCAGGGCAAAGACTCTGAGCGGCATACGGTTTTCCTTGGCCAGGATCGATGCTGCCAGATCCAGGGCCTGAAGTCTCTTTTCGATGATCTCGTCAAGTGAGATCGTGTCGTAGCGCACCGCCTGCGGGTTCACAGCCGGATCGCTGTCATAGATCCCGTCCACTGCCTTGGCCAACAGGATCGCATCCGCCTCCATCTCCACCGCGCGCAGCACCGCGCCCGTATCCGTGGAGAAATAGGGATGCCCGGTACCGCCGGCAAAGAACACCACGCGGCCCTCCGCCAGATACGCGTTGGCCAGATCCTTGGAGAAGAGCTCCGTAAAGGAACTGCAGGCAAAAGGTGTGAGCACGGCGGTCTTCATCCCCTCGCCGCGGAACATCTCGGAGACATAGATGGCGTTCATGACGGTCGCCAGCATCCCGATCTGGTCCGCCTTGACGCGGTCCACGGTGTCATTTTGCCTGCCGCGCCAGAAATTGCCGCCGCCGATGACGATGCCGCAGGCGCATCCCTCGTCGACGAGACGCTTTACCTGTCCGGCCACCTCGCGGATCGTCGGATCGTCAAATCCCTTTTTCTTATCTCCGGCGAGTGCTTCGCCGCTGAGCTTCAAAAGTAATCGCATGGTCACCGCCTCCTCATGCCGCCACGGTATCCGGTATCGTCTCAGCCGTCCAGTCCGTCAAAGAACGCCTGCGGATTGACCTCCGCATAGGACTGCGAGCACATGCCCTCGATCACGGCGCCGTTGTTGATCTGCACGGACTGGGACTTGATGTTGCCCATCACGATCGCCGTCGTATCAAGGACCACGGGGCCGTGGACATCGATATCGCCCTTCACGGCGCCTGCGATCACGGCGCTGTTGGCATAGATATTGCCGAGGATGACCGTGCTCTGTCCGATCTTGGCCGCACCCGAGGAACGTACCTCGCCGGTGATGCGTGCATTCTCCGCATAGATCTCGGCAGCGGTGAGGTTGCCCTCCAGGGCACCCGTCACATTGAGCTTGCCGCTGGCCGTTACATTACCGTTGATCTTGCCGATCACATCGAGGGATCCGGATGTGGTGACATCACCGTCGATCCGCATGCCTGCGGTAATGACCGCGTTCTCATCCGTGGGTGCCGTGAGCTGCTTCATCTGTTCCATTCTTTTTTCCTCCTGCTTCATCGTCTGTGTATCCGGGATCATCTCTGCCGCCGGTTCGCTGTATACGGGTTCCATCGCTGCAACGGCAGCGCCGCTCAATGCACTCTCCACGGTCGCGGTGTCCGCACCGTCCACGCCGCCGAACTCCTCTTCCACCGCGATCGGAGCTTCCTCGACGGGTGTCATCGCCGCCGCGATCGCCTCATTCAGGACATCGGGCATCACCGGCTCTTCGGGCACCGCCTCCGTCGCGGCCGGCTCCGGTGCGGACTCCTCCAGTCCAGCCATGGAGAGCTGCTCATACGACTCCTCTGCCGGTGCCTCCTCGGGCGCCTCTTCTTCCGCGTCCTGCGCCCCGAAATCCGCATCCAGTTCATCGATCCGCGAAAGCATGCTGTCCAGATCCACGCCCTCCAGGGACAGTTCCTGCTCCGCGGCAGCTCCGGTCCCGAGATCCGTTCCGGTCTCCGCCTCCAGTTCCCTGGCCTCATTGAAGACATCCTCAATGGTCCGTCCGCCGGAATGCTCGGCATCGATCACGACACCGATATCCGTCGCGGGATCCGGCATGTCATCCAGATCGACGATGACCGGCTCCTCCGGCTCGGGCTCCTCCGCCTCCGCGGCCGCGAGCAGCGGGTCTTTGGCGGGATCGTCCGACGGCAGGATCGTGTTCACCGCCTGCGACAGATCATCCTTCAGTTCCGAAAAAAATCCCATACTCCTTGACCTCCGTTCCTTCCTGTATGATCAGTTCACCGTATGATGCACGGCAAAGGTATCCTCGTCGATTGGTGCAAATACCGTATTGTCCATCTCCTGCACCGCCTCGATGATCATCGGCAGCGCTTCCAGCGTGGTCCTCTTCTCCTGCGCATCGTGCATCAGCACGACCGCGTTGTGAAACCTCGGGATCCCGCGGATCACATTATCGGCGATCTGCCACGTCCCGATGCTGCCGGACGCGTCGCCGCTGTCGACATTCCAGTCAAAATAGCGGATATTCTCCCGGCCCAGATAATCGATCAGTTCCTGCATGTCCACGGAGGAAGCCTTGTTGGAACTGCCGCCGGGGAAGCGGTAGATCTTGCACCAGACCCCCGTGGTATCGTAGAGGAAATTCTGCAGCTTATGCAGATCCGTCTGGAAGCTGTCCAGCGATTCGTAGACGGTACTGTAGCGGTGGGAGTAACTGTGCATCGCCAGCGTGTGACCCTCCTCGACGATGCGGTTGTACAGCTGCGCATAGCGCTTATCGGGCTTGCCCGTCACAAAGAAGGTGGCCTTCACCCCGTAATCCGAGAGCGTCGACAGGATCTGGTCCGTGGAAGCGCTGGGTCCGTCATCAAAGGTCAGATAGACACGGCGGATGCCGTCCCATTCCTCTTCCTCATCCGCGTCCGCCTGCTCCTCTTCGGCCGAAGGTGCCTCCGCGGCACCGTTGCCCATGCCGCCCTCCGGGACCGCCGGCTGTTCCGCAGCGGGTTCCGCCTCGGCGACCGCCGTCTCCTCCTCTGCCTGCCGCGCGTCGAAATGGTTCTTGTACCAGGTCAGTTCCTCCCTGCTCTTGTTCAGGGCATCCATCGCGCGGTCATAACGCATCGCCAGCAGGAGGGAGATCATCACCGGGACAAGCACGGCCATTCCCACAGAGAAGAGGATCAGCTTGCGTAAAAACAGTACTCTCTTTTTTCTCGCTTCTTGTTCCATACGGAGTTTATTCTAACATAAATGATGTGCGCTTAAAAGACTTTATTGATATGCATTGATAAAAGTTACTATTCACATCCCCACCCGCATGAGCAGAATAAAAAACACCCGCGGTCTTCTGACCGCGGGCGCGGAATACCGGATGGTACGTGCTTCAGCCGATGGCCTTCTGTACCGCGGAAATGACGCGGTCCGCCTGGAACGGCTTGACGATGAAGTCCTTGGCACCGGCCTGGATGGACTCGATGACCATTGCCTGCTGACCCATCGCGGAGCACATGATGCATACCGCATTGGGATCCACCGCCTTGATGCCCTTGAGGGCGCCGATGCCGTCGAGCTCGGGCATCGTGATATCCAGCGTCACCAGATCAGGCTGGAGCTCCTTGAATTTATCGATCGCCATCTGACCGTTTTCCGCCTCGCCGACAACCTCATAACCACCCTTGGTCAGGATGTCCTTGAGCATCATGCGCATAAACGCGGCATCATCTGTGATCAGAATCTTCTTAGCCATAAATACCGTACCTCCTAAATCATCGAGCATGACAGAATCTCTGACATCTCAACGGACACTTACATACGTTTGACATTTTACAGGATAAGATTTCTTTTGTCAACAATCAAACATTGCCCGGCAATACTTCCTTCAGATACCTGCCCGCCGCCTCCGTAAGGCGCTCTATGACAGCGATCGGCGTGGGTTCCCCGGCGGTCATCCGGTAACGCGGAAAATATCTCGTGACATGCAGCACGATCTCAGGACTCACCGATGCCAGAAAAGCGGCTTCCTCCTCCATCTGCGCCTCATCGTCGTTGAGCCCCGGCACGATGAGGCTCGTGATCTCCGTATGGCAATGCCGCGCGCAGAGGCGGATGCTCTCCTTTACGGTGTCGAGATCCCCGCCGAGGCGCCGGTAGCCCTCCTCCGTATAGCATTTCAGATCGATGTTCACCGCGTCCGTCACCGGCAGAAGCTCCCGCCAGACATGAGCGTTGACGCAGCCGTTGGTGACGATCACATTGACGAGGCCCGCCTCCCTGACGAGGCGCGACGTATCGCGCACGAATTCCCATCCCGTGAGCGGTTCGTTATAGGTGTAGGCGACACCGATGTTGCCCGCGCGCCGCGCATAGTCCACGGCCAGATCACACAGCTGCTCCGGCGTGCAGGACTCCGCGGCATCCTCCCACGCACTCCCGTCCGGTGCCGTCTCCGCCTTGGAGATCTCGTGATTCTGGCAGAAGGGGCAGGCCATGTTGCAGCCGTAGCTCCCCACGGACAGGATCCTGCTGCCGGGGCGGAAACGGGCGAGCGGTTTTTTCTCGACCGGATCGATCGCGACGGAGGTGAGCCGTCCGTAGTTTAACGGGATCACCGCACCGTTTCTGCATCCCCTCACACCGCAGGCGCCGTTCTCTCCCTCATGCAGCACGCATCCCCGCGGACAGGTGTCACAGCGGACCGTCTCAGCGGTCAAGGTTTTTTCACCTCTTCAAAGAGGATCAGCCTGGCATCCCCGGTACGGAACACCCGCGTTCCTTCCGCGTATCCCGTTCCGGCGAAATCCGGTGCAAGCCGCACCCCGCAGGTGTTGAGCGCGCTGCCGGGGAGGATCTGGTCCTCCGCATCCTGCGGCAGGCGGTAAAACCGGTCGATGGCTCCCTGCAGCAGACTGCCCTCCCGGACGTGCACCGGCGACATCATATTGATGAGGCTTCCGAAATCCGCGGCGGAGATCCCTGCCTGTCGGTTCGTCACATGATAGAGTACCTCCGGCTCGAGCCCGCGTGTCTTCAGCTCCATGAAAGGCCGGTTCGGCCGGTTCTCCCGCTGCAGCAGGAGCGCGGCCGCCCTGTGGTCCCCGGGGGCTTCCGAGACCGCGAGCATCCCGCCGTCCCGCAGCCGGTAAAGGCTGCCGCCGAAGAACACCTCCCGCCACTCCTTATACCAGGCGATCTGCTCCCGGATCTCTTTTCTCCCCTCCCCGGAGAGATCGCCGGGATCGAACTCGTAGCCGAGACAGCCGAAGGCGGCCACGGCAAAACGCGTCTCCATCGGCAGCCGGTGCAGCGTCTGGTGGTTCGGACTCGCGCTCACATGACAGCCCAGAACGGACATCGGGTATCCGTAACTGTACCCCCGCTGGATGTCCGCGCGGCAGAGCGCATCCGTATCATCACTCGCCCAGATCTGCGGGAAAAAGGACAGGATACCGAGGTCAAACCGGTTCCCGCCGGAAGCGCAGCCCTCGAACAGGATGTCCGGGAAACGCTCCGTGAGCGTGCGCATCACGCGGTAAAGCCCCAGGATATAACGGTGCCCGAACTCCCCCTGTCTCGCCGGAGGCAGCGAAAGGCTGAACCGGTCCGAAAAGATCCGGTTCATGTCCCACTTGATATAGTCCGCGCCGGAACCGCGAAAAACGCGGGTCATCTCTTCGATCACATGATCCTGGACCTCCATCCGCGTCAGATCGAGGAACATCTGGTTCCGTCCCGTGGAATGTGCTCTCCCCGGGATGCACACGGCCCAGTCCGGATGCTTCGCATACAGCTCCGACCGCTCGTTCACCATCTCCGGTTCCACCCAGAGTCCGAACTGCAGCCCCATCCTGTGGATCTTCTCCCCGAGGCGCTCCAGCCCGCCGGGCAGCTTCTTCCTGTTTGCCGTCCAGTCCCCCAGTGAGGACGTGTCGTCATCCCGCGCACCGAACCAGCCGTCGTCGAGCACAAATAGCTCGATCCCGAGATCTTTGGCTGCGCGGGCCTGCCTGAGGAGCTTTGCCTCATCAAACTTGAAATAATTGGCCTCCCAGCTGTTCAGCAGGATCGGACGCGCCTTGTCCCGCCAGGTGCCGCGCACGATATGCCGCCGCACAAAGCGGTGCATGTTCCGGCTCATTCCGCCGAACCCCTCCGCCGAAAAGACCATGACCGCCTCCGGCGTCTCAAAGGTCTCCCCGGGAGCGAGCTGCCAGGAGAAGCCCTCCGGCTGGATCCCGCACACGAACCGCGACCGGTCGAAGCCGTCCGAGGAGAGTGCTTCATAATGATCGCCGCTGTAGATGAGGTTGACGCCGATACAGCCCCCGGCCTCCTCCGTCGCGTCCGCTTCCGAGAGGATCACGAACGGATTGGACCTGCTGCCGGAAGCCCCCGCGTGCAGACCTTCGCTGACGGAACGTCCGGCAGTGACCGCCTGATCGTGCCGGTGCATCTCATCCGCCCAGTGCCCGTGAAAGGTCGTGAAACGCAGTCCGCTTTCATGGAAGTCCAGCTGCGTGCTGAGGAGCCGGTTTACCGTGATCCCCTGCCCGGCATCCGCCGGTACGGTGAGAGCGGCGCTTCGCACGATGGCATCCGTCTCCGGGAATACCGCATAATATATGGTAAGGACCACGCCGGTCTCCCGCTCCGTGCAGGTGAGGACCAGTTCCTCCACGCCGGCATCCTCCGCGGCGAGGGCGCCCGGAAGTCCCTCCGGCGCGTGCTTCCCCTGTCGGATCTCGTATCCCGTATACAGGAAGTCCGATGTGCCGCTGCCGTCCGCGTAAGTCAGACAGACAAAAGGATCCCGGATATCCCCCTTGCCGAGCGAGGAGAACTCAAGATTCACCGCCTCCGGACACAGCGGACCCGTCTCCGGCGAATACTGCACCATACCGCCGCCGGGGTTCAGGATCTTCTCCCCGAGCGCCGCTGCCGTGCCGGCGAGGACTTCGCCGCTCACATCAGCCCCGTCCGCAAACAGTCTGCCGCCGTAGTGCAGATGCTCCGCATGCCCGGAGGGCAGGATACGGAACAACCAGGAGCTGCGTGCGGTCTCCAGATAAAAAACGCCGTCCGCCGCCCGGATCATACGCGGTCCACCCTGAAGCGCACGGTTTCCGTGCGTCCCTCACAGGAGACCGTCAGCCTCCCTTCGCCCGCATGGCCGCAGGTCCGCACATAGGCTCCCGTCATGCCGCCCTTGAAGGAAGTGAGGGAGGGCCCGATCAGCGACACGGCCCCGTCCGTTTCCAGCAGCACCCCTTCCCCGAAATACGGCAGGAGATTCCCGTTCTGATCCACCATGCGGATCCGCACCGAGGCGCCGTCCCAGCTATCGGTCTCGCGCAATAAATAACAACCGTTATCGTCCTGCGGTGCCCCAACGAGGATCTCCGGATGATGGGAGGTCACGGCTTCCCGGATGACGGTCTTCACGACCCGGCCGCCGCGGATGGCTTCAAACCGGTAGGTCAGCGCCGTCCCGCCCCAGTTGCCGATATACTTGCCGTAGAGTCTTGTGGCCTCCTCCATCGTGATATGATCGACAAACATCAGCTTGGCGGCGAGCGCCTTGTCCGCAAGCGGCAGCGAATTCATGCCGTGCTTTGCCGCCGACAGAAGGATCGTTTTGATCTGCGCCGCCTGCGATCCCGAGTAGGATTCGTGCTTTTCAATGAGATTACCCACGAAATCATCGATCAGGACCGGCGGATGCGGCAGCGCGGGGAAATGCTCCGTATCCGGCAGGAACTCCGCGATGAACTCGTCATTCTTGTACATCTTCACACTGTCGGCGTTGGTAAGCGCATAGACGCTGGTGAGCTGCCCGCCCGGATGATCCCCGATATCCATTGTGGAGAGGATCTCCAGTACATCCGTCTCATCGCCCTGGGAAGCCCAGAGTCCGGCAGCCGGCTTGGGATTGCGGAACATATCCAGCACGCCGTGATAGCAGATCCGGTCTCCGCTGCCGAAATCCCGGTGTGTATTGTAGTCAAACATGCACCAGGCGAATTCCCCTGCCACGCCGTCCTGCGCGTAGGTATCATTGAGGACTCTCGCGTGCCGGAGCACATGAGCCGTGCGGTGCGGTTCGTCGTCGTATGACTTGGTGGGGAACATGTGCCCGTTGTTCTCCGTGATGAGATAACCTTTTGCCGGATCCGGCGTTACGTCCTCTTTCTTTGCCACGCCCTCATTGGTGCCGTCATGCAGGAAATCATTATAGGTATAGACATCCTCCAGCAGTTCGCTCTTCCTGAGGTAGCGCACGCCGCCGGTCGGGCGCGTATCATCCAGTTTGTGCGCCAGTTCGTTGGTCCTTGTATAGAGCGCGTTGTTGTCCTGCGATTCATTGATGCGCACGCCCCAGATGAAGATGGAGGGATGATTGCGGTACTGCAGGATCATCTCCCGCACATTTTCCACCGCCTGCTCCTGCCAGGCTTCGTCCCCGATGTGCTGCCAGCCCGGGATCTCCATGAACACCAGCAGTCCCAGCTCGTCGCATCGGTCGATGAAGCTCTGTGCCTGCGGATAATGGGAGGTGCGCACCGCGTTGACCGCCAGCTCCCGTTTCAGGATATCCGCATCCTCTCTCTGGAGACGATCCGGCATGGCGTATCCCGTATAGGCATAGCTCTGATGCCGGTTGAGCCCGCGGACCTGCACGCGCTGCCCGTTGATATACAGGCCGCTCTCCGTAAAGGTGATCTGCCGGAAACCGAAGCGCACGTTCTTCTCATCGATGACGCGCTCCCCGTCCATGAGGCAGGCACGCACCCGGTAGAGCTCCGGTGAATCCGGCGACCAGGGACGGATCCCCCGGATATCCCAGACCGAGGAGAGGGATATGGTCCCGGACGCCACCGCCTGCCTGTGTGAAGCGATCTCATTGCCGGCCTCGTCCAGCACATGACAGACCAGAGAGGCGCTGTCCGGGTACGCGGCCGAGAGCGCCGTTTCGATCGTAAGGGTCGCCATGGTGCGCTTCACCCCGGTAGTCTTCACGAAGAGATCCGTGATGTGCACGGGATCGCCCACGCGCAGCGTGACACCGCGGTAGAGACCGCCGTAGGTCATATAATCGATCACAAAGCCGAAGGGCGGCTGGTTCAGGCTTTCATTACTGTCAAGGCGCACGGCCAGCACATTCTCCCCGCCCGCCGGCGCGAGATGCGCCGTGAGATCGACCGTAAAGGCGGTGTACCCGTTCTTATGCACGGCGAGCTCGGTTCCGTTCAGATACACCGTTGCCTCATGGGCGGCACCGTCGAAACAGACCTCCACGGTCTGCCCCTCCCAGTTCTGCTCCGTCCGGAAGACCTTACGGTACCCGCTGACCATCTGATAGATCTGCTCATCGAAATAGTCGTAAGGTGTGGTCACCACACTGTGCGGCAGCACGACGGCTTCCCCGCCGGCGGGCGCCACTTCTCCCCGGATGCCGTCCTCCCATTCGGGATAAAAACTCCAGTCACGGTTCCAGCCAAATGTTTTCATCCTGCCGCTTCTCCTTTCTGCCTGCCGCATTCGCGCAGTATATAATATCACTTGTTATTGTATGATGTTCCGGTAGGATAACATCTGATATTATTTGTGATCACATTAAATATCAATTGTTATCTTTTTACGTCCCAGGCTGCAAGTGCTTCTTTAAGAAATTCCCAGTTCCGGGCGACGGAGGAGATATAAAGCCGCTCCGCCGGCGAATGGATGCCTTCCATCTGCGGGCCGAAGGAGACGCAGTCCAGTTCCGGCTTCTTCTCCTTGAAGATCCCGCACTCGACACCGGCATGGATCGCCTCCACGCGGGGAATTTTCCCGGTCATCCGCTGCCAGATGTCCCGGAAATGCGCGCAGATCACGGAATCGGGGTCATAACGCCAGCCCGGATAGAGGCTGTGCACGCTGTGCGCCGCCCCGCATGCCTCAGCGAGGAGTTCCAGCCGCCTCACGAGGTGATCCCTCGCCGTATCCAGACAGCTGCGGACCGCGATGTCGAGAACGAGGCGCCCCTCCTCCCCGTTAAAGACCAGATGCATGATGCCCGTGTTGAGGGAGGTCTCCGGCAGATTCTCCAGTTCCGTGCTCATCTTTTCCACACCGTCCGGCAGGATCATGAGGAGTGCCGCCGCGCGGGGCACGGCATCACCCGCGATGCACAGGCAGTCCGTGACCGCATCCTCCGTAACAGTGACCGCAAAGCCGGGATCTCTTGCCCCCAGTTCCGAACGGATGATCTCCGCCGTATCGGCCAGGCACTTCCTGATCCGTGCCGTGTCGGTGGCCTGCTCCGCCGGAAAAACAAGTGTCAGCGTCGATGACGCCGGGATCGCATTGTCCGCGACACCGCCGTCCAGCGCGGCCACGCCGGGGGTAAACCCGGCATCCGTGAGCGCCTGCAGCAGGCGGCCGGCGATAAGGTTGGCATTTCCGCGTCCGCGGTGGATCTCCTGTCCGGAATGCCCGCCGAGCAGACCGGATACCTCCGCCGTCACGCGGCAGCCGGACATCCGCCGGGCGGGAAGCGGCAGTTCCATGCGGACCCGCCCGCCGCCGGCACAGCCGGCGAGGAAGATCCCCTCGTCCTCCGAATCCATATTGATGAAGCGTCCGGCCGTCAGCAACGCGGGATCCACCGCACGGGCGCCGTCCATCCCGGTCTCCTCTTCCGTGGTGATGATAAGAGTCAGCTCCGGATGCGGGATCGAAGGATCATCCATGAGCGCGCACATGTAGGCGACGGCGATGCCGTTATCGGCGCCAAGGCTCGTGCCCTCGGCATAGATCTTGTCCCCGTCGATCCCGAGTTTCAGCGGATCCGTCGCGGGATCCACGGCGGAATCCGCGGTGCGCACCGCGACCATATCCATGTGTCCCTGCAGGATCAGCGGATCCCTGTCCTCCCTGCCCGGCGTGGCGGGGAGCGTGACGATCACATTTCCCGCCGCATCGAGCACGGCATGATAGCCGCGGCTTTCCGCAAAGTCCTTCAGATACGCCGCGATCGCCGCGGTACTGCCCGAGCCGTGCGGGATCGAACAGATCTTCTCAAAGAATTGAAAGACCGGCTGTGGTTCCAGATGTTCCAGTACACTCATGATGCCTCCGTTTCGCGTCTCTGTGAAAAGTACAGAAAAAAAACCCCGTTACCATTGTAACGGGGCTTTCCCTTATTGTCCATATGATCCCGTCTGACTTCAGGCGCTGATCTTTTCCTTGGCGATATCGGCAAGAGCCTTGAAGCCGTCCGCGTCATTCACTGCCATATCCGCGAGCATCTTGCGGTTGATATCGATCTCCGCAAGCTTCAGACCGTGCATCATCTTGCTGTAGGAGAGACCGTTCAGGCGGGCCGCCGCGCCGATCCTGGTGATCCAGAGACTGCGCATATCGCGCTTCTTTAACTTCCTGCCCGCGAAAGCGGTGGAAAGCGCGCGCATCACGGACTGCTTGGCGATCCTGTACTGCTTGGATCTCGCTCCGCGATAGCCCTTTGCGAGCTTTAATACCTTGTTCTTCTTTTTCTTTGCATTAACTGCACCTTTGATCCTGGCCATTTCACACCTCCGAATTCAAACTCATGATCTCTGCTCATCAGATATAAGGCAGGATTTTCTTCATGTTCTTCATGTTGGTCTCGTCTACCACGCAATCCTGTCTCATGTTCCTCTTGCGCTTGGTGGACTTCTTGGTCAGGATGTGACGCTTGTAGGCCTTGTTGCGCATGAGCTTGCCGGTGCCTGTCACCTTGAATCGCTTTGCAGCGGCTCTGCTGGTCTTCATTTTCTTCTGCATGTTCTTTACCTCCTCGTTATTGTCCCGACCGGTTGTCAGCGCTTCTCTGCCATGATCATGTTCATGAAGCGCCCTTCCGTCCTGGGTTCCTTCTCCACTACCGCGATGTCCTGGAGCTGTTCGGCGATGTCCGTCAGGATATGCACGCTCGCTCCCATGTGCGCCATCTCGCGTCCCCGGAACCGGATCGTGAATTTCACCCGGTTGCCCTTGGAGAGAAATTTGCGCGCTGCATTGATCTTGGTGTTGAGATCGTTGGTGTCGATGTTGGGCGACATCCGGATCTCCTTGATGTCCACGATCTTCTGCTTTTTCTTGGCCTCCTTGGCCTTGCGCAGCTGCTCGTACTTGTACTTGCCGTAGTCGACGATCTTGCATACCGGAGGATTCGCCGTGGGCGCGATCTTCACCAGATCGACTCCCGCCTCCTCCGCAAGCCGCATCGCCTCCTGGATCGGCATGACGCCCAGCTGTTCGCCGTTCTCTCCGATCACGCGTACTTCGCGGTCTCTGATCTGCTCGTTGATAAACAGGTCATTATTGTTGTTATTGATGGCTTTGTCCCTCCTCAATACATG
>JAEEGL012938632.1_pt1 | contig 30262 bp, 28 predicted proteins | sample 9134231 | NCBI WGS metagenome assembly JAEEGL01 (sample SAMN16246548, study PRJNA631951) | gut metagenome | biome: gut microbiome; feature: rumen; material: fiber-attached | host: Bos | place: Iran: Karaj | collected 2018-10 | reverse complement strand
TTAATGAACCATCTTCATTTGCACCCATCGGATGACGAACAGCTGTTACTCTACCGATTTGATCTTTTACACCTAGTGGATCAAATATAGATGCAGCAAGCATGTTTCCACCCATTACTTCATCCTTCTTAAATCCAGTCCACTCGATATACTTATCAAGTGCAGGTACATGATCGATTTCAGCTAAGCTTCTCTTACCATTAACTTTAGTAATGATACCAGCTTGTTCAGTTTCAGTAAATTGACCTTTATAAATATTAGCCATTGGAGCATCAGTTGCAAATAATGCAATTGCACATCCATCACTAAATATCTTATCATCACAAATGATAGACCATTTACCTTCAACAGTGTTATCAGCAGCAGAACCACCAAACACTGGCACTTCCCCTATTACATCTTGAATACCTAAAATGTATTCTTCTTCCTCTGCTGGTGATGCTGTCATGAAGAAATAATCTGGTCTTCTTACACTTAATTTTTTCATTGCTTCTTTAGCAATACGACGACCTATTTCTCTGGCAGTCTCATTTTCAGTCTTTTCACTTGCAGCAACGCCTACTTCTAAATCGCCACCGAAGGACATTATTCCTGAATACCCAGTTTCAGCATTTAAATAGCCATCCTTAACACAAATAGCTGCACTTGATGTACAACCTATTACATGAGCATCACTAACACTTCTAATACCTTCAACTATTTTCTTTTGATCGTTGACTACTGAAGTAAATAGTAATCCTACTTTTGCTTTGTCTAGTTTGGCCATTTTTGCTGATTCAGATCCTGATGTAAATGAATCACTATTTTGGCTATAACCAACTTTAGTATTTAACACTACAATCATCCTCCTTTGTTAAATATTAGGGTGAAGAAACCACACCCTAATATAATTATAGATTTAGTATTTTTTTGAAACAATATAGTTACATAAAAAAAAAGTACCTTTACAGTACTTTTATTTATCTTTTCTATAAACAATTGAATAATGATTAAAATCTAATCTATTTATAAATTCTTCCATTTCTTCAAAAGAATAGTCTTTTAAATCATCAATAGATGCAAACTTTAAATCATTGTTAAATAAATAATTTAAAGCAAAATCAACAGCTAAATAACTACTACTATCTAAATCAACAAGTTCTTTCATATATTTTTTCTTTCTATATATATCTTGTTTTAATTTACTAGGCATAGTCTTTTTATTCATTTGTTCAACTACTCTTTTAGTAAATTCTTTAACTTCATCTGTTTCAATATAAATACCAGTTATTAAAAAACTATCTCCATAAGGTAATATTTCATGAGAAGTACCCACTGGATAAGGACTTATTTTATCTTTTATAATATTCATACCAAATTCTGATTCAGTTGAAAAATTATAATCTAAATACCATTTCATATAAGTAGCTAACCTATCAATCTCATATTTAGAAAAACTTGAAACATCAGTTTTAAAATTAATTTGAACAAGTGGCATATCTTCATGTTTAACATATTCAGTGTATTTTTGTTTAACTTCTTTAGTATCACTAAATTCTTTAATTAAATGAGTTCTATAATCTCTATCATAACTATCAAAACATTTATTAATAACTTCTAATACTTTATCTTCATCATAATTACCATAAATAACTATTACTTCATTATCAGGTTTATAAAAAGTATCATATATTAATCTTAAATTATCATAACTAAAATCTTTTACACTTTGTATAGATCCAAGTCCATCTAAAAATACCTCTTCATTAAATAAACTCTTTTTATTAGCAACAAAGAAATCATAATTTCTTGAATTATGTCTTTCTCCAATTTCCTCTAAAACAGGATATTTACTCTTTTCAATACCTTCTGGAGTAAAAGAAGAATTATTAATACTATCAATTAACATTTTTAAATTATCATAAAAATTCTCATAACCAAAAATATAAAATTTAGTGTATTCTCCATAAGTAACACCATTAAATTCATAATAATTTTCGTTATAATATTTACCTAAATTACCACAAGGACTATTATCAATTAGAACATGTTCTAATAAGTGAGCAATACCATCTTCACATTTATATAAAACATCATTTGAATAAAAATTCTTATAAGCTGAACCATATTTAATAAATATTTCTGCACCAAAAGAATGTAACTTACTCTTTTTTGCAAAAGCTACTACTAAACCATTATTTAATTTTACATATTTAGTCTTAATCATTTTTATCACCTATCATTATAAGTTCAGCAATCTTTTTTAAACTATTAATACAATCCTTTAATTCTTCATAAGTAATACTACATAATTCATTATATTCTTCTTCAAACGATTCAAATTTTAATAGTTTTCTTCTTGTTTCTTTATACTTATGAAAATTATCATCTAAATAAGAAATAAATGTTATATTATCTGCTTTTAATAATCTTTCTTTACAAGTATTAAATATTTCTTCATCCAAAAGTAAATTCATACACTCATCTATAATTACTAAAGCTTTATTAATATTCTCTTTAGATAAATAAGCACTTACTGTAATACTATCTAAAGCTTCAATATAATCACAACCACAACTATATACTAAATCATTTTCTAATCTTAACTTATTAAATAAAATATTATTTTCTTTTCTCCACATACAACAACTTAAAAACATCATTAAGTATTTATCCCTTTTAGTAGCATTTTCTTTATAATAACCTACTCTTAAAATACTATGAGGATTATTAGTATTCTTATCAACATGACCAAACCAATCTGGTTTATATTTTAAATCATAATTAACATCTAAACTAATAGTATCTTTCTTTTGTTTAAATACACTTTCAAATGTTTCTTTATATAATTCTTTATCATTGATATTACCTGATATAAATGAAATATAATTACCTTTAAGGATAATATTATTATATAACTCTTTAACTCTTTCAATTGATGATTTTTTTAAAGCACCTAAGTGTTCAATATTAGTCTTATAATAATCATGTTTAAAATTATATAAATCCATCCATGTATCATTAAATAATGTTCTAGGATTACTTAATCTAGTATTTAAATCTTTAAGTATTCTTTCATAATACATATTATATTCATAAGAAAAATCTTCAGCTAAAACAATAGATTTAAAAATATGATTCTTAACAACCTTTAAAGATTTTTTTAAATCAAAATCATCAAAGATTCCACTTCCAGGTAACATAAAAGTAATATTTAAAAATTGAGTATCACCTTTTCTAAAAAAATCTACATCATAATTAGCAATATAATTTAAATCGTTTTCTTCATTAAAAGCTTGACGAGTTCTATTCTTTAAAGAATAAGTACTCATTAAATCAATTAAGATTTTTAAATTATAAGTATCTTCAAATTCATATCTAGGAAATGGATAAAGAATCTCAAATAAAGTCATCTTAACATCATTGTTAACAATTATCTTTGGTTCAGTTTTTAAATTTAATTTCATAGAAACCACCTCTATTAAAATAATAACATAAAAAAACTATCAAAATGATAGTTTTATTTAACTTGTAGACATGTTATTGCAATAACACCAACAATATCATCTGCTGTACATCCTCTTGAAAGATCATTTATAGGTTTATCTAATCCTTGAGTTAAAGGTCCATATGCATTAGCTCCACCTAATCTTTGTGCAATCTTATATCCTATATTACCAGCATCTAAATCTGGAAATATAAATGTATTTACATGACCTGCAATAATTGAATCAGGCATTTTTTTCTTAGCAACGTCAATATCAATTGCAGTATCAAATTGCATCTCACCATCAATAAGCATATTAGGATGTATACTCTTAACTATATTTAAAGCAGAAACTACTTTATCTACATCTTCATGTTTACTTGATCCATTAGTTGAATGACTAAGCATTCCTACCATAGCTTGACCTCCAACTAATCTTTCATAAGTAACACCAGAATCAAAAGCAATATTAGCAAGAGTTTCAGAATCAGGATTTTGATTTAAACCTGTATCAGCAAATAATACTACTCCATTATTTCCTAACTCTTTATTAGGAAATTCAAGTAACATAAAAGCAGATGCTTTACCTGATTTTGGCTTACAAATTTGAAAAGCACTTCTATAAGTATCAGCAGAAGTATGATTTGCACCTGTAACTTCACCATCACATATTCCTAGATATACTAACATGGTAGCAAAATATCTAGAATTATCAGTTACTAAATCATAAGCTTCTTCTTTACTTAATCCTTTTTCTTTTCTTAAATTATAAAATGTTTCACACATTTCATTTAATCTATCATATGTTTTAGGATTAATTACAATAATTGATGAATCAACTTTTTCTTTAATTGAATCATCACCAATTAAGTAAATATCACAAAACTTGCAAGCTTTATTTGCTGCTTCAATAACTCTTTCATCTTCACTTTCAGGAAGAACTATTCTTTTAAAAGACTCATGTTTTATCTTTTCTATCACACTATCAATATATTTCATAATTACCCCTCATTACTTATGCGTTATAAACAACACTCCAAGTTAATCCTCTTTTAACAGAATAAATTGAAGTATAAACATAAGATGTATTACCTTGATTAGATATTTTAAATTTAACTAAATATCTTTTAGCACCTCTAATTTTAGCTTCATCTAAATCTTTAGCATACAATTTCATAGTATCAATTAATTGTTTCTTTTCATAACTTCCTAATTCATAAGAATCAATTATTTTATAAGATAAATAATCTTTATTTATTAAACTCAAATTCTTAACAGACTCTTCAATAGATTCTAATACAACAATATTAGAAGAATTTTCAACTTCTTCAACATATTTACTGTTAACAACAGAATACATCTTTTTAGCATTTCCATCTACTAATCCTTTAGAATAAGTTTTAACTGCACTTGTTGGTCCACCCATAGCAATAATAATTCCATAAATAATAATTATTAAAGCTACGATACCTGCTAAAACTATCTTAACAACTTTATTATCTTTAATTAAATTAAATAATTTAACAAATAATTTTTTTATAAGTTTCCAAATATTCTTAAACATAACCTTCATTTTATGAAAGAATATTTGAACTTTAGTTTTATCATTAGTTTTCATATCTTATCACCTATATAAATTATAAAATTTATTATTTTTTTTTACAATAAAAAAGATATAGAACGAATCTATATCTTATCTTTTAACTAATACTTTAGTTCCGTATTTAACAAGTCCATCTAATTCCATAGCAGCATCATGAGGCATATTAACACATCCATGAGATCCATTTGTTAAATAAGTTGTTCCACCAAATTCTTCAAGATCTCTCCATCCATGACTAAATCCGTCAGCTTCAGTATATCTTTCAGCATCATGTAATCCTTTTCCACGATCAAATTTTTTCATTACATTAACCCATGGATAATTATCACATATTAAATGTCTCATTCCTCTATCTTCCCAAACTGAGAATAAACCAGTACGAGTTTCATTACCAGGTCCACCAGTTACACATGAACTATCTAATAATACATCTTTACCATTTAAAACTTTTACATCTTGATCACTTATATCAACAACAACATAATTATTAACATCATCAATATGTTGAACTTGAGTTTTATCAACATAACCAACTGAACCATCTGCATCAACAAGAATCATATCTCCTTGATCTTCATATGCAAATGAGAATTCTCCCGCAGGTACTAATGCTTTAGCTTCCATATATTCATCATATAATACTGTTTCATTTGGAAAATAAACTGCATCAATTGGATTAGAATTAACATGTTCTCTTTGATATGGAGAAACATATTTCTTAGCAACATATCCAGTTTTACCTAAATATTCTACTTTATAAAAATCATCTTCTTCACCAATTATTTTTGCAGATGCACCAAGACCTAAAATATCTACTCTACTAGAATCTGTATTTGCTTCACTTCTAATATTAACATTAGTAGTAGCTTTAACATATTCACCTTCTGATACAATAATTGAAGGTTCTTCCACTTTTTCAGGCAAAGTTTGTTCTATTATTTCAGAATAACTTACTAAATCATCTCCAGAATTATTAACTTGAGGAATTTCACTTATATATTCAATTTCATAAGGTGCATATTCTTCATACTCACTGTTTAATCCACAACCACTAAGAGTTAGTGTAGAAGTTGCTGCAAGTAGAAACAACTTCTTATTAATTTGTAGTTTCATAACTAACCATATCTCTCCCTTTTTTTAAATTAAATATATAATATACCTTTTTTATAAAAAGTCAAATACAAAAATAAAAAGGAGGAAATCCTCCTTATTTAGTTGTTTTCTTTTTAGAAACATTTTTCTTAGTTGTTTTCTTTATTGGTTTCTTAGTTTCATCTTTTTTTACTTTAGAAACTTTTTTATTATTTTTAACTTTCTTATTATCTTTTTTTACTTCTTTAACCTCTTTTTTCTTATCTTCAACTTTTAACCAATTCTTACCATCTACTATTCTTGCTACCATCATAGATGAAGCAGTATCTCCTACTACATTTAAGCATGTTGCAGGTGGATCAATAATAGTTGCAATCATTGTTAAAATTGGAAGTGCTTCTACTGGATAACCCATTAAAGTTAAAATCATCATTTCAGAGATTGTTCCACCACCAATTGGAACTCCAGTAATAAGTAAATTAGCTAGTAATGCAACTCCTAATATTTTAAGTGTAGATACATTACCACCAAATAAGCAAACTAAGAACATTATTTTAAATACAGATCCAATAATACTTCCATCTTTATGGAAACTTGTACCCATTGGAATTGTAGTTTCAGCAACATCATCAGGAACACCCATTGCTTTTGCTGCTTTAGTATTTACAGGAATTGAAGCTGCACTTGAACAAGTTGCAATACTTGTTACAGTTGGAGCTAAAGCATTTTTCCAGAAAATAACTACTCCTCTTTTACCTCCTGCAATGAATGCATATAATGTATAGAATACAAAATAGAATACTACACATACTAAAGTATAAACAATAAATGTTTTTAAGAATCCTGCACCAATAGATGCACCAAATGTACCAATTAAATATGCAAAATAACAACCTAATCCAATTGGAGCATAATACATTATGATTTTAATAATATTTTGCATTACTTCATTAGCACTTATAAGTACTTCTTTAAACTTTTCTCCCTTTTCTTTTGCCATATTAATTGCAATACCAACAATAATGGAAAACACTAATAATGCAATAATATTACCTTTAGATAAAAGTTTAGTAAAATCATTAACTGTTAATAAATTAACAGTTGATTCCATAATATCAACTTTTTCTGCTTCTTCAGCAACTTCAAAAATTGCCTTAATCTTATCAGTATCAGCAACATTTACTAAATTAATTGGTTTAGTTACTAAGAATCCAACTAAACATGCAACTAATGATGTAAATATAAATACACCAATTACTGATGCTAAAATTTTTCCTACTCTTTTAGGACTTTCCATTTTACCAATTGAAGATGAAATAGTTAAAAATATTAATGGTACAATTGATACTAATAATAAATTTAAGAATACATCACCAAATGGTTTTAGAACTGAAGTTTTTTCTTTAAAAATTAATCCAATTATTGCTCCAATAATAACTGATGCTAATAATATTAAAGTACTTCTATAGTTCTTTAAAAATTTCTTCATACATACCCTCCTACCTTCATTATATATCTAAAAGTATCAAAAGCAAGAAAAATATCATTTCGATAAACATTTAAAAAACTAGGAATAATTCCTAGTTTTGATTAATTCTATTTAACTTTTTAACATTATTAGTTTCTACATCAACATTATATTTTTTATTAATACAATTTAAAGCTGCATTTAAAATACCATAATTATTTACATTACATTCAATAGTTTTTCCTTCATAATCTTCTTTATCGAAAGGAGATGGAAATGATACAATATCACCATTAACATCTACACTAACAGAACCTACTAAAGTATCATTTTCATTATCATAATCAAAATTATAAGTACTTACTGGATATGTCTCAAATACATAATTAGTATTACCCATCATATTAATTTCATCTAATCTTTGTTTAGATAAATTAGCAGCTTTCCCAATTGGATATATTAAATCACTTCTTCTATAAATAGAACCTTTATAACTATTAAAATCTATAGCATGTAATTCTTTATTTAGAATTTGTGCAATTTGATTTCTCTTTTCTAATAAACCTAATCTTCTAAACTCTAAATAATGGAATATATCATAGGACATTCTTATATCTAAATATGTCATACAAGATAGTTCTTTTAAAGTACTTAAAATATCTTCGTTTAATACTGTTCCATTAGTTACTAAATTGATTTTATTTACTTTTATATTATTTTCTTTAATAATTTTAATTATTTCTTTAATTTGATTAATTGCAAGTAATGGTTCTCCACCTGTTAATAAAAGAACATTAATTTCAGATACATTTTTAAAACAATTATTAACTGTTTCTAAAGACATATATTCATCTCTTCTATCGCCTCTTAAACAATGTTCACATTCAATTGTACACATTCTAGTCAATTCTAAAAATAAATTTTCTATCTTCATATATATCCCTCGTGTTATATATAATAACACAAAAAAGAAAAAAGAAGTAAATAATTACTTCTTAATATTTGTTTTTGTTTTTCTTAAAACAGGACCATCTACTTCATTAACATATGAATCAGATTGTTCTAAATTAATTTCTTTGTCATTAGATAATACTGTTTCATTAAATAAGCCATTTTCAATTCTAGATTTTTTAATTTCTTCTACTGCGATATCAAGTTTAGCTTTAGTCTTTTCATCATAAATAAATGGATAAACTGTAAAAGTTTTATTATTAGCTTCATCTAAATCCATCATTTCATACTTATGTGATTCAAGAATATTTTCATGAGAAAATCTTACTCTATTAAATGAACTACTTGAATTAGGAATTCCAATAATCGCAACATTTTCACCATCAATTGTACCTACTTTATAAGTATATCCAGTGATATTGTTTAAAATTTTAACTTCATTTAAACTATAATCTAATGGGAATAATTTATCATATTTAAGTGATGATAAATTTGGATCGTTAATTACATATGTTTTCTTTTCTCCAATAGCAAATACTTCTTCTCCTAATTTTCTCTCTCCAAAATCTGAATAATAAAACATTTGATTTTTTTTATCTAGTTTTTTAAATAGTTCTACATCTTTATCTGATACTTTAACTAAAGAATCATTATTTTTTGCATCTTCATAAAATTTTTGTACTATATTTATATCTGATATTAATTCGGTAATAATATTAATCCCTGGAATAAAAAAACATATATTATAAATCTTATTAAATTGTTTAGCTTTCTTAGTTGTAAGAAAAGTACCATCTAATTTCTTATCAAGCATTTTTTTTACATCAACATAATAACCATTCTCAAAATTTTTTAGAAGTGCATGAATTTGTGATGAACCTGCTATAGAAACTGTTACTCCAATAGAAACGGCCTCAGCTATTGCAAATATTAATAAATACATTTTACCAAATCCTCCTGAAGAAATTATATCATAAGAAAAATAAAAAGGAGTAAATTATTTTACTCCATGATTATCTTTAATGTGTGATCCAATTATTTCTGATATATCACTTATTGTAATAAATGCAGATGCATCACTTTCTAATACTATTCTTTTTAGTTCAGGTATTTCTATACGAGTTAATACACAATATAAAACTTCTTTATTACCGCTTATAAATCCTGTACCTTCAAGTCTAGTAACAGTTCTTCCAATATTCTTATAAATAGCTTCAGTTATTTCTTTACCATCATTAGTTATTATCATAGCAGCTTTAGCTTTATTTAATCCTTCACTTACTTCATCTACAACTTTAGATGTAATAAAATAAGCAAGTAATGAGTAAAGTGCTCTATCAATACCAAAGAAGAAGCCAGCCACCCCAAATATAACTACATTACATAAAAGTACAAATTGTCCAACTGAGAAGTTTGTTTTTTTACTAATAACTATACCAACTGACTCAGTACCATCAAGGCATCCTCCACATTTAATAATAATTCCTACTCCACATCCTAAAAGAGCACTTCCATATACACATGCTAATAAGATATTATCAGTTATTTCTTTTACATCTTTAAATATTTCTAGGAATATTGAAAAAGTAATAATACTAAATAAAGCTTTAGTAATAAATTTCCATCCTAAGTTTTTGTAACCAATATACATAAAAGGAAGATTAATAAGTACTATTGTTAAACCTAAACTAAATCCAAATTTTAAATTTAAAATAATACTTATACCATTTACTCCACCATCAAGTATTGAGTTAGGAACTAAGAAACATTCAAGTGCAAAAGCAGCAAGTAATGAACCTACTATAATAAAACCATACTTTAAAATAATAGAAAAATAATTTGTCTTTTTTAACTTACCCATAAAAAAATACCCTCCAATTCTTAATAATTATAACAAATATAATTATAAGAATTACAAAAAGGATATTTTTGTTTACAATTTATTTATACACTTCTAATTCAATTTTATTCTTATTATAAACTGTCCTTTTAACATAATCTATTTTTGATTCGTGAGAATTATGTTTTTCGTTATACTCTTTTAAACGATTATACTTATAACCTTTATTTAACTTTTTATTTTCACTTTTCAAAATACGAGCAATACAAATTTCTTTTTTTAATAAATCTTCAACATTATCTACATTCAATTCTTCTATCTTTTTTAATTCTTCAATAATCGAATAAACATCAATAATATGATCATCATGAAATATAGAATTAAATTTCTTATTTCCCTTAATCTTATCAATGTAGACATAGTTCTTATGATTTAAAATGTTATACTTTTCAAATCTTTTTTTTGCTTTTTTAGATATATAAAAATTACCTTCTTTAGGAATTACTTGTCTTATTATTTGATTTAATAAATAATGTGACGCTCCAACTTGAATTTTATCAGTATGATAATTTTCTTCAAAATCATAATACATCATGTCATTATTAGATGGATTTTCTTTCTTTTTTTTCTTACTATCATTATCTTCATCATTTTGTTTATCAATATTAATTAATTCTATTAAATATTTTGTTAAATATTTATTATTATCTATATTACTCATATTATCTCCTACACAACTTATTTAACTTTTAAACTTCTTAAATACTCTTTATGTTCTTTAGTTACTCTGTAACTTTCTAAAGCTTTTTGAATAGATTTATTATGTACCCATTTATCTAATTTTTTATTTTCTATATATGGAATAGTTGCATCATATTGCTTAGCTAAAGCAGTAGCAAAATACCATGCTATCATCATATTAACATAGTATTCTTTTGATTTAATTTTAGATACCATTTCTAAATATTTTTTATCAAAATCTTTATCTAAATAAACTCTCATTAACATACTTATTCCAAAACGAATTGTATAAGTTTCTTTTGATTTAATCCATACTTTTATTTCATTAATAAGTTTATCACTATTCTTTTTAAATACTTTTGGTGAAGATTGATCACATGTAGACCAGTTATCAACATATGGTAAAAATTCATTAAATCTTTTTAAACATTCATCATAATCTTTTATCTTAGAAATAATAAACATATGTAATTGATTTTCTTCATAATATTTATGAGGTAAATCATTTAAGAATTCACTATAATCTTCTTTCATTATTTCTTTTGCTAATTTTTTTAAATCAGGTGTTCTTACTCCAATAATGCTTTCTTTATTAACATCGGGAATTAATTTAGATTGAAAATCTCTATATTTTGAATCTTGTAATTTAAATAACTCTTCTTTAATATTCATGAATCAACACTATCCTATTTTTTATTACATATTTTACAATTAGTTATATTAAAATCTAATTTCATATTATCAACTGGTGTTATATGTTCTTGAATATAATCAAATACTACTTTTTTACTAGCTTTTTTATTAAATACTAAATCATATAATTCATCTTCATTAGTATCTGTATTTTTTAAACGCCCAGATGAATAATATTCCTCAATTGAATTTATAATATCTTTTATATCAGGAATACTTCCATTATCAGGTATTATATCAAGAACTTTTTCTCTTTTTGGAGATGTTTGTATTGAAATTGGAGAAAAGAAACTTTCTACTAAATGAGTATCAATTCTACAATAAGGTTTTTCAAAATACCATCCACTTGATTCAAATACTGCATCATCATATGGGTAATGATATAAAGTGATATAAATTATCATATCAACTAAATCAGTATGAGTATATCGTTCTGGATTAGGATCTTCTTCATATTTTAAATTATATTTAATTGAATAATATGTTGGTAAAAAATAATCATTTGTTACCATATTAGAATCATTAACATATATATAAAAATATTTACCATTTAAGTACGAAGATGATACTTTAAATTTTTTACCATCTTTTATATATTCTTTTGAAAAGAAAGATATACTACCATTTCTATAATAGTAATCTTCACTTGAAAGAATTTCCCAATTTCCATCCCCATATTTTTTATTTAAATATTTTAGTGCAATACTACTTTTACTTACAAAAGGATTACCTCCTTTTATACTACCTGCAATTACAATCACTATTACTATTAATAGAAATACAATTATAAAATTATTATTTTTTTTCATAAGTCTAACTCCTCAAGTATTATTTTAATTTATAACATGCTGTTAAATTATATTCTAGTTCATGATTCTTTTCAACAAACAATTTCTTAGTATATTTAATATTATTATGTTCTAAACATAATTCTAGGAAACATAAGAATATACCTATATCTATTTGATTATAATATATAACTCTATCTTTAGGCATTATTCCTCTTTTACCTTCCTTACGATATCTATATACTTTTATTTCATTATCAGTTGCTTCAACTTTCCATGGTTGAGTATTACATGCACTTGGAGTAAATCTAACTATGTTTGCTATATCTAGGAAGTTTTCTCCCATCCATATTTCAGTTAATTCTTTTCTTTTACTTTTATACATATCTTTTCTAAATTTATCAGGTGAATCTACTTTAGCAATAAGTATCATTATTACAAAATCCAATCCGTCTAATTCTTTTTCTTCTGGTTTACCTATACCAAACCATAATGTACCAAAATCTTTAGACACTAAATATAAATCTAATTGTTCACCAATATAACCTATATTTTGTAAATAATTATCCTTTTTTTCAGAGTAGAATAATATGCAATATTCTTGTCCTCTAGTAACAGACTTTTTCTTTTCTATTTTAAACTTTACTTTAATATCATCTACTAATGGTTTTAATTTAGAAAAATAATCTTCAATATCTTTTATTTCATCATCAGTAATATGTTTATTACCTATATTTCTAAATAAATGAAAAGACTTTCTTTTAAATATCATGTCATATAAACTTTTATCCATAAGATTACTCCTTCTATTTTAATTATAACAAAAAAAGATATCTATTTGATATCTTTAGTTAATTATATACAACTAGTTACCTAAATCTTCAAGAATATTATCATCATAGTTAGGATTTGATAATCTAGTTTCTCTTAAAGTATTCTTTAATCTTTCACAACATGGTTTAAAAGTAGCATAAGTAATACCACCACCAATAACTCCACCTACAACTGGAATTGATTTTTTAAAGAATCCAGCAAACATTTCTTTTGTCATTCTAACATTAAACCATTTAGCTATAGATTTAACTATAGGATAAATTGTTCCTTTCGTTAAAGCCGTATTAATTAATTTTTTCTCAACACCTTTACCTAATGCTTTTGCCATTGTTTTTAAAGCAGTATTAGCACCTGCTACTCCATACATAACACCCATACAAACAATTATTGTATTCATAGTGGCAGAATCTAATAATTGTTCATCAGTAATATCAATTTCTGGGAATCCATATAAATATAATAGTTTTTGTGCAGCTCTTAACATATAACCATAGTATTGTGCTATATCAGTAGGAAGTGTAGCAACCATAGTAACTCCACCTGGAATACTTAATGCTGTTGATATACCAGAAACTCGAATTCTTTCATATTGGATTACATTGTCTGCAATTTTATCAACTTCTTTTATAGAAATACCTGCATATGCCGGATTTTTTTCAATAACTTTTTTTACAACATCTTTTGAATAGTTAGTCGAAAATTCTTTCTTTAAAAACTCGTCTCTTTTAATCTTTATACCAGGAAATTTTAAACCAGCAATTATTACATCTTCTATAGTTAATTCACCATCACCATTTTGATCCATTACTTTTATAACTTTTTCTTTAGAAACATCATATGTATCATGTGTTTTCTTAGCTAATTTACTTGTTTTTTCTGCAACACTATCTTTAGCTACTATAATTGTATCTTTACTCTTATCTAATACATTATTTGCTTTTTGTTTAATACTATCAATATTTACTTTCATATTTATTTCCTCTCAAGAATAATAAAACTCTTATAATGATTACTTTTTACTCATAATTAATCTTTTATCTAATGGTAATATTTCAGTATTATCATTAACACCAAGTTGATTTGCTAACTCTACAGATTCTTTTAATAATTCTTCTAAACTTGAAGATGGTTCTTTATTAGTATCTATTTTATATAACCAATCTAGATATTTAATCTTTTTAGCATCATCTGGTCTTCCATATAATACTTTACCAGTATGTAACCAATATCCAAATTCTACATTTGTTGTAAATGCAGGCATATCTGGTAATGTTCTTGGAATCCAAAAAGCTATCACTGAAGCATTTGATAATGCATCTCTTTCCCATTCAGCTTGATCTACATAATCTGCTTTAGGTTTCCATGTTGAATATTCTGGAACATATACTACTCCATCAAATCCTAATTGTTCAATTATATTACAAGCTTCAGTTCTCCATGATTCAGTATTTTCTCCTCTTGGAGTTGGACCTGCTAAAAATATTGATTTTTGATTTTTTAATACTTCTTGATCTGAATAATTTACTATCATATTTTCACCTTATCTCTTTTCTAAAATTGTAACACTTTCACAATGATAAGTGTTAGGAAACATATCTAATACATTAATTTTAGAAATATAATATTTATCTGATAATAATTTTAAATCTCTAGATAATGTTATTTGATCACATGATACATAACAAATAGTATCAGGATTAATATCTAATATTAAATCTATTGTTTCTTTATTTAATCCACTTCTAGGAGGATCAACAATTATAGTATCAAAATCATAATCAAGTTCACTTAATATTTTAGCTGTATCACCTGCATAGAATTCAGCATTAGATACGCCATTACTTATTGCATTATCTTTAGCATTTAAAATAGCATTTTCTATTTTTTCAATACCTACGATTTTTTTAAAATTATCTTTAACAGATAATCCTAAAGTACCTACCCCACAATATAAATCTAATAGTTTTTCTCCTTTTAAATTAACTCTTAATAATTTAAATATTTCATTTGCTATATAATTATTAATTTGAAAAAATGAATTATAAGATATTTTAAATTTCATGTCTCCAATCATATCAAAGAAGAAATTATCTCCATAAACACATTTATCATTAACTACTATTCCAACTACATTATTTGGAACACTATTAAATATAACTTTAGAATCACTTTTTATATCTATTAATACTTCATTATTATAATTACTTCTAATAACTATTAATCCATTTTTAATGTTTAAAAATTCTTTTTTATGAACAATATCATTAATAGAATTATTTGCAAGTAAACAATTATCTATTTCAATAAACTTATGAGTAGATGAATTATAATAACCCCATTTATAATCTTCAACTTTCAAACTAATTTTATTTCTATAATATAAATCTTTATTACATTTAATTAATTTTATTTCTTTATCTAAATTAGCAAATTTATATAATATATCTTTTGATTTTTTTAATTTATATTCTTCTTGTGAATCAATACCAATATGCATTAAATTACAACCACCACAAGAATCATAAAAAGGACATTTAGGAATAACTCTTAAAGGACTCTTCTTTATTATTTCTTGAGTTACACCTTCATAATATTTTTTCTTTTTCTTAGTAAAATTAACTTCAACTTCTTCATCTGGAAGTGCATTTGAAATAAAAGCTATTTTATTATCAAAATAGCCTATTCCTCTACCTTCATTATCTAACTTTTTTATTTGAATTTTTGTAGTCATATAATTTATGTACTTCTTTAATCGAAAGTTGTCTATATTCACCACTTTTTAATCCATCAAGTGTAAGGAATCCATATGAAGTTCTTGTTAATTTATCTACTAAATATCCACATGTTTCAAATAATCTTTTTACAATATGATTTCTACCTTCAATAATAGTTATTTCAACTAAACAAGTATCTCTAACTTTATCAACACTCTTTAACTTAACCCTAGTTGGTTTACACATTCTATCATCAACCATAACACCTTTTTGAATAAGTTTAAGATCTTCAATTTCTAATACTTTATTAAGTTTAGCAACATAAGTTTTTAGAACATGATGAGATGGATGTGTAAGTATATTATCTAACTCTCCATCATTAGTAAGAATTAAAATACCTGTAGTATTATAATCAAGTCTACCAACTGGATAGATTCTTTTTTTAGTATCTATTAAATCAATAACAGTCTTTCTATCTAAATCATCATTAACTGCAGTGATAACTCCTCTTGGTTTATTTAATAAATAATAAACTTTATCTTCTTTCTTTAACATTGTTCCATTAACAATAATTACATCATCACCAGCAACTTTAGTACCAAGTTCAGTTATTTTTCTATCATTAACAAATACTTTACCTGCTTTAATTAATTCTTCCGCTTTTCTTCTAGAAGTATAACCAGACTCAGCAATAACCTTTTGTAATCTTTCCATAATAACACCTATTTCTATTCTTTAGTTTTTTTAGAATTCTTTTTACTAGTAGATTTCTTTGTTGTTTTTTTAGTTACTTTTTTCTTTGAAGTTTTCTTATTAGAATTCTTATTTTCATAATCAACTTTAACTTCATCTTTTAATTTAGCTTGTTCTTTATTCCATTTATCAATTTGTTTTTGTCTAAGTTCTTCAACTAACATTTTATTAATTTGTCTATCAATTGTATCTTTTGAAAATAAATAAAATGTTAAACAAAATATTAAAACAAAACCATCAATAATTATGTTTAAAGTAAAAGATCCAGATAATAATGTTTTACTAAATACTAAATCAAATATTAAAACTAATACCGCATAAATAATACCTATCATACTAGTAATAGATAATTTATGAAATTTTTTATAAGTTATAGGATTTCTTTTAATATACTCATTTCTTGCATTCTTTTGTTCTTCTTTAGATAATCTATGATATTTATTCTTCATTATAATCACCAACACTAAAACCTTTCCTGTATAAATAATTATTAACTTTAGATTCTAATTCATATCCAGAATACTTTTTAGAATACTTATTAAAAGCTTTTTCTCTTTCCTTTTTATAAATACTTGAATCATCAAAATTAATATTATTTAAAATATCTAAAATTGTTTCTTTATTATACCCTAAGTTAGTTAAATCTAATAGTATTTTTCTCTTTAAATAATACTTTCCTTTGTTATTATTTAATCTAACTTTTTTATCTATTATATTAGATACTCTTATACTCAAATCAATATTAGATATTATAGAATTTAATACTTCATTAATACTATCTTCATTAAATCCTAATTTAATAAGTTTAGATTTAATTTTTAAAGGACCATCATCACTTAAATTTAAACTATCATTTATAAAAGACTTTAAATAAACATATTCATTTAAATAACCTTCACTATTTAATTTATCAATTATCAAATTAATAGTATCTTTATCTACATCATATTTATTTAAATAATCAACTATTTCTTTTTTGCATCTTAATCGTTTACTAATATGTTTTAAAGCTAAATAATAATACTTTAAATAATCATTATATTTAATAACTTCTTGAAGTAATTCATCATCAATACTTTTATTAGTTAATAATGAGTATTTAAGAATTGTATCATCATATAAAACATATTCTTCTAAATCAATTAAAACTTTATATTTATTACCTTTATCTTTCTTTATTTTAGTTATATTCATGATAAATCCTTTCATATAAAATTATATCATAAATAAAATATATAAATACCTAGATATAATTCATATATTACAAAAAACAAAAAACAAAAAGAAAAAGACTTCATTTTTGAAGTCTTTTATATTATGGAGTTTCTGCTTCGCTAGCATTACCATCCCAACGTACTCTCTTACGAGCAGTTGATAATGCAGATGTTCCACCATAAGATCTAGTCTTTAATACAACAGGACTACCAATAGCTTGAACATCACTAGAACCACTACCACTACTTCTATATAATTGAATCTTATCATTATAGAAGTCTTCAATAAACTTACTATGATATTTAGTAGCAGGACCAGTTTCATTTGTACCACTAGTATAATTACCAGCAACTAATGAATTATAATTATTAATATGAGCATTGTACTCTTTAATTGTATTAATAGCTTTAGCATTTAAATGGAATTGATATGTAATTCTATCTTTATTAAATTCATGTTCATTTCCACTATTATCTTCAATCTTTTTCATATTAGTTTGACCTTTAGTAGTATTAAACCAGTTATATGCATATTGTTTAGTTTCACCATTACTATTAGTTCCAGTTGGAGCATTTGCAGCAGAATAACCAGTAGTACCAGGGAATAAATCATGAGAATCAACTATTTTAAATGAGAATGATAAAGTATCGTCATTTTTAACTTCACAATTACCATGATCACAACATAAGTTTCTCCAATGATTACTACCCGAGAATAAACTAACTGTAAGATCAGAACAACCTCTAATTTTAGTTAAAGATTCAGAAGTTTCAAATGTACAATATAAACTAGAACCAGCCTCAGCACCATTATAGTTAGATGTACAATCCTTACCGTTAGTAAAGTCATCATCAAATTTTCCAACTCCACCACCAATATTACTTCCTAATTTAGAGAATGTCCAATTAGTTTGATATGTACCTTTAAGAGTAGAATATTCAACATATAATCTACCACTATATTTAGTATAAGCTCTAGTATTAGCACCAACTGATTCAGAAACATAACCACCATATGGATAAACTGTATATTTATCACCTGATTCATCAGCTTGATATTCACATTTATACCAATATTTAGTATCAGAAGTATATTTTTGAAGTTTACTCTTTTCTAATAATAATCCAGTTAATTTACTTTCTTGCTTACCACCAGAACATTTTGGATTATTATTATTACAACTTATTGTTCCACCAGAAGTAAAAGTCTTATAATGTCCTTCTGTATTTGTATTTTTCTCATCAAAATGTGGAGGTTCAGTACCAGTTTCTGCATCATATGATTGCATTTCGCCACTAGGATGATATTTACATTCAGCACCTACTTGTTTATAACCAACATCTTCTCTATGTTCTGAAACAATACTACTTGCATTAAGATAAGTATAGAACCAAGTAAATTGAACTGTAGGTTCTTGCCACTTAGTATTTAAGAATGCAAGGTAATCAGCAGAATCTGCATCAAAATATTTATCACATTTTTCAATAGCCTCAAATGATTTTTCAATTTTAGTAACTGCAGTATCATAACTACTCTTTTTACCACTTACATAATCATCATAGGTTTGATTAAGAATACCATCTACTGTTTCTTTAATATCAGTAGGATATTCAGAAGTAGCAAATGAACTTGTATCTAAATCAACTGTTTTATCAAGTTGATGTGTATTATCTTCATATGTTGTACAAGTAGCATTAGTACACCATCTTCCTTCAACTGTACATGAACCATCATATGTAGTAGCAGTACTAGATGGACATCCACCTAAATTTTCATCACCAGTGAAAGTAATATCATAAAATCCACCAGTATTTGTATAAGTACCATCTGGACCTTTAACTACTTGGAATTTTTGGAATTTTTCAGCAGAATTTCTATTATTAATATATTCAATTTTAGCTTTCATATAAGTAGTTGTTACTGCGCCTAATTTCTTTTGATATGAGAAAGGTGCAGCACATGATGAATTATGACTAATAGGACAAGAATGATAATTATTAGCTGCATCGTAACCTTCAGCTGTACCACTATATGTAAATGTAACAGTATAAGTAGAATTTCCACTAGAAGCATCATCATAAGCTTTCTTATATGAATGATATTTAGCTGCTCTTTCTTGGTAATCATTATAAGCTACAACTGCAGTTTCAGATAAATCAATATAATCATCTAACCATTTATCATATTCAATAACGTTTCTACATCCAAAGTTTCCTTGAATAACAGGACCATTATCGGAACTTCCATTTAACTTAAAGTACTTACCATTAACACCAGTTATACCACCAGGGATATCTACTTTAATTCTTTCTGTACAATAAACCTTACAATAAGACATATTATCATAATATACTGCATAAGGTTCTGGATCATAATTAGTTGCATATATATCATAAGCACCTTTTACCTTAATATCTTCATTAGTACCACATTGTTTTTGTTTAGTACAGAAAATTTGATTTATTTTAGGTTCACTAACTTCAGAATGAGTTCCTTCTTCACAACAAAATTTAATATCAACATGTTTTTCTGCATGAGGAGGACATTCACAATCGATATCATCATCACAATATTCTTTCTTAAATCCACCAGGAATAAGAGCATCAAGTGAAATAGTTGCTTGCTTACTATTAGAAGCACTAGCACTTAAAGAATCACCACCAATGTATCTAGAAGCATTACCTGATCCTTCACCACCAGATCCAGTAATAGCATCACCAGGAATATAAGCTATATAAGCTTGTTCAGAAGTAGGATTACCAGAACCTGGAGTTGTAGAAGGAGGACTTCCACTAGCTGAACAATAATATACAGCATCTGCTCCATCTGAACCATAAGCATTATACTTAATAGTTAAAGAGGCAGTACATGGTGTTGGTGTTTTAACACTCAAAGTAACTGTACCAGTTTTTTTACCAATTGCCCAATTAACTTTAACAGGGCCTTCACAATTATTACATGTAATATCTGGAACTTTTCTTAAAGGTTTAGAAGATGTAATTCTAAATCTTAATTCTTTACCAGATGAAGATTCAAAAGATGCATGAAAAGTTGCATCTGCAGCCGCTTGATCAGCTACACTACTAAATACTTGTTGAGATAATTGCTCAGCTTGTCTAAAGAAACTACCATCTGATAAACCAGAATCAAAAGCAGCTTGTGGAGATGATCCATCTTTAAAATGAGTAAGACCAGATTGAGCATATAATACCATTGAATTATATTTATTATTAGTAATATAACCTCTTCTAGCAGCCTTCATACGAACTGCAGTAATAAATACATTATCTGCATAATGATTTGTTTGATTAGCCTTAAATAATCCTAAGATGTCAGGCTCATTTATTTCAACACAATTATATGTTGCACCATTAGTTTTTTGAGCACCAGGGTCAATACAAACTATATCAAAAGAAACACCATTATACTTACCAGTATATTTCTTAATAGGATAATGGTATACACCTTGATCTCCTATTTTAGCTTTTAATTGTTTAATTGATCCAGTAGCACTATAATCATTAACCCAATAAACATCACTACTAACAACTGTACCAGAATTAACTGTAACAGCAAGTCCAGCATGTACTACACTAATTGGAGCAAAAGCAAATAGAATTAATAATAATCTTACATATTTCTTCATAATTACATCACCATACGCTTTCTTCTTTGCTTAAAGTAAATAAATACAACTACAGCAATAATAATTACAATTAAAATAGAAGCAATTACAATTTTTAAAACATTATCTTTTTGTTCTTCCTCTTCTTTTATAGTTTCTTCCATATACTTCTTAACAGTATTAGAAATATCAGTTTCTTCATAAGTAATTTTATTACAACTAGCATCATCATTATTCTCACATAACATTGTTTGAGAGAATATATTAATAATTGGAGTAGTGAAAATAAATTGTCTTAACAAAACATCTTTGCAATTATCATTATCTCCATAAACGTTAACAGTGAATTTAACTAAATCAGAAGTATAAAGACTAGTAAATTTATTTTCAGTCTTATAGACATTATAAACATTTTCAGTCTTATTATCAGTAACTACAACTTTAACATGATCAGGTAAATTATTCATAGTAATTTCATAACCATAATATTGTCTAGTAAAATAAACTATTTCATCTTCAGTACTATTCTCATCATCAATAGCTTGTTCACCATCAACAGTAACAACCTTTAAACTTACATCAATTTTATTTACTTCATCTATTACAGATTTATAAAAGGATGTATCACATGAAGTGTTTTGACTAATTGATTTATCATCAAGATTTAAATGATAATTTTCAGCCTTTTTATTATCATCTTCTTTATCTAATGGATTATAACCAAATACAAGCAAGAAAATAACAATTAAAACAAATAGAATACCGCAACCTACTAATGGTCTTAAATAATCTCTATTAAATTTTTTTCTTTCTTTCTTTAATTTCTTCATAATTAAACTCCTGCAGGTGGTTGAACATATTCTATAGTAGTATATAGAACTCCAGCCATTCTATTTGTTACACTTTTTGCCGCTTCATTATTAGTAAATAATAATTCATTTCCAGTACCTGTTGCTGTAACTGAAACTACTGCATAAGGAGGAACTTCATAAATATCATAAAAAGTAATATCATATTCTCTATTAATATTTAATTGTTCAGCAAATCTTCTAACAAAGTTTTCTACGAATTTTTCACCATTAATCTTAAATTCACTAGTATCTGAAAAGTAACCATAATCAACAGCGTCATACATAGATGATTCCATTACACTTTTAATTAAATAATAATCTTGTTCACTAGTTGTTGTAAAATTTTGCATAAGTACCATAACAGACATTATTGATACTCCAAGAACTATAATCCAATAGCCCCAAACGCTTTCCTTCATATCATCACCCTATTCTTTATCTTATCTTTTATAATTATATCACAACATATATCAAATAAATATAAAATTAGAACTCTCCTTCTTTAATTCTCTTGTAACTTAAGAATATATAAACGATATCAATAATAATACCTATTCCAAGTCCAACTAATATATAAACTCTATATTTAATATATAATTGTAAAAAAGTAACTAAATTATCAGATATTTCTTCTTCCTCAGAAACTATAGTAGTAGTTTTATTAAACTCACTCTTAATATTCCTAATTATAACTTCTGAATCAACATAGAAATCATTATTGATCCATTCTTTGCAATAATAGTAATCTTTCATTTTTTCAAACTTACATTCAGGAACATTATCATAAAAATAATTTCTTTTTGGTTTAACTAACGAAAAAGTTGTTACACTTGATACACATCCACCTGTACCAATAACAGAAACATTAAATTTATAAGTATAAGCATTATCAATATCATAATCATTAAAAGAATAAGTTATACTACCGTTCTCTCCATAAGCATCATGTTGAATACCATCTCTATCTTCATAAAAAGCCATAACATTAGGACTTAAATTATATACAGTAATTTTAAAATAACTTCTACCTGTTTCATCTTTTAAAAACTCATATGAAGCAGTTACTTTAACAGCTTCATTAACGTATTTTAACTTTTCTTGAGTCGAACATAATTGTGCATTAGCTGAAGTCAAAAAAGTAAAAAATAATATAAATAAAATAAGCATCTTCTTCATACTATCATCCCTATGATAAGTATAACAAAGAGTATATATATCTTCAATAAAGTAAACCCAATTTTTAAACAACAAAAAACATAATGCTGACAACATTATGTTCCGAGTTTTAAAGATAAACTATTAATCTAAGAATGTCAGTTCCTGATTAACAATTCCATATCCTATAAAAAAGAGTTTCTTTCTCATGTGCACACATACTTAGTAACCAGATATGACCTTTATGGTATCAATGCAATATAAGAAGTCGCTCCAATATTACATCTTGTAATATGAACAACTAACTAGGTATATCATGTATGTATTTAATTCATATTATATAACTACCCGTTATTAATATGATTATACATTACATATGTGATCAAATAAATTTAATATTTTTAGTTCAGTATACTTGTTTGGATAAGTTACCGATTATATTAAATTTAATTTTTTTTAATTACCTAGTATATTGCTTACTAAGTAATTATAATATACAACCACAAGAAATTAATGTCAACAATATTTCCGAATTTTTTTTATTATTTTTTTCTTAAATTTGTAAGAGTATAATTATTGCACGTAATTACGTATTTTTCTAATTCCTCTTCACTTTTAGAAAAAATAAATTTATTTAAAACTTTATCAGTTTTCATAAAATCTTGTAAAAAATATTTTGACGGAGAAACTAATTTTGCAATTTCAATTAAATCATTTTCATCATGAATATTATAAACTGTAGTTCTAAATTCATGATCAAGACCACTATTTTTAATCATATTAATAGATTCTTTAATATTATTAATATCAGTATTAACATTAGTTACATTATTATAATTATTTAAAGAAGTTTTAATATCCATAGCAATATAATCTAATAGTTTATTATCAATTAATTCTTTTAAGATAGATGGATTACTTCCGTTAGTATCCAACTTAACTAATAAACCCATCTTTTTGATTTTTTTAATAAAATCAATTAAATCATTATTTAAAGTAGGTTCACCACCAGTAATCACCACACCGTCAATTTTACCCACTCTTGAATTTAAAAACTCTAATACTTCTTCTTCACTATAATTACTCTCACCCATTTTAATTAAATCGGAATTATAACAATAACTACAATTCATATTACAACCAGAAAGAAATATAATCGAAGAAACTTTACCTGGATAATCTAGTAAAGAAAACTTATCTAATCCAAATATTCTCATTATAATTTACTCTTTCTATTATAAACAATTACATTACTTTGACTAGTTAATGAATCATTACGCATCTCGTCATAATTATAGATTTCACTATTCTTAACAGTTTGTCTATAAGCAGATAAAGCTAAAGAATATACATCTTTAAATATATAATCTACAGTTTGAAATTCAAGTAATTTTTTAGCATATACATTATTAGGATTTTTTCTAACTATTTCTTCTGCGACTTGTTTACCAATACCTAACATTTGTGCACTAATAAGTAATAATTTGTAAGTATCTTCGCTTAAAGCTGTTTGTCTAGGAACTTGATTGAAATTTAATAAATACTTTTTCATAGATGCTATTTTATTTCCATAGTCTAAGAAGTTTTCATCAAAAATCAACTTAGTAGTTTTTCCTATCTTTGCACCACGACTAACATGATTTCTATTAAATTCATCAGTAATAGTATTACTATAACCCATGTTATACCATGTCATAAGTCTTAAGAAATGTTTCTTTGCAAATCTATTTAATTTAACATCACTAACAACTTTCATATCTGAAGCTTCAAGCATAATATTATATAAATCTTGATCTAGATCTCTATCTATTTTTAAATCATTTCTTAATCTTATATTTCTACCATTTTTTCCAGGTATAAGTTCAATATTATCATTTAAAAACATTTTAAATAAAATCGCACCAATAAAATCGGATTTATTTTTTAATAATTTAAAATAACCAGCAACAAAGAATAATTTATATAAATCACCTTGGCAAGGAACAGAATCATAATAAGGAATGTCTTTTCCTTTATTAATTGTTTTCTTATCTATTATTTCCATTGCATAATATTCATCATGTGTACCATATCTAATAAATAAAAATGAAACAATTAAAATAATTAATGCCAATGAGACAATAGTAATAAATCCAATTAAGAAATTTTTATTAGAATAAGCATTAAATAATACTCTAAATTCTCTTCCATTTCTAGCATCATCAATAAACTCAGCATATTCTTTATTAATAGATCTATAATTTGTAAAATCTACACCATTTGCAAAAGCAATTATTAATCTTAAACTTTTACCTGAATCTACACTATTAACAGAATAAGAAATCTTATTATCAGATACATTAGGTTTTGAGTCATTTAATCCAAGAAAATCTATATTAGTAATCTTAGAAATAATTTCTTCATTTTCAAATGAAATATTAGAGGTAAAAGAACCAACATTTAAACCAGCAGTTCTTGATAATAAAAACCAATCAACACCATATTGACCATTGCTAAATTTAACTACTACATTCGAAATATTATAATTAATTGTAAAAGTTGTATCTTCACTTACAACACTAAATTTTAAAAACTTTTTATATCCTTGATCATCTAATTGATAAAATAAAGCTTTATCCTTTTCAATCTTATTAACTTTCTCATAATGTGAATGATAATTATCTTCAATTGAAATGTTATTAACTATAGAGTTTTCAACATTAAAAAATGCAAATTTATATTCAGTATCCCTTTGAGCCAAAAAAGTTCCTGTTATTGTTACATCAGCAGAACCATCATTTTTTATAACAGCTTTAAAAGATTGGTTAGACATTTGAGTAGCATTAACATTAACTAATAAAAAGAAAAATAAAACAAATGTAAATACTAACTTTTTCATATCATACCTCTATAAATAAACGAAAGAAATTTATAAAAGAAATCTTGAAAATGGAAAAGAATAAAAAACGCTGTTATTAAAAATGGACCAAAAGGTAAAATATTATTTTTATTCTTATAACTAATATATAAAGCATAAGGTAATGCTAAAAAAGCACCAATAAAAATATGTAATACACCAAGTTTAATACCTAAAACAATGCCAACAAAGAATGCAAGCTTAATATCTCCCCATCCTAATGATTCTTGTTTAAAAGAAATATCACCAAAAACTTTTATCAAAAGCATAATAGAAAATAAAACTAACCCTCTTAAAAATCTATAAGCAACTTCTACCATTCCACCTTGGAAAAAATATACAATACTTACTAGTATAATACCTGCTATTAATACTTCATCTAAAATAACCATATATTTAGAATCACTAATAATAACACAAATAAATACTGATGAAATTACAATAGATAAAAGTGTATTTAAAGAAAATCCATACACAATAAAACTACCCATAAATAACAAACCAGTAATTATTTCAGTAAGTGGATACCAAAAAGATAGTTTTATCTTACATTTTGAACATTTTCCACCTTGAAAAAGGTATGAAAAAACTGGTATTAATTCATACCAGGTTAATTCATGTTTACAATTATCACAATGGGAACCTGGATGAATTATTGATTGATTATTACTTAATCTATCGCATAAACAATTATAGAATGATCCAAAAAATAATCCAACAATAAATAAATATAAACAAATCATCCATTGTTCCATATATATCACCTTTCTACATAAGTTCTTGATAAAGACCAAACATTGGCATTATGATTGCAATTACAATTCCTCCAACAACTACTGCTAAGAAAAGAATAAGAACAGGTTCAATTAAACTCTTCATTGTTTCAACTAATGTCTTATGTTGAGTATCAAAATAATTAGCAACTTTCTCCATCATTTCAGCAAGTTGTCCTGTAGACTCACCTGTTTGCATCATGTAGTAAGCAACTTCTGGAATTGCCCAGTTGTTTTTAAAAGCTTCACTAATCTTATCACCACGTCCGATATAGTTAACTGTGTTAATCATTATTTCTTTATAAATTTCATTATTTGTAATTTTTACTAAGATATCCATTGATTCAGTAATGAATACGTTATTCTTTAATAAGTTTGAGAATGTTCTAGTAAAAATTGTTATTTCTTTATAAATAATCATATTACCAAATACAGGCATCTTCATTGCAAACTTTTGCATGTAGAATCTTATTGCTTTAACATTCTTATAAAGAATTACTATAACTATAATTATTGCTATAATAATCAAGATAATTGAAATTAAATATGATTTCAAGAATTTTGAAGCTGCTATAATAAATGCAGTTAAAGGGCTTACTTTAGCACCTGCTGTATCATAAATACTTTCAAATTGTGGAACTAAGTAAACTAAAATGAAAGCAACAACACCAAATGCAAATAACAAAATCAATATTGGATATGTTAACGCACTCTTCATTTCCTTCTTAGTCTTTTCAACATCATTATAATAAGCTGCCATATCATCAAGAGTACCTTCTAGGTCTCCTGTTGCTTCAGCAGTCTTAATCATATTAATTAATAATGCTGGGAAAACATTACTTTGATTTTCCAAACATGTAGAGAAATTTTCTCCTAATGTTAAGTCATAAACAATCTTATCAAAAATTCTCTTTAAGTTATCACTCTTACCCATTTGCTTACATAAAATCTCCATAGCTTGAGTTAATGGAATACCAGCTTTTAAGTAAGTAGATAATTGTTCTAACCAGAATACTAAGTCTTTAGTACTCATTTTTCTAGTTAGGAAACCATTAGCGCCATGGAATCTTTCGATTGTAGCACTAGTTTCAATCTTAAATACTTTATATCCTTCATTTTCAAAGAAAGTAAATACTTCCATTTTAGAAAATTCAACGAAAGTATTTTTTACAATCTTACCATCTGGATTTAAAGCAGTATATCTATAAGTGATTTGATGATCACTTCTAGGAGTTTGATTACTATTAATCTCTTGAATTAATTTTTCACGATCAGCAAGCAATGAAGGATTTATTTTTATCGCTTTTTGACCAAATCCTACACTATTGTTAGCAGCATTAACAGTTTCAGGAGTTTGAACTGTATTTTTTTGCTCAACAGGTTGATTAGAACTATTATTTTCTTGATTCATAATAATCACCTCTATTTATTCTTTTACTATTTTAGTATAACATAAATCAAGAAAAAACATATATAGTTTTAACAAAAAAAAAGACTTGATTAGTCAACTAATTCAAGTCTAACTTGTAAAGCATCGTCTCCGATTCTTTCTTTTAATTTTATAATTCTAGTATATCCACCTTTACGTTCAGCGTATCTTGGTGCTAATTCATTAAAGATTTTATCAACTACAGCTGAATCATTGTGTAAGAAAGCTAGTGCTTTTCTTCTTGAAACTAAAGATCCATCTTTTCCGTAAGTGATCATTTTGTCAACGAATTTTCTTACTTCTTTTGCTCTTGCTTCAGTTGTAACAACGCCTTCCTTCATGATTACGTCTTTACAGATACCAGCTAACATACTTCTTCTAATACTAGATTCTCTACTTAATTTTCTGTACATTATTCTTTTTCCTCTCTGTTTTTAATTAATCACGGAACTTTAGTCCCATTTCGTTTACTTTATCAATAACTTCTTTTAATGATTTCTTTCCTAAGTTTCTAATTTTAGTAACTTCAGATTCTTTCTTATCAATTAAATCTTGAACTGTATTGATATTTGCTCTCTTTAAGCAATTATAAGCTCTAACTGAGAATTCAATTTCTTCAATAGGAGTTTCAAGAGTTTTAGTGATAGTATCAACTTTCTTTTCAGCCATTATTCCAGTTACATCAGCAATTTGATTTAAATCAGCAACAATATTTAAATGTTCAATTAAAATTCTTGAAGCTAATGCCATAGATTCTTCTGGAGTAATAGAACCATTTGTATTAACATACATAATTAATTTATCAAAATTTTCATTATGACCAACACGAGCAGATTCTACTTCGAAAGCAACCTTATCAATTGGACTGTATAATGCATCAACATAGATAACTCCGATTTCATCACCGTAAGTTCTCTTGTTTTCAGCAGCATCTACATATCCACGACCATTTTCAACAGTAAGTTCCATATTGATCTTACCATCTTTTACTAAATTACAAATAACTAAATCTGGGTTAACGATTTCGATATCAGCATCATGTTCGATATCTCCAGCAGTTACAACTCCTTCTTTAGCTACAGAAAGTTTCATAACTTTCTTTGTATTAGAATAATTTTTAACTACTAATGATTTAATGTTAAGAATGATATTCATAACATCTTCTCTTACACCATCAATTTTTTGGAATTCATGTAAAACTCCATCAATTTTAACGCTAACAACTGCTGATCCAGGCATACTAGATAGCATAACTCTTCTTAGTGCATTACCAATAGTTGTACCAAAACCTCTTTCAAGTGGTTCTAGTTCAAATTTTCCATAATTCTTACTTTGATCATATTCAGTAATTTTATAATTTGGTTTTTCGAAATTC
>JAEEGL012554108.1_pt1 | contig 30262 bp, 28 predicted proteins | sample 9134231 | NCBI WGS metagenome assembly JAEEGL01 (sample SAMN16246548, study PRJNA631951) | gut metagenome | biome: gut microbiome; feature: rumen; material: fiber-attached | host: Bos | place: Iran: Karaj | collected 2018-10 | reverse complement strand
CCCCGCTGGGATACGGGAATTCCACCAGCGCGTAGAATTTCTTTTTCGAATGATCGTCGGAAGCCTTGAAAACCCCGGCCTCCTCCCATCTCTTCTGCCATTTCGTCTCGATGGCGGTGAAATCATACTTCATCTTTCGATATGATCCTTTCGTCGATGTCCGGAATCGTCCCGGCCGCTCAGTCTTCCGTGACCAGCGCGGAAATATCCCGCTCGGTGGTGTCCTGATAGAGTTTCTCCAGTTTGTAGAAATCCCGTCCGTCCGGCGTGAACAGATGAACGATCACGGGACCGTAATCCTCCAGTACCCACACGCCGGTGTCCGCCCCCTCAGTGTGGAGCGGCGTGATCCCGTACTGGGACGTTTTCCACGCGACCTCGTCCGCGAGCGCTCTCATCTGCGTACGGGAGGTCGCGGTACAGATTACGAAATAGTCCGCGATGACCGTCTGCTTCTCCACATGGAGCAGTTTGATCTCCCGGCCCTTTTTCGAGTCGAGGATCGCCACGATGAACCCGGCAAGCTTCTCCGGATCCTTCAGCGCCTCGTTCGTTAGGCCTTCTTCAAACGGGAGTTTCGTCGTTTCAGTTTCCATATTCCCTCCTGATCAGTACCCCACGAAGGGGATCACCAGTTCCCCGTCGTCAATCTGTTCCCCATCGTAGACCTCCGTGATGGTGATGGACGGGTCTCCGTCATACACTCTCATGATCTCGTCGTCATCCGGATCGCAGAACGTGTGGTAGCGGTCGAAGATGGAGTCCGTAATTTCCTTGTTGTAGATGTTGAAATAGGTATTGACGATGTCCAGCGTTCCCTTCCGGTTCATGACGTAGTATCCCCACGCCGTATTGCCGGGAAGCGTCGTCATATGGATGTTGTTCAGATCGACCTTCACGATCAGTTTGGCAAAGGCCAGGATCTCGTCGAAGGACATGCTCGTGTCAACCCATTCCGACACCACCTTCGCCAGGTTCGTCAAAGCCGACACGTCCATGGATTTCACCAGAGACTTGACCTTCGTGAACAGCGCCGTCATGAAGATCTTCTGCGCGTTCACCCGTCCGAGGTCCGCCTGGACGTAGTCGTTGCGGAACCGGACGAACCCCTGGGCGGCATAGCCGTCCAGATGCTGGTATCCCGCCGGGATATTGATCACCAGCCCCTGCTCCGGGTCGCTGTAGATCAGCGCGTTCTGGACATATACGTCCACGCCGCCGACCGAGTCCACAATGGCGTTGAACCCGTTGAGCCCCATCACGATGGTGTGATGGATGTTGATACACAGGCTCTTTTCCAGAAGCTGCGCGTATTCCTCCGCGGCAACCAGGGACGGATTCTCCTCGCCCGCGTTGTAGGCGTCTGCATAGGTCGTCGAAAACACGGCGTTGATCTTGTTGGTAAGGACACCGGTGGATACGAACGTATCCCGCGGGATCTGCATGACCGATACCGTGTTGTCGTTGGTGTTCAGATTCACGATCATGGCCACGTCGGCAAGGAAGGCCATCCCGTCGTGTCCGATCACGAGGAAGTTGTAGACTCCGCTTTCGGCCCTGTACTGATCGTCATCCGTCTTCGGCGGCTCCGTTTCTTCAGGCGTCGTCTTGTCGTCGAGCGGCGGTGTCTCCGGGCTGACGGGAGCGTCCGTCTCAAAGGGGACCTCTTCCTCGGTGTAGTCCGGTTTATAGAAGAAGTACCAGCCGATCCCCAGCATCAAAAGCGTGTAGGCTAGGAAGATTGCCACGATGGCTATGATTCTTCCCTTGGTCAGTTTGATGCTCTTTTCGGTCTTTTTCTTCTGGAAGACCGGTTCATCCTCTTCCTCTGCGTCATCCGCCCGGATGTGTTCTGCATCCCCGTCAGGATAGTACATGGATACGTCATCCGCATCCTCCGGTTCTTTTGCCGACTCGGGTGTGAAAACAGACGTCTTTGTCAAGTCGTCCGGCGTCTCGACGGACGTCTCCGGCGCCTCGGCAGGCGTCCCCGGCGTCTCGACGGACGTCTCCGGCGTCTCGACGGACGGCGTACCGGCCCCGGCGGGCGTCTCCGGCGTCACAGCGGGCGTTTCCAGTGCCTCGGCGGGTTCCGTCGCAGGATGCTGCTCCTCAACCGGCGCGTCATCTTCCGGAACCAGTTTCTTCTCGATCTCTTCGTTCTGCATAGGTCGGCCTTTCGTATCTTTCTGTCGCTCAGTCTGTCAAATTCTTATCGCGCCGCTTCAGATAATCGTTCCGCGCCGCGATGGTGTGTTCGTCGATTGGATCTCCTCTGCCGATCAGACCTTCGATCGTTCGGTCAAAAGAGATGATCATGGTCTCGTTCAGCGTTTTCTCTGGTTCGCTGCCCGCGTCGATCCTGTCCCAGAAGAACTTCCTCAGGGCGACGCAGCCGTCGAACGTTCGCGTATCTTCGATATAGTCCGCCAGGTACAGGACCGCCTCGAAGAGGGTCATCCCGGCGTGTCCCGTGGTATGCCATCGGACCGCGGAGAGGATCTCGTCATCCGTCAAGTCCGGGAAATCCCTCCCGGCGACCGCGGCCCCCGTCAGAGAGTGCAGGACCTTCGGAGAGACCGTCCCGTTCAACCCGTCCATTATACCAAACTCGCGGCAAAGTTTCAACTGGTCCTCCCCGTCTTCCCGCTTCGTGATGTCATGGAGCCATCCGGCGACCATGAGACGGTTTTCCTCGCCCGGCAGGAAGATGGCGCCCATACGGCGGACCTCCCGCACCACGGCGGCGGTATGCTCGAAGCGTTTCCGGGTAAGGTACGGCCTCACCCGGTCCGGCAGGGCCGTCAGCTGTTCGTCAGTAATCGTCTTTTTCATATTTCTTCCCTGTAGAGGTTGTCCCGGCGGATAATCTCCGTCACTGAATCCGGCAGATAGCCGGAAAGCGGCAGCTCCTGCGCAATTCTCTGACGCACTTCCGTGGAAGAAACGTCCAGCACACCCGCGCGGATGATCATGGTCTTCGCCCTGTATGCTTTCCTGTACCGTTCCGCCGCGCTCTCCAGCAGATCGTAGTCGTCGCCGTGTCTGGAAACGCAGCAGATGACGGCCCGGCGGAAGACCTCTTCAAATCTTCTCCACTGTTCCAGTGTCAAGAAGACGTCGCTTCCGCAGAGAAGATCGATCTCACGGCCCCGGCGGCGGAGATGGTTGAGCGTATCCACCGTGTAGCTCACATCGCCCTTTTTGATCTCGTAATCGCTGACTTCCACCCCTTCCAGGCCGCCGAAGGCCGCCCGGCACATCTCGTACCGTTCCTCCGGCGTGTCGACGCTGAGTTTCTGCTTGTTGGGCGGAATGGCGCACGGCATAATCAGTGTCCTGTCCGGTCTCACCGTCTCAAGGAAAACTCTGAGAGCCCGCACGTGCCCCAGATGGGGCGGAGAGAACGTCCCGCCGTACAGCCCGAGTTTTTCTTTCTTCATCGTTTATCCTTCCCGAGGCCTTCCAGAAGGGAGGAAAGCCTGCGTTTCTCCGGTTTGGAGGAAGGTCTGTAAAGGATCACCTTTCGTCCGATCACAGCGACGAGTTCCGCGCAGCATCCGGCGGCAAGATCTTCTCCGGTCTCCCGGGGATCCTTTTCTGCGTTGAGCAGGACGCTGACCTTGACCAGTTCCCTGGCTTCCAGAGCGTCGCTGATCGACTTCACGGCCGCTTCCCCGACGCCGCCCTTTCCGACCTGGAAGATCGCGTCAAGTCTTGACGCCTCCGATCTTAAAAAAGCTCTCTGTTTACCGTTCAGCATAACGCTCTCCGTTCTGCGCCAAGATCCGGCGCAGTCTTTTCGTGAAAACTCTCAAAGCGACCGCCCGGTGCGATACCCTGTTTTTCCGTTCCTGGGACACCTCAGCAAACGTGGCGCCGAACGCCGGATACCAGAACAGGGAATCGTATCCGAATCCGCCGTCTCCGCGTTCCTCGGTGAGGATGAGACCGCGGCATTCTCCCCGTACGGTCATGGCCCGGTCGGCAGGGATCCCGGTCTTTTCCGACAGTTCCTCGGAAATCCGCCACTTCTTCGGGATCACGAGCGGGCTGTCGGCCGGAAGCACCAGCGACGCGACGCAGACGAAGCCGGCCGTCCGTTTTTCCATCGATACGCCGGCCAGCGACTCGAGGAGTTTCGCACGGTTGGCCGCATCGTCGCCGTGTTCTCCGGCGAAACGGGCGGAGTAGATGCCCGGAGCCCCGTTCAGTACATCGACCGTCAGGCCCGAGTCGTCAGCGATCCCGGGAAAACCGAGTGCCGCCGGCGTGCCGGACTTGATCAGCGAATTCTCTTCGAAGGTCTCCCCGGTCTCCTCTATATCCTCTGTCACGCCGATCTGCCGGAGCGACAGTACCTCAACGCCGTTAGACGAACCGGCCGCGAGAAGAGTTCCCAGTTCCGCGATCTTTTTGCTGTTGTTTGATGCCAGAACGATCTTCATCATTCGTTTTCCCCGTCGGACGGATCGTTTCCGTCCTTTTCCGGTTCCTCCATGAGCGCCTTCACAAACATGGCCGCGTCGAACGGCTGCATGTCGTCGATCTGTTCGCCCACCCCGATGAATTTCACCGGGATATCCACTTCTTCCTTGATCGAGAAGACCGCGCCGCCTTTGGCGGTCCCGTCCAGTTTCGTCAGAATCAGGCCGGTGATGTCGGCCACCTCTTTGAAACTCTTGGCCTGCATCACGGCGTTCTGTCCTGTTGTGGCATCCAGCACGAGAAGCGTCTCCCGCGCGGCATCCGGCAGTTCCCGGCTGATGATCCGGTTGATTTTCGCCAACTCGTCCATGAGATTGCTCTTGTTGTGGAGCCGACCGGCCGTGTCGATGATCAGCACGTCCGCTTTCCGCTTGTTGGCCGCGGCGATCGCGTCGTATACAACGGAGGCGGGATCCGATCCTTCGTTCTGACGGATCATCTCCACACCGGCTCGGTCGCACCACACCGACAGCTGCTCGATCGCGGCTGCCCGGAACGTGTCGGCGGCGGCCACGACGATCCGTTTGCCCTCATTCTTCAGGTTGGCGGCGATCTTGCCGATGGAGGTCGTCTTGCCGACGCCGTTGACGCCGATCACCAGGATCACGGAAGGCGTCGTGGACAGATCGAGCGGCTCGCCGTCGCCCACGAGACGGCAGAGGATCTCGGCCAGAGCCGTCTTGACGTCCTCCGTCGACTTGATGTTCTCCGTCTTGATCCGGTCGCGCAGTTCCTCGATGACGGCTTCCGTCACCGGGACGCCCATGTCCGCCGTAATCAGGATCTCCTCCAGTTCCTCGAGAAGGTCCTCATCGACCCGACGGAAATTCTTTACTACCTCGTTGACCTGGCCGAAGATCGCGTCCTTGGTCTTGCTCAGCCCTCTGGCCAGTTTCTGAAAAAATGCCATACTCTGTGATTCCCCGTTCCGCGGTCCGCCCGTGCGTGGCCGCTGTCCATTACTTCAGCAATGCTTCCCTGTCATCTCCCGACCCGAGGGTGAACACCTTCGAGATGCCGTTCTGCGGCATCGTGACGCCGTACAGCGTATCCGCGATGTCCATAGTCCCGCGCCGGTGGGAGATCATGACGATCTGCATCTTTCTCGAATACTTCTTGATATACCGTGCGACCCGGTTGACGTTCACCTCGTCCAGCGCCGCCTCGATCTCGTCGAAAATGCAGAACGGAGACGGATTCACCCTGATCAGGGCGAATAGCAGCGCGATGCCGATGAACGCCTGCTCGCCGCCGGAAAGCAGGTTCAGGTTCTTGATGGTCTTCCCTGGAGGGGCCGCGTTGATCTCGATCCCAGACCCGAGGACGTCCTCCGGGTCGGACAGGATCACTTCCGCGTGTCCGCCTCCGAACAGTTCGCGGAAGACCTCGTCGAAGTAGACGTTGATCTTGACGAACGCCTCCATGAAGAGCCGCTTCATATCGCTCTCGATATCCGAAAGGATCTTCATCAGATCTTCTTTCGATGCAATCAGGTCGTCCAGCTGGATCTTGATGTGGTCGTATCTCTTCCGGACCTCGGCATATTCCTCGATCGCCTCGACGTTCACGTGGCCGAGCGCACGGATCTTGCCCTTCAGTTCGTTCTGACGCGTGACCCAGGCGGTGTGTTCGCCGTTCTCGATCACATGGCAGTCGTTCTCCTCGGCGAAACGGACGGCGGCCGCATAGGTCAGTTCGTAGTCGTCCCACATCCGCCCGGACAGTTTTTCGTCCTCGCTGCGGAGCGATTCCAGTTTCGCTTCGTTCTTCGTATGAGCAGTGAAGATCAGTTCCTTCTTGCCAGTCTGTTCCTTCTCCGTCTGACGGAGCGCGTTGATCCTTGTTTCCAGATCGTCGTCGGTGTTGACCAGCGTCGTCTGACGCTCGTTCAGGACTTCGATGTTCTTTTTGAGTTCGTCCGCCGTCTTCCGTTTTTCCGCCGCGGCCTCCGTCTGCGCCTTGATGGCACTCCGGTAATCTGCGGCGGCGTTCTCGTGCCCGGCCGCCTCCGCCCGCGCGGCAGCGATCCGCTCTTCCGTTTCCGCCTTGTTGTTTTCTTCTGCTTCCAGATCTCGGCTAAGTTCGGCCGTTCTGATCCTGCAGCCGCCGATCCTGTCGTTCAGGTCGTTCAGCTGGAGCTCGTCCTCGCCGCGAAGCGAAGCCAGCTCCTCCCGGCGTACGGTGATCGATCCGATCGTTTCGGTCTTTTCCCGGATCATATCCCGCAGCTTCTCGAGGTCGTCCGCCGAGTCACGGCTGCTTTCGGTCAGCGTCCGGCTGTCGTTCTCCATGTTCGCGACCATATCGGCCAGCGCGGTCCGCTTTCCGTCCGCGTCAGAAAACGTCTTCTGTTCGGTCCCGATCAGCGCTTCCACCAGGCTGCGTCTTTCCTCGCATCCTGAGATCTCGCTCTCGATCGATTCCGCTTCGGCCATCAGACCTTCTCTCCTGTGTCGCATCTCGTCCAGTTCCGCCGAGACCTTCTTCAGATCCGATCTCAGCGTGTCGATCTGCGCGGAGCGAGAAAGCATCCCGCTGTCGTGTCTGGCCTGACCGCCCGTGAACGAGCCTCCGGCGTTGATCTGCTGCCCGTCCAGGGTAACGGCACGTAGCCGCCAGTTTCTGGATCGGGCGGCATCCGCGGCGGTGTCGAGGTCGCGGAAGACCGCCACGCGGCCGAGAAGCGATCTGACGACGTTCCGGTATTCGTCTCCGCAGGAGACCAGCTCGTCCGCCCAGCTGACGAAGCCTGCTTCCCTTTCGAGCCCGTCAGCCTCCCGCCCTCTTTCCTGAGGACGGATCGTCGTGAGCGGGTAGAAGGTCGCCCGTCCGGCGTTGTCACGTTTCAGGCACTCGATGGCCCGCTTGGCGGCGCCTTCGTCGTCCGTGACGATGTTCTGGAGCGCAGGCCCGAGTGAGGTCTCGATGGCGACGATGTACGGGTTTTTGACTCGGATCAGGGTCGAGAGAGGTCCGCGGATCCCGCTCAGTCGCTTTTCCTGCGCTTCGCTCATCACATGCCGGACGCTCGTGTTGAAACCGTCGAAATGCTCCTGCATGCGGACGAGCGCGTTGATCCGGCTTTCCAGCGAATCGGACTCCGCCTGTTTCCGGCGGAACAGCGCGTCGGCTTCGTCGAGGGACCCCCGTTTTTCCGCCGCCTTTTCCCGCAGGGACGCGATCTCTGTCTCGATCCCGGCAATCGCTTCCTGATAGGCCGCGATCTGCTTCTGAGCGTCGTCCGCCGTCTTGTCGAGCGTCGCAATCTCGTCCTGATACTTCCTGATATCCGTTTGGATGGTCTCGGTACGCTGCTTTTCGGCTGCGATGCTGTTTTCCAGTACATTCAGGCGCACCTTGCAGTCGGTGAGCTCCGTTTCAGCGTTCTGTCTGTCGCGGAACAGACCGTCGATCTGTTCGCTCCGCTCGCGGATTCGCTCTTCCAGCGCAGCGCGTTCCGTCTCCAAACCGTCCGTCTCGTTCCGGACCGCCGTCCGGCCGGCATCGGTCTGCTTCATCTTCTCTTCGATCCCGGCAAGACGTTCCAGTTCAGTCTCGATCAGCCTGTTGGCCGTCGCGAGCATCGTCTCCTCCGTCAGGAGGGACGCTTCCGCATGCTGCTTTTCCTTGAGCAGCAGTTTCTCCTCAGATTCCGCTTCGCTCATCCGGCGCGTTGCTTCCCGTATCTCGTCGTAGTTGCGCCGCTCGGCCTCCTTGTTGTCGTGGGACTGCTCGTACAGCCGCTCGATCTGTCCGGACGTCACCCGGATGGAGTCTTCCGCCATCTCCAGTTCATGGGCGGACAGTTCCGTATCGTTCTCGGCTTTCTCGATGGCCTTTTTCATCCTTTCGGAATCGTACAGCCAGAGAGAAACATCCGTTTTCTTCTTCTCCCCGTAAAGATCCAGGTAGCGTCTGGCTTTCTCCGCATCCCGTTCCAGCGGGCCGATACGGCTCGCCAGTTCGTTCTCGATATCTGCCACGCGCTCCATGTTGGCTTCTGTTTCAGCCAGCTTCTTCTCGGATTCGGTCTTCCGGTAATGATAACGCGCAATGCCGGCGCTCTCTTCGAAGATGCCGCGCCGGTCTTCGCTTTTTTTCGAAATGATCTCGGCGATGCGGCCCTGTCCGATGATGGAGTAGCCCTCTCTGCCGATGCCGGTGTTCAGGAACAGATCGTAGATGTCCTTCAGACGGCATTTCTTTCTGTTGATGAAGTACTCGCTGTCTCCGCTCCGGTAGTACCGTCTGGTGACGGTGACCTCTTCGTAGGGACAGTCCAGCGTCCGGGGCTCGGCGGAATCGTCGAAGGTGACCGACACCTCGGCAAAGCTCATCGGCTTCTTTTCGTCCGTTCCGGCAAAGATCACGTCCTCCATCTTGCTGCCGCGGATGCTCTTAGACGACAGTTCGCCCAGGACCCAGCGCATGGCGTCGGTGATATTGGATTTGCCGCTCCCGTTCGGTCCGACGATGACCGTCGCGCCGCTGTTGAACTTCAGCACCGTCCGGTCCGGGAATGATTTGAAGCCGTGCAGCTCCAGACTCTTCAGATACATGAAAATGATCTCCTAAATCATGAATCAACGTGGCCATGCCGTTAAAATAAGGACGCCCTTCCCGTCGCAGATCCGCGCACGGGTCCGGGCGTTTGGATGCGATGCCCGGCGGAGAGGCGTCCGTTCACTCGGTCGCCTCTCCGAACAGCACCAGCGCTTCGCGGGCGGCAGCCTGTTCGGCCTCCCGCTTGGTCCGGCCCGTTCCGTGGCCGATGATGTTGGAATTCAGTCTGGCCTCGACCGAGAACACCTTGTCGTGATCCGGTCCGCTCTCTCCGACCAGAACATATTCAAAAATCTCTCCGTTCGCCTGCTGGACGATCTGCTGCAGTTTCGTTTTATAGTCCACAAACACTTCAGACTCCGCGATGTGCTCGATCTCCTCCGTGACGAACGGCAGCAGGAAGTTCCTGACCGCGTCGAAGGTCTCGCCGGAATCGAGGTAGATCGCAGCCAGGAGCGCTTCGAACGCGTCCGCGATGATGGAGGATCTCGTCCGGCCGTTGTTCAGGATCTCTCCGTGGCCGAAGAACATGTAGTTGCCGAGTTCGATCTTCGTTGCGAACTTGGACAGCGCCTTCTCGCACACGACAGCGGCCCGGATCTTCGTCAGATCCCCTTCCTGCTTGTTTCTGTATTTCTCGAACAGATAGGAGCTGACTACGATTGACAGGACGGAGTCACCGAGAAACTCCAGCCTCTCGTTGAAGGGCGTCCGCTCCCCCCTTCCCTTCATCTCGTTGGAGTAGGAGGAATGCGTCAGTGCCACCTGCAGAAAACGGCGGTCCTTGAACGTATAGCCGATCCGTTTCTCCAGTTCGGCCATGGGTCTCTGATCCTGCGTCATGTCTCGCTTTCCTCTCGTTCGTTCGTGTTCACGTTATCCGGCTGGAGCGGCTTCGGCGCCGAAAGCACCATGACGCCCATCTCCCGCGTGATCTCGCTGATCACGCCGTTTCTGACCGCGGCTTCCGCCTGCCGTACGGCGTTCTGGATCGCCCGGGCGTCCGAGCTGCCATGGGCCTTGATGACCGTTTTCTGCAGGCCGAGGAGAGGCGCTCCGCCGTAGTCGCCGGCGTCGAAACTGGATTTGACGTCGCGCAGACCGTTCTTCACCGCGACGAAGGACAGTTTCGTCATGGGGTTCTTGCTGTACAGATCCTTCAGGACGCTGAAGAAGTAGGTCGACATCCCCTCGATGGTCTTGAGCATGATGTTCCCGCTGAATCCGTCCGTGACCAGCACGTCGCAGGGGCCGGCATACAGCTGCTTCGCCTCCACGTTGCCGACAAACCGGACGGAATCGTATCCGGCGAGCCGCTGATAGGTGTCGATCTGGACCTGAGTCCCCTTGTGATCCTCCGTCCCGTTGTTCAGGAGACCGACCTCCGGACGCTTCACGTCCAGGACACGGTTCATATAGACGGAGCCCATGACCGCCCACTGGACCAGATAGTCCGCCGTGACGTTCACGTTGGCTCCGCAGTCGAGCAGCAGTATCGGCCGCGGAAACGGCAGAACGGTCGCGATGGCAGCGCGCTGGACGCCGCGTACCGTCCGGACGATTAGGGAGGCGCTGACGTGCAGCGCTCCGGTATTGCCGGCAGAGATGAAGGCGTCGCCTCCGTCCCGGAGCGCGTGAAGGCCGACCGTCATGGAGGAGTCTTTCTTGTTCCTCACGCCGACCCTCGGATCGTCGTCCATCGTGATGGCGCTGTTCGTGTGAACGATTTCGATGCTGCTCCGCTTCGCGGGGATTCCCCGGAGATGATTTTCGATCGTGGTCTTGTTGCCGAAGAGGATCAGTTTGGATTTCGTGCGGAGGGACGCGTCCGCGACTCCCCTGACGATCTCGCCCGGCGCGTTGTCGCCGCCCATCGCGTCAATCAGAATATCCATCTTTAACTCCGATCCGTCGTTGACAAACGCTGCAGAAACTGTCCGGTCGCTTCCAGCGCCCGGTCCGCCAGCGCCTGATTTCTGTTTCTTTTTCCTCTCACCCGGTGGTCGAGGGGAGGCATAACGCCGAAATTGGCGTTCATAGGCTGGAAATGTTCCGCGTCGCCGGCGGAGATATAGCGCGCCATGGCGCCGGTCATCGTCTCAGCGGGAAAAATCAGGGAGTCCTCTCCTTTCGCCCGTCTGGCCGCGTTGACTCCCGCGACGAATCCGGAAGCAGCAGACTCGATGTAGCCTTCGACGCCGGTCATCTGTCCGGCGAAGAAGAGCCGGGGAGAGAGCCGCATGGAATAGTCCGCGTCCAGAAGCATCGGGGAGCAGAGGAACGTGTTCCGGTGCATCACGCCGTAGCGGAGGAATTCCGCCCTCTCCAGGCCGGGGATGAGGCGGAAGACCCGCCTCTGTTCAGGCCAGGTCAGATTGGTCTGGAATCCCACCAGATTGTACATGGTGCCCTGCTCGTTCTCTCTGCGCAGTTGGACCACCGCATAGTATTCCTCACCGGTCTCGGGATGACGCAGGCCGACCGGTTTCATCGGTCCGAAACGGAGCGTGTCCTCGCCGCGTCTCGCCATGACCTCGACAGGCATGCATCCCTCGAAGACCTTGAGCCGATCTCCCTTTTCAAAATCGTGGAGCGGCGCCGTTTCCGCCGTGATCAGGGCGGAATAGAACGCTTCATACTGTTCCTTCGTGAAAGGACAGTTCACATAATCCGGCGTTCCCTTCCCATACCGGGAGGCGAAGAACGCTTTCGTCATATCGACCGAATCCGCGTCCACGATCGGCGCGGCCGCGTCGTAAAAGTAGAGGGAATTTCCTCCAATCCGCTCCGCGATGTGCGCAGCCAGCGCGTCGGAGGTCAGCGGTCCCGTAGCGACCACGGTGACCTCGTCATCCGGGATCGAGCTCATTTCCGCCGGGATCACTTCGATGGCCGCTTCGTTTCGGATCCTGTCCGTCACGTAGCCGGAAAAACGGTCGCGGTCCACCGCCAGAGCACCTCCGGCCGCCACCTGCGTCTTTCGCGCAGCTTCCATGATGAGGGAGCCCATCCGGAACAGTTCCTCCTTCAGAAGACCGCAGCCGTTTGTCAGTTCCGCAGACCGGAGCGAATTGGAACAGACCAGTTCCGCGAAACCGTCCGAATGATGGGCGGGCGTCCGTTTCAGCGGCTTCATTTCGTAAAGCCGGACGCGGACGCCCTGACGGGCTGCCTGCCAGGCCGCTTCGCAGCCGGCAAGCCCCGCTCCATATACGTTGATGTGATTCATTCCGCCTGGTTCTTGTCGTCGGGATCGCCCTTCGCCGCTTCAAACTCGCGTTTGTAGCCGCAGCCCGCCTTCTTACAGACCAGCAGGTTCTTCCCCTTCTTGCGGAAGAGCATGCCGCCGCAGTCGGGACAGGTCTCGTTGGTCGGGAGATCCCAGGAGGAGAACTGGCAGGCCGGATAGCGTGAACAACTGTAGAAGACCGTCTTGTTGCGTCCGTTCTTCATGACGAGATCCGCGCCGCACTCCGGGCATTTCACGCCGAGCGAGCGGACTTTCTGACGGGTGTTCTTGCATGCCGGATACCGGGAACACGCGTAGAAGCTGCCGTAACGTCCTGTGCGCAGCACCATGTCCGCGCCGCAGAGTTCGCACTTCTCCGGCGCGATCTCCTGTTTCTTTTCGGCCAGACCGTTGGCGCTCTGCACCAGCGGTTTGGTATTCTTGCAGGTCGGGTAGTTGGGACACGCGGCAAACTTCCCGAACCGCCCGTTCTTGACGATCATGCGGGCGCCGCAGTTTTCGCAGATGATATCGGTCTCTTCCGCGGGCACCTCCACATTCTGCACGCCGGCCGACGAGAACGCCCGGTCCAGTTCCTTGCTGAAGCCGCTATAGAAACTGCTCAGCACGTCCTTCATGGTCTCCCTGCCGGATTCGATCTCATCCAGCCGGGTCTCCATGTCCGCCGTGAACTGGCAGTCGACGATGTCCGGGAAGTTCTCGCACATGAGACGGGTCGTTACTTCCCCGAGCTGAGTAGGCAGAAGCATCTTCCCTTCACGCTTCACATACCCGCGGGAGGTGATCGTGGTGATGATGGTCGCATAGGTGGAAGGACGTCCGATCCCGCGCTCCTCAAGCAGTTTCACGAGCGAAGCCTCGCTGTAACGCGCAGGCGGCTCGGTGAAATGCTGATTCGGCGTCAGGCTTTCCTGCGTCAGTGTCGTTCCTTCGGCGATCTCCGGCAGACGTGCGGACGCCTCGTCAGCAGACGCGTCGTCCGTAGACTCCTCATAGAGCGCCATATAGCCCGGGAAGACCACCGTATAGCCGCCGGAGCGGAATAGATAGCCTGCCGATGTGAAGTCCATCTGAACGGTGGACAGTTCCGCCGATTCCATCTGACTGGCGATGAAGCGGTCCCAGATCAGCTTGTAGAGCTTATACTGGTCCGGCGTCAGATTTCTTCTGATGGAAGCCGGCTCCAGCATGGCGCCGGAGGGCCGGATGGCTTCGTGCGCGTCCTGCGCGTTTGCCTTCGCTTTGTAGTTTCTCGGACTCTCCGGTACATAGGCCGTCCCGTATTTCTCCGTGATGAACCTCCGGGCCGCGTCCTGCGCTTCCGGGGCGATCCGCTGGGAGTCGGTACGCATGTAGGTGATGAGACCCTGCACGCCACCGTGTTCCGCGCCGACGTTGACGCCTTCATACAGTTCCTGCGCCACCCGCATGGTGCGCTGGGACTGGAAGTTCAGTTTTCTGGACGCCTCCTGCTGGAGCGTGGAGGTGGTGAAGGGCGGCGCGGGGCTCTTGATCTTCTTGCCGCGGTGGACGGTGCTGAGCAGGAACGGTTTGCCGGACACGGCGCTGCATACAGTTTCGGCCGCCGCCCCGTCGTTCAGATCCATCTTCACTTTGTCGGACGACAGGCCGAAGAACTTCGTTTCGATCTTCTTTCCGTCCGGTGCGATCAGGACCGCTTCGATGGTCCAGTATTCCTTCGGCTGATGCACTCGGATCTCGTTTTCCCGGTCCACGATGATGCGGGTCGCCACGGACTGCACGCGCCCGGCGGAGAGTCCGCTCTTGACCGTCTTCCAGAGGAACGGGCTGAGTTTATATCCGACGATCCGGTCCAGAAGACGTCGTGTCTGCTGGGCGTTCACCGTATTCATATCGATCTCTCTCGGATGCTTGATGGAGTCTTTCACCACGCTTTTGACGATGGCGTTGAACGGCACCCTCTTCGCCTTTTCGGGCGGGATGGCCAGCGCCGTGCAGAGATGCCAGGCGATGGCTTCTCCTTCCCGGTCAGGGTCGGTCGCGAGGAAGACCTTGTCCGCATTCTTGACTTCCTTCTTCAGGTCGCGAATCAGATCGCCCTTCCCCCGGATGTTGATGTAGTGCGCTTCGAAGCCGTTTTCGATGTCGATGCCGAGCGAAGACTTCGGCAGGTCGCGCAGATGACCCTTGCAGGCCACGACCTTGTAGGAGGAGCCCAGATAGGATTTGACGGTGCTCGCCTTCGTCGGCGATTCCATAATGACCAGATTTGCCATTGACCTTTGATTCCCTTCGTTTTTTTGAAGGAAGGCGCGACGGCGTGCCGTGCGCTTTCCGAGATGCTGTTCAGTTGCTGTTTTGAAGCCCCGCACGGCACCGCCGGGACGGTTGTCTTCATCCTATTATATACCCTGATTTTCGTTTCATCAACCCGTTCCCCGTCTTTTTTCCCGGCGGGGGCGCATTTTCATAAGAATTTACAGTTTGTTTCCCGTTTGCGGAACGTTTGTTTTCTTTTTTGACGGAAACCGTCCGTTCTGCGCGTCACCGGGACCTTCCGCGCCAGTATTCCCAGAGGATGCAGGCGGCCGCCGCGGCCGCGTTCAGGCTCTCCGTCTCTCCGGTCATGGGGATCCGGAGACTGGCGGAACAGGCTGCCCGGACAGCTTGGGTGAGGCCGTGGCCCTCGTTTCCGATGACCGGGACGTCCGTTGGATCCGGTTCGAATTCTCCGAGCGTCAGTGTCTCACCGTCGAGCGACGCGCCGAGCACGCGGCGTCCGGCGGAGACCAGCGTCCTGACCGCCTCCGCGCCGTCGTCCGTCCGGAAAACCGGAAACCGGAAAAGCGTTCCCATCGTCGCGCGGACCGTCTTCGGATGATACAGGTCCGCCGTGCCGGACAGGATCACACCGTCCGCGCCCAGCGCCTCCGAACACCGCAGGATCGTCCCGAGATTGCCGGGGTCACGGACCTCGTCCAGCATCAGAAGCCGCTTTCCCGCCTGCCACGTCTCGAGTCCGGACGAGGGATGCAGTGTCCTCGGCTGTCTGACGACGGCGATCACGCCCTGGGGCGCCTGCTCGGTCGAGACCTTCCTGAACGCGCCGTCATCCAGGAGCAGGACCGGGACGCAGCGCTCCGCTGCGGCGGCGAGAAGCGGCCCGGCGGTCTCTTCCGATCCGGCGGCGAACTCCGACAGGAGGACCGCTTCCGGCTCAGCCCATTTCAGCGCTTCCTCCGTCAGCTTCCGGCCTTCGGCCAGGAACAGCCCGCTCTCCTCCCGGTGCTTGCGTTCGGAAAGCCCGGCATACCGTACCACCCTCGGATTGCTCCGGGAGCGGATCCGTTCGACGCCGTGCTGTTCGCAGAATCTGTCATAATCCATCTCTTCCGTCCTCCTGACATCCAGTCCGCGTCCCGTGCGGAACCGACCCCAAAAATGAAGAAAGGGTGTTACACGAGCGCAACACCCCTAAAGTACCTATTCGGTTAGAGAGCCGCCTTTGCAGTCTCGACGAGAGAAGCGAACGCTTCCTTGTCGGAAACGGCGATCTCAGCCAGCATCTTGCGGTTCAGATCGACGCCCGCCAGCTTGAGGCCATGCATCAGGTTGGAATAGTTGATGCCATTGACCTTTGCCTGAGCGGAAATACGGGCAATCCAGAGAGAACGGAACTCTCTCTTCTTCTGCTTACGGCCGATATATGCGTAATTGCCGCTCTTCATGACAGCCTGCTTGGCCATCTTGAAGTGCTTGCTCTTTGAACCCCAGTAACCCTTCGCAGCTTTCAGGACCTTGTTTCTTCTCTTGCGCGTCATCAAAGCGCCTTTGATTCTTGCCATCTCTTCTGTTTCCTTTCTCTGTTTACAGGTTCAATCAGTCTTTTCCGATCAGTCTCTTGACGGTGGCCGCCATGGCGGGGCTGAGGATCTGGCTGGATCTGAGGTGTCTCTTTCTCTTCTGGGTCTTCTGACCGAGGTTATGACGGTGATCGGAATGGTAGACCTTTACCTTGCCGGTCCCGGTCACGGAGTATCTTTTTGCGGATGCCTTGTGCGTCTTGATCTTTCCCATTTTCGTTTTCCTTTCGTATGTTCCTTGTCCGCCGGAGCGGTCAGCTTTTTCTGGGGGATTATTTGGCAGTGTTCTTGATCGGCGCGATGAACATGGTCAACTGTCTGCCGTCCAGAGCCGGCTTCTTGTCGACGGTCCCGTATTCAGCGACGGCCTGTTCGAACCGGGCGAGCATGTCGCGGCCCAGCTCCTGGTGGGCGATTTCGCGGCCGCGGAAACGGAGGCTGACGCGGACCTTGTTCCCGTCCTGCAGGAACTTGATGGCGCGGTTCGCCTTTGTATCGAAGTCATGCGTGTCGATCCGGCAGGACAGCTGGACCTCCTTGACTTCGACCACCTGCTGTTTCTTTTTCGCTTCCTTCTCCCTCTTGTCCTGCTCGTACCGGTATTTGCCGTAGTCCATGGCGCGGCAGACGGGAGGAGTGGCGGTCGGTGCAATCAGCACCAGATCGTAGCCGTGGTCGTACGCGTATGCCTTGGCATCGTTCAAACTCATGATACCGAGCTGCTCGTTGTTCTCGTCCAGCATACGGACTTCTTTCGCCCTGATGTCGTCGTTGATGATCAGTTCTTTCGCGCTAATTTTGAAACACCCCCATGTTTGAACAAAAAAACGTGCGGAGAATCCTCTCCGCACGACCAACACTGTGACATGGTTATTTGACCTTACGTGCGCAATTGCAGTAAGGTGAGAACGGAGAGTTCTTCTTTGCTTGCCTGGTCATTATACAACACGAACGCCCCTTTGTCAAGGCTTTCCCGCAAGTTTTTTGACGAAAAACGTCACAAATCTGCCGGCCGCTTTTCCCGTCCCTTTGGTCATCCTTTCCCCGAACCGGACAAAAAACGCCCGTCTGCCCCGAGAGACAGACGGACGTCAAATCGAATCGTATCAGATCACTCGTTGAACGTGGGCTCGTTAATCAGCTGGGTCTCGTAGGTGAAGACGATCTGCTGGCCTTCCTGTACGTAGTTGGTGCCGGCGCGGCCTTCCTTCGGTTCGACGCCGTCCAGCGTGTAGATCCAGAAGTTGATCTTGTCGCCGGAGGGATCCATGCCGCTCTTGTAGTCGACGCCGTCGTAGGTGATGCATTCCATGCTGAGATTCTCGGCGTCAGCCTGGCTGGAGATGCCGATCATCTGGAGCGCCTCGCGGGTCGCCTGCAGGACGGTCGGTCTCTTCTCTTCCGTGCCCTGTACGGTGTAGCTGTAATGATCGAGGATATATTCGCCGTCGATCATCACGGAGACCGTGCAATTCACCGATACCTTGGGAGAGCCGCAGGACGCTGCCGCGAGAGCAAACAGAACAACCGCCAGTCCCAGCGCGAAAAGTCTGATCTTCATGATAGTTACTCCTTTTGGAATATTGTTTTCTGACCGGAACCATTATACAGGAAGCGGCCGATATTGTCAAGTGTCGCTGACGGGATCAACCGTACAGAACGTCGGCCGGCGCGTCATCCGGATAATAGCCGCTATAGCCGGTCACGGGCATGGCGTCGAGGCGGCCCATCTCCTCTTCCGTCAACTCGAAGTCGAACACTCTGGTGTTATCGAGGATCCGCTCCTCATGGACAGACTTCGGCAGCGGCAGGCACCCGTGCTGAATCGCGTAGCGGATGCAGACCTGTGCGGCACTCTTGCCGTGAGCGGCGCCGATCTCGTTGATCAGCGGATCGCCCAGAACGGCTCCGCAGCCCAGCGGGCTCCAGGCCTCGACCAGGATCCCGTTCTTCCGGCAGTATTCCCTCACTTCCGGCTGGTTGTAGCCGGGATGGAATTCGATCTGGTTTACCATCGGGAAGATCTCCGCATATTCGCGCAGGCCTTCCAGCTGGGTCGGGAGGAAGTTGGAAACGCCGATCGCGCGGATCTTTCCGTCCTTGTACAGTTTTTCGAAGCCGCGCCAGGTGGAGGCGTTCAGTTCCTTCCATTCGGGTGTCAGCTTGGCGACGGCCGGCCAGTGGATCAGGTACAGATCCAGATAGTCAACGCCCAGCGCCTGAAGGGAACGCTCGGCGGCCGCCACGGTCTTCTCGTATCCCCGGTCGGAGATCCAGTGCTTCGTGGTCAGAAAGATCTCCTCCCGCTTTACGCCGGAAAGGCGGATGCCTTCTCCCACGCTCTTCTCGTTGCCGTAGGCGGCGGCGGTATCGACATGGCGGTATCCGATCCGCAGCGCGGCGGTAACGGAATCGCGAGCCACGTCGCCGTCCGGAGTCTGCCAGGTGCCGTATCCCACGCAGGGGACCTTCACACCGTTCGACAGCGTATAGAAATCGGTGAGACTGTTCATGGGTTAACCTCCTCAATTTTTTTGTTGTTCAGTTGGACGGGAACCGTTCCCGTCCGCTCTTCCCGTTCATTATAGCACATCCGGCCGTCTTTTCCAAGTATCTGACGAGAATTCTTCCCGGAAATACTACACCTGTCTTCTCATCTGCCGAAGGAGAAGGTGCAGACGACGGGATTGTGGTCGGAATAGACAAAGCCGGTCCAGATATCCTCGCAGGACTCGATCACGAGATCCTCGCTCGCGAAGAAGCCGTCCACGATGATGACGAAATCACCGTCCTCGTACGGCTTGTCGTTGTTGCGGCAGGTCGCGACGTCGGGATTGTCCGGCGTCACTTTTCTGATCCCGTCCGGAATCAGCTCGTCCGGGAAAGGTTGCGCCCACCCGAAGTCCACCGGTTTCCCGTTCAGGTCCAGGACGGAGGTGCCGGTAAAGTCGCAGTTGAAGTCTCCGCCGGCCAGACAGCTGTTCCCTTTCGCGATCTCGGCCGTCATGTCGTCGAACAGCATCTTCACCTGCCGTGTCTTGATATCGTCGTTGACGCCGTAGGCAGACAGATGGACGTTGTACAGACAGAACCCCCTCCCGTCGTCCAGTGGGATCCTGGTCACGGAATAGGCCCTGTCCAGATCAAGGATCTTGGACAGACTGTCGCTGATGGGGAGCGAACGCCGGAGCGCGGAGGTCGCCGCGTACCGGGACAGCGTCAGGATCGAGGAATTGGAGGCTCCGTGCGGCCTCGTCACCGGGTACATCAGGTAGGCGGAGTGATAGTTCACCGCCTCGACGGAACAGTACCCCGGGAACATCCCGCGGAGCAGCTCCGCCTGATTCACGTGATAACTCCGGTCGGAATCCGTGTCCACCTCCTGGAAAAGGACGAAGTCCGGGTCATAGGAGAGCGCCTTGTTCCCCCCCTGGGTGATGCAGTCGATCGTACTCTCCCGGCTTCTGGCGCGGGATTCCTTCCCGCCGTCCATGAAAAAGGTATAGTCCGCCGTGTAGGCTCCGAAGCCAAGGTTGTTGACGACGACTGTATAGGTCCCGTCAGCCGGCAGCACCGACTCCTGCGCCGAGCCCTCCACGGAAAGAGGAAGATTGTCCTCGATCCTGGAGTAGGACAGGAAAACGTAGAGCACGTAGCCGATCGCGACGACGAGTATGCATCCGATGACGATGCCGAAGATTTTCAATGCTTTTTTCATGTCAGACTCTCCCGTTGCTGTTATATCTTCGGATCAGGGGTGCTCCGCCGTCATCGACGGCATGATGTAGGAGGCGCCGGGATAGATCCTGTCGCAGAAGAGAGACGGATCAAGCTCTTCCGTCCCGGGAGTGAACTCCTTGAAGCAGTGCGCCTCGAAGATCACGTCGTCCGGATAGACGCGGCAGAGATATCCCTCCGAACCGTTCTCGAAGGTATTCGAGTAGATCACTTCACCGTTCTCCAGCCATCTCGGCTGGGAGGTCGAGCTGTTGTGCACGGAGCGTGCCAGCGGCTCATCCGTCAGCGCACCGTTCTCATTATAGACCCGGTCCACGAAATCCACGGTCGTACCGAAGCCCATGTGCGTGTGGCCGCTCAGCCAGATCGACTCCGGATACTCCCTCAGCAGGCCGACGAAGCGCATCACGTTCGGATACTCCTCACTGGCGAGGATTGGCTGTGTATAGGGCCCGTCGAATAGGTCACCGGAACTGAGATTCCGGATCAGCCCGTGTTCCACGATGAAGAGGTTGTAGCGCTCATACCCGTACGTCTCGTCCGGCATGTGGGTGCCGCTGTAGGCCTTCAGCGTCTCCTCCAGATGATCCAGCTGCTTCTCCGAGAAGTTGTCCTGGTTCGAGGAGTCATAGGTATGAACCAGCACCTGGTCCATGAAGAAGAAGAGATTGTCGTTGATCGTCACGTAGTAGTAGAAACTGCGGTTCTTTCCCTCCGGCGCGTCCCAGTGGAACCGGACGTCCAGATCTCCGGCGTATTCCCCGCCGAAGTAGTCCGCTCCGTCCCCGAGGGAAATCCATTTCTTCGCTCCGCCGTCGTACACGGCTGCCTTCCGGAAGCGCATGCGTCCCTCCTGGGACTGCTCGTGGTTTCCGAGCGCCATGAAGACGAGACCCGTGTAGTCGGATTCCGACGTGGACGCGATGAAGTCCGGGTATTCGCCACCTTCTCCGGTCACGTCGCCCGCCACGATGATGAATTCGGCGCCGAGCTTCTCATACTCGTTCAGAGCGTTGATCCAGTAGTCGCGTCCCGGCACGTAGTTCAGGTGAACGTCGGCGACGGAACCGAAGGTGACCGTCGGGGCGCCGCTCAGCCGTTTTTCCTGCGGGATCGCCGCCTCGGCAACCGTTTCTCCGGTATGGGCAATCATCAAGCGATCAGCCTTCTGAGGGATCATCACGTTCTCGCCGATCCGGAACAGCAGGGACGTCAGAGTTTCCTCCGTCACGCATTCACCGACCGGATAGAAGGAATCGAGCGGACCGCCGGCGTTGCCCCAGAAGAGTTCGTACGCGCCGGCCGGCACGCCGTCCTTCGGAGTCCAGAGGACCGTCCCTTCCGCGTAGCCGGGCCTGTCCGCCTCTTTCCCGGAAAAGGCGATCTCGAACCGGTCCTCCGCCGTCTCAGCGGCCGGTGTCTCCGGGATCTCCGGCGTTTCGACGGGAGCCAGATCCTTCCCGCACGCCGTCAGGAACAGCAGGAGACAGAGCACTAGGATCAGGGGCCGCAGGATCGTTCTGGTGGACAAGACAGCTTCACTCCTCTCAGCACTTCATTCATTATCGGATTATATCATATCCCCGCGGAAAAAGCAAAGGATGACAGGGCGTCTCCGGTCCGCTACAGGCGGATCATGGCCCGGATGATCTCCGGGGAGTCATCTCCCGTCTCCTTCAGGATCCGGAGCGACTTACCGGTGAAATCCGTATGCTCCGTGAGCCGGAAGGCGGCGGCGCACACGTCGACCAGCGACGTGCCGTCCCGAACGTCCGTCCCGACGCACAGGACACGCAGAAGAACGTAGACGGCGCAGAGCGACGCCCACTCCTCCGCCGCCGTCCCGCGGCTCCGGTCCGGAAAACGTGTGAAGAACATATGGTTGGTCAGCGCGTGGCGGAAGAACCGTTCCCACTCCGGCAGCACAGACTCGAAACGGTCCCGCGCAAACCGATAGGCGTCCGGCTCCCCAAGCGTCGCGACCGCATCCTCCCCGTAGACACGGATACTGTCACTCTCTTCGCTTAGGCGTCCGACCAGCCTGAGGGCTGCTTCCAGCCCGCCGTCCACTGTTTGTCCGGTTCCCGCCGATGGCACGGCGGCACCCATCATTTCTCCGATCAGGAGGAGCGTTCCGGCGAGCGGCGCCGGGCCGTTCTCCATCGTCTCCATCAGGTCGAGGCGCGTTTTAAGCCATCCGCCCGGATCCCCGCCATCCCCGACACCGCCGGTCTCCGCTCCCGTCTTCACGGTCATCTCGCGGCGGATGAAACGAATCGGTTCCCGTCTGCCGAAGAAGAGTTCGAGCACCGCCTCGCAGCTGTTGGCGCAGGAGCATTCGTACCCGCCGTCCGTCCGGATCCCGCGTGGATACAGCCGGCAGATGTCCGGCTGGGCGTCCTCGCCCAGTTCGGCATGGATGGAGCACCGGCCGTCCTCAAGTCTCATGGGGCAGTTCCCGTCCCACCGGGGCGTGAACTGGGCATACCGCTCCCCGGTCGGATGGTCGCACAGGTGCATCCCACAGTCCAGGCGCGCCCGCAGATCGGGCGGACAGTCCATGCCGAGGAGCCGGAAATAGTTCTCCATGGACATCGAGACCGGCCACCCCTCGCAGCAGACCCGACGGCAGGCGGATATCTTGCAGGCGAAATCCGGATAATAGTCCGGCATCAGAAAGATGTGCGTTTCCGTCATCATATGATTCTCCGTATCAGTATTCCGTTCGATTCCATTATACCGTCCGGGGGCGCCGCATTGGACTTGATTTTGTAAATTTTCCGTCCGAGAGAGGAATTAGATGCCGAAAAGAGCGAAAATCAATAAAAATCCTGTTGATTTGTTCCTTGTTTTGTGATATAATCACGTTAACCTAATTAATAGGAGGTACAACATGAAAGTTTGTCCTAACTGCCAGTTGAGCTTTGATGACTCCGCCAACGTCTGCAACCAGTGCGGCGGTCAGCTCACCTACGTTCCCGGCGCGGTCGTCACCGCGGATCCTGCGGATCATACGGCCGAATTCGATGCGAAAGACATTTCCGACAACAAGTGCTTCGCGATGCTGCCCTACCTGCTGAGCTTCATCGGCGTCATCATCGCTCTTCTTGCCTCCAGCGCGTCTCCCTACACCATGTTCCACGTCCGTCAGGGCCTTAAGATCATGGTCTGCGAGTTCCTGGTTCTCATTGTCGGCATGATCGTTCCGTTCCTCGGCTGGTTCATCGTCCTGCCGATCGGCATGGTCATCCTCGAAGTAGTCGCGATCATCTGCTTCTTCCGCGTCTGCAAGGGTCAGGCCAAGGAAGCTCCCATCGTGAAGGGTCTGAAGTTCCTGAAATAATCCATCCGGAAAACACATTCTCACAGGCCGGGTCCGAGACCCGGCCTTTTCCGTTGCCTCGGCGTTTTCTTGACATCATGCCGTTTCTATGATATCATTACTGTTGTAATTCATCTTTGTTTAAGGAGTTGGTCTTCTTTTATGGACGCAGACGGGGCCATACGAGGCCTGTCTCATCTGATCCGACCGCTGCTCACCGCCACTGGGGAGGAACCTCCCGGTAACACGGGGACGCTGGTCGTTTTATTCGTGTTTTTTGTGATCTGCGGCGCCTATTTCGGAGGAGCAGAAAGCGGATTCTCCGCCATGAACCGCATTCGGATCAAGACGAAGGCGGAGGACGGGGACAGAAGAGCGAAAAACGCTCTCTACATCTCCAACCATTTCGAACGGGCGCTGACGACCTTATTGATCGGCAACAACCTGACACACATCGCGGCAGCTTCTCTGGCAACGGTCATCGCCACGCGTCTTTTCGGCGCATCCGACCGGGTGACGCTGCTCTGCACCGTCGTCACGACCCTGATCGTCTTTCTGTTCAGCGAGATGATCCCGAAGAGCTTCGCCAACGACCGGAGTGAGACCACCGCACTGCTGTCCGCTTCCTTCCTCCGTTTTCTGATGAAGGTCCTGACGCCGTTCACCGCCTTCTTCTCCTGGATCTCCTCCCTGTTCACCAGACTGGCTGACCGGCTATTCAAACCGGTCGAGGAACCTTCCATCACGGAAGAGGAGCTTTACGACATCATCGACACCATCGAGGAAGAAGGCGTCATGAACGAGGAGCAGGGCGATCTGTTCAAATCGGCGCTGGACTTCTCAGACACCTGCGCCGAAGACGTGATGACGATGCGGGAGGACATCTTTGCTCTGGACGTGTCCCTCCCAAACGAAGAGATCTTCGATCTGGTACGGGAGTCGAACCACACCCGGATCCCGGTCTACCGCGGCTCGATCGACCATATCATCGGGATCCTGCAGATCCGTCTTTTTCTCCGGGCATACCGGAAAAACCCGAACGTTTCCCTCCGTTCCCTGCTGATGCCCGCCTATCCGGTGAAGCCGGACGCAAAGATCGACGACCTGCTCACCACCATGAGGGAGCACCGCTTCTACCTCGGCATCGTCTCAGACGAAAACGGGCACACGCTGGGACTGGTGACCATCGAGGATTTCCTCGAGGAACTGGTCGGCGAAATCTGGGACGAAGAAGACGTGGTGGACAAGGATTTCATCAAACTGGGCGGAAACCGGATTCAGGTCAACCCGCGCCTGACGGTCGGCGAGATTGCGACGCGTCTCTCCGTCGATCCGCCGGAGGCTCTGTCACCCGACATGCCGCTCCTCTCCTTCCTGCTCCTCCGTTTCGGCCGGGTGCCTGACGAGGAGGAAGTTCTGACCGTCGGTCACTGGGAACTCACCGTGGATGCGGTGGAGGATGAAAAGGTCACCTCAGTGATCATCCGCATCCTTTCCGACGAAGAACTGGCGGAAATGGCGCCGGATGGACCGGAAGAGGAGGTGACGTGATGGAATACTTTGCCGTCATTCTCCTGATGATCGTTCTGTCGGCCTTCTTCTCGGCCTCGGAGATCTCCTTCAACGCCTCCAACAAGATCCGGCTGAAACGGGCCGCCGAGGCGGGAAGCAGTTCCGCAGCGCTCGCCTACCGGATCAGCGAGGATTTTACCACCGCGCTTTCCGCGATCCTGATCGGAAACAATCTGGCCAACATCGCCGCGTCGACCGCCGCGACGGTCGTCACCATGAGTCTGCTCCTGCGTCTGCACGCGCTGGACAGCGACAGCCTCGCGTCCGCCGTTTCCACGGCGGTCATGACCTTCGTCATCCTCATCTTCGGGGAGATCGTGCCGAAGATCATCGCGAAAAAGAACGCGGACCGGCTCGTCCGCGTCTTCGCCTATCCGGTCCGGATCCTCACCTGGATCCTCTTCCCGCTGGTCTGGCTCGTCATGCTTCTGATCAGAGCCCTCTCCCATCTCTGGGGGAAGGACGATCAAAACACGCCTACCGTCACCGAAGAAGAACTCTCCTCCATCATCGAGACCGTCGAGGAGGAAGGCGTCATCGATGAAGAGAAGAGCGAGCTCCTCCAGTCGACGCTCGAATTCAGGGACACGACCGTGGAAGAGATCATGACGCCCCGGATCGACATGACGGTGATCGACATCGACGACTCCCCGAAGGAGATCGCCGCGATCGCCGACGCGTCCCGCTATTCGAGGATCCCGGTCTATGAGGACTCGATCGACAACATCATCGGCGTTCTCTATTTGAATCACTACTACCGCAAACTTCCGGAAGAGGGCCTGCCGACCAGGGCGGAACTCCGGTCCCTTCTCATGAAGCCGTGTCTGATCCACAAGACCATGCGGCTGCCCGCCGCCCTCTCCCTCCTGCGGGAAAGAAAGACCCATATCGCCATCGTGGTCGACGAGTTCGGTGGAACGATCGGCCTCGTCACCATGGAGGATATCCTGGAGGAACTGGTGGGCGACATATGGGACGAATCCGACGAGATCGTTCAGGAATGCGTCCAGGTCGGCGAGAACTCCTATGAAGTCTCCGGCGACATGAATATCGACGACTTCTTCTCGGAGATCGAATTCGAACCGGAGGATTTCGAGTGCGAATACTCCACGATGGGCGGCTGGGCCATCGAAATGCTGGACGCCGATCCCCACGTCGGAGACAGTTTCCGCTTCACCGACCTTCCGAAGGGAACGGATCCGGATACGGAACCGCACACCACGCTCCATATCGTGGTGGACGCCATGGACGAGATGCGCGTCACGAAACTGAGCGTTCTGGTCACCCGTCCGGCTCCGGAAGACAGCGAGACGGAATAACGGGTAAGTAAAAAACAACGGATCCCTGTGCCGCACGTCAGACGGCCGGGATCCGTTTTGTTTCGTTCCTTTTTTCAGATTACAGCAGCTCAATCAGTCCGGGAATGCTTTCCTCGAACTTGACGCCGTACCAGTAGGATGCGTCCCCCATCGTACGGCGGATGCTGTCGACGGTGGTCTCCACGGCGATCCGCATGGCGTCCAGCAGCGTCTTATCACGCATGAGCGCACCGAACATCACGGCGGAGAAGACGTCGCCCGTTCCGTGGAAGGAGACCGGAAGGTTTTCAGCGAAATACTCGTCGAAGCGGCCGCTTTCCCGGTCGTACCCGACGACGCCCTGTCTGGTCCCGTCGTAGATCACGCCGGTCACGGCGGCTTTCTTCGCTCCGAGGTCGGTCAGTTTCCTAAGGATGCCGCGAATATACGCATCGTCGTACGTTCCGGGCGCCCGGTAATCCTCGCCGAGGATCAGCGTCGCCTCGGTCAGGTTCGGTACAATGACGTCCGCCCTGGCGCAGAGTCTGGCCATGGCGCTCACGATATCGCCGGTGAAGCCGGCATAGAGCTTCCCGTTGTCCGCCATGGCGGGATCCACGAAAACGAGTCCTGCCGGGAAGGTGTCCATGAAGTCCCCGATCATTTCAGCCTGTTCGGGGGAGCCCAGATAACCGGTGTAGATGCCGTCAAAGGTCAGACCTTCCTTTTTCCAGTGAGCGGTGATTTTCGGGATATCCTCTGTCAGATCGCGGAACGTGTAGCCCTTGAATCCGCCCGTGTGCGTCGAAAGGACGGCGGTCGGGATCACGGCGCATTCCACCCCCATGGCGGAAACGATCGGCAGCGCCACGGTGACGGAGCATTTTCCGAAGCAGGATACATCCTGTATGGTTACGGCCCTTTTCATGATTCAGTTTCTCCTTTCCGGCATTGTTATGCCGTATCATGTTTACGGATTTGCTAAAGTATAGCCCAGCGCTCTCCGGTTGTCAAGTATCCCTTTTCATAAAGATTCCCTGTCCCGATCCCTCCCTTTTGGTCATAATGGGGTGGAAGCGCCGGAACAAAAAACAGACACCGGTACCCGATGTCTGTTCTCTGGTCATTGAACGTCTGGATGGGAAATACAGCGATTACTTCAGCTCGACTTCCGCGCCGGAAGCAGCGATCTTCGCCTTGAGAGCTTCGGCTTCTTCCTTGGAAAGGCCTTCCTTGACAGTCTTCGGAGCGCCTTCCACCAGGTCCTTCGCTTCCTTCAGGCCGAGGCCGGTGATCTCGCGGATGACCTTGATAACGTCCAGCTTCTTCGCGCCGAAGGACTTGAGGACCACGTCGAATTCGGTCTTCTCTTCAGCAGCGGGAGCAGCAGCAGCGGCAGCGCCGGCAACGGCTACGGGAGCAGCAGCGGACACGCCGAATTCTTCTTCGACCGCCTTCACGAGGTCAGCCAGTTCGAGAATCGTCAGAGACTTGATAGACTCAAGAATCGCAAGAGATTTTTCGGTTGCCATTTTCATATCCTCCATTTGGTAGTATGTTGATGTTGGTTGAATGTTCGTTGTTCAGTTATTCAGCAGGGGTCTCAGCGGGCTCTTCAGCAGGGGTCTCAGCGGGCTCTTCAGCTGCGGCTTCGGCAGGAGCTTCAGCTGCGGCTTCGGCAGGAGCTTCGGCAGGAGCTTCGGCAGCGGCTTCGGCAGGAGCTTCGGCAGCGGCTTCGGCAGAAGCTTCAGCAGCAGCTTCGGCAGCAGCTTCGGCAGGTTCCTCGCCCTTGTCCACGATGGCCTGGAGCACATACGCGAACTTGTAGAGCGGGCTCTGGATGCTTCCGAGAAGCTTGGCAATCAGCTGTTCCTTCGGCGGGATCGCGGCGAGTTCATTCACGGTTGCGGCGTCAACGATGGCACCGTCGAGAAGACCGGCGCGGATCTCGAAGGTTTCGATCTTGTCCGCGTATTCCTTCAGGATCTTGGCGGGCGCGATCGGATCTTCAAAGCTGATGGCGAGCGCGTTCATGCCGTTCAGGTTTTCCTTCAGACCTTCAAAGCCGGCGGCATCGCAGGCCTTGCCGATCAGAGTATTCTTGATGACGGCATACTCGACTCCCGCCTCACGGAGAGCTTTGCGCATCTTGGTGTCCTGCTCGACGGTGATGCCCTCGTACTTGACGAGAACGCCGGAAGCAGCGCGGCCGAGCTTGTCAGCGAGACCTTCCACGATGGCCTTTTTCTGCTCTAAGATTTTCTGGCTGGGCATTTGTTTTCCTCCTTGTAGCGTTAAACAGGCACGAAAAAAGTCTTTTTCCGCCGGCGCGAAAAAAGACTTCAGACTCATCATCATTCGGTCTCTCCTCGGCAGGGTGGCGGAACGCTTTTACGGTAACCTGCTGTCTTAGGTTCAACAACACGGGTATTATAGCATGACCTTTCGGCCCTGTCAAGGCCTTTTTTAAAGTTTTTTCGAAATTTTCGACGGCGGTCGGTCAGACAGTCACTTCACCGCGAACGGGTCGGTGATCGCTCACCGTCACGGGCAGCACCTCGGCACGCTCCAGCGTAACGCCGGGCCCCGCGAACAGGTAGTCGATCCTTCTTTCCGGAGCGTGGGACGGGAACGTACCGCCTTCGAGGAGCGGCCCAGCTTCACGCATTATTCCGTCGAGCGGTTTCAGGATCGGATCGTCCGGAGTCGTGTTGAAGTCCCCCATCAGGACGAAGGGGTGTCTTTCCGTGTCGGCCAGTTCTCTGACGGCAGATACCGCGAACCGCCTCTCGGCCGGAGAAAGGCCGAAATGAGTCACCAGAACGGTCAGAGGCTTCCCGTCGGGAAGTTCGACCACTGTCCGGAGGATACTGCGATGCTCGAAACCGGGCGTCAGGTCTTTGGAAAGCGGATCCGGGATATGGACCACCCCGCTCTCCCGGACGGAAAAACGGCTCAGCAGCGCGTTGCCGTAGGGATTGTTCCCGCGGACGTGGATCGAGCGGCCGAAAACGCCGTAGAGGCCGAGCATGGAGGAGAGCGATTCCGTCTGATCCGTGTAGCCGGGGTCCTCCCCCGCACCGCGCACCTCGTTCAGACCGATCAGGTCCGCGCCGCTTGACCGAATCACGCCGGCCGCGCCCCCAAGGTCGATCCGGGGCGGATCGGAACGGTACAGGAGCCCGTGCTGGATGTTGAAAGTCAGAATGGTCAGTTTCACCGGAGTTCTCACCTCCGCCTCAGCGTTCAAGAAAATCAATAAAGCGGTTCCAGTCGTGCCTTGACAGGAAATGCATCCCCTGTCTCAGGTGATAGCCGACCGATCCGTCGGAGAAGGTCTCCCCCGGCTGGGGCAGCCGGTCCGGTGCAATCAGGCCTGGTTTTCCCAGCAGCGCCCATGCGGGGGACGCCGCAGCCGCGGCCAGGTATTCCGAGACAGGATCCGCCCAGAGGTCCTCCGTTGCGGATGCGACATACAACTTCCGCGGCGCGACCGCAGCCAGAAGGAAGTGCTGGTCGAAAGACATCTCTGCATCCCTGCTGACGTCCGCCATCGCCTCGCAGAACCAGTACGGGAACCGCTCGTGGATCACGGAAAGAGTCTCCCCCGTTTTCCCCCGCGTCAGGGCGGCGCCGCAGCAGCCGGAATCGTTGGAAAACACATGCGTGAAGCGCGTATCGTTCACACCGGCCCACAGGGCTGTTTTGCCGAGCCGCGAGTGCCCCATCACACCGATTCGGGCGGTATCCACGCCGGGAAGCCGGACCAGATAGTCCAGGACCCGGCAGGCGGCGAACGCCCACAGACCGATCTTTCCGGCGTCCGCGGATCCGCGGCCCCGGGCGAAACAGTGCGCGGCCATCCCGCCCGCGAATCCGTCGTCGCAGTCGGGCGCCACGTCTCCGATGACCATTTCCGCCACGATCACGTCCCGCTCGGCGATCTCCTCCATCGGGTAGTATTTGGGATATCCGAACGAAATGAACACGATCGCGGGCTTCGGGGAGATCTTCGCGCTTTTCGGGGTCGTCAGCCGGATCGGGAAGGCAAAGGTCGAGCCGTCCGGGACGGGAAAGCGGATCAGGACCCGGCGCTCTTCCGCAATCCCCGCGGCCGCCCGCTGATCCGGCTCTTCCTCCTCCCACACGGTGGGACCCGAGACCGGCGGCATATAGCCGTACAGAT